>Ga0209573_1002546_pt1 | contig 22864 bp, 13 predicted proteins | sample TNRBio252014_DNA_FD_185870 | JGI IMG/M metagenome (GOLD analysis project Ga0209573, IMG submission 185870) | Wastewater treatment Type I Accumulibacter community from EBPR Bioreactor in Madison, WI, USA - TNR Reactor_6/25/2014_ DNA (SPAdes)... | ecosystem: Engineered > Bioreactor > EBPR >...
TCTTCGGTAGTAAACCGGCTCAGCTCTTTGTCCTTATGCCAAAGCATAACAACTTCCTGTCCCAGGTCATAGCTTAATGCATCGTACATATCCCTGTCGCAATTAGAGCCCGGAAAAACAACAACGCCAAATTTCATAATGGAGATTTCGATTAGAAAAAGCAAAGATAAGACTTCGAAGAAAAGCCCTGCAGGGCAATGCCATAAAGTTGTTACCACCCCGGGCCGGCGTACTGGTAGGCAAGTATAAAAGCTACTGATAACCAAAATATCAATACCGGAATAATCCTGAGTGTGGAATACAAATAAGTGCAGGCATGAAATGCGGCAAATGGTATGGCCGCCATTACCCAGTTCTCAAAAGTCTCGCTGTTGTTCACAAATGGAACCAATATGGCCCCCAGCAAGTAAAGCAGTAGCAAACTCCAGCCCTTTCTTACCTGGATAAGCATTTTACGAAGATTGTCCTGCACATAATACCCGCCGGATAAAAAAGGTACCGTGAGCAAAAAGGCACTGCCGGCCAACCAGGCTGATTGCCTCAATGAAGGCAGGCGGAATGAAAAATAAGGCAGGATATTTTGCCAGCTCCACTGGTTGTTGATAAAAAGATACACGGCATAAAAATAATATGGCGCTGTAATACCTAATAAACAGAGCAGCCATTCATTCAAACGAAATGGCCGCATAACCATCAATGCGAGTAATATCCAGACAATAAATGTAAGTGAAGGAAAGAACAGAAAAGAAGCAATGCCAAGACCAAGGCCAATATTAAATATGGCTCCTTTGGCATTTGACTGGTTGTATATTTTAAATAGCCCAGAAAGGATAAAAAGTAAGATCGTATTTATTATTAACGGCGCTGTAAAATAATTCCACTCAGGAAATAAAGAAGTGATAAGCAGGTAAGCCATTCCCGGAAAATAGGTAGACCGGCTCATCATTCGCTGCGCTGCCATGAAACGGGTCAGGATGATGGCCTGGAGAAATAACAAAATGAAAGCTAATACCGGGTATACATAAGGAGATGAACTGCCGGCAGATTTTATTACCGTGAGTATTCCCTTGAAAAGCACCCCATCCCCATCCCTTGCCTGGCTTACATGCGGATGCATGAACATCGGTAGTTTTATCAAAACCCCGAAAATAAGGAGCAGCAAAACGTTGGCCGGGTTTTTCTGTTTGAATATACCGATCACAGGTAGTGGACTGAATTACGGGTTAGTTATAATCGATTTTTGCAAAACAAATATAGTTACGATATAAACAAGGCATGATCATTTGTTTGGCACTGACCTGTTTTCCAAACTTGGGCATAAACTCATACCCCTTATCAAGATTCTTTAGTGTTGGATTCCGGGTCATTTGCCCTTCGGGTGTAATGCTGTAATCGGTCAATAAACTATTTCTTCTTTCCTGGTGATTAAAAAGAAAATGGATCTGTCCGCCGGTATTCATCAATTGATAAGAGAGCATATCATCCGATTCATCATCAAACTGGTTTTTACCCATTACATTACTCCATTCCAGTTGCCCCTTATCACTGAATGACAGAACAGTGATATTATCTGCATGATGCCGTACCGACTGATTACCCGTTGAACGGCCCCCGCCCCACCAAAAACGGTCATAATAAGGTGAATAGTAGTTGCTGTTAAACCCGGGTGACCAGTAAGGGGAGCCATATAGGTAATCCCAGCGGTTCCAGCTGTTGAAACGGGAAGTGGTATAATAGGCTTCGCTTCCGATAATAAAACCACCATCTCTGCGGGTAATGATATTACGGATGAAGTAATCATTGAATGCCATTTTCATGCTGGCATCGCCCCTGGATTCTTTTCTAAGATCATCAGAAAATATACACACATCCTCCACTACCGGTTGCTGGCCAATTTTATCCCAGATATAAAAGTAAAAGCCGTCAATATTTCCCCTTCTTTCTTTATAATAAAAAGAGGTAAGAAAATATCTCTTATTATAATTATCTACTTTGATATGTATCTCATCCAGCCAGGTTTTTTCTATATTCAGCGGTTTTACTATCAATGTATCTTCCTGTGCCTTTTTAATAATAAATGAGGCTGAACTGATATTATCATTTCCTGTGCGTAGAAATTTAGAAAAAATAATATCTCCTTCATTGTCCAGGCTAAAGTCACCGAGATGTTCATTCCGTTCTTCCATGGCAATTTCCAACCGGTTCTTTTTCAGCAACTCAAGGTTCTCATTCAGAAGCAGCGTTGTCATAAGATAAAGCCGTTTGTTGCGACTGTTTATTTTAAATATCCCGATGCGTTTTTTATCCTCACTGCTTAAAACAGAATATATCCTGTTATTAGCCGCAAAGCCAATATGTGTCGTATCCAATTCTATCACATCACCCACTTTTTTACCATTGCCATCTATTTTGGAGGCCATACAATACACGACATTTCTTTTCTGGTATTGATAAATCATCCAGGCATGATCACTATAGGGGAAGAAGTCCGCATTTATCATCCGGTCATTGACTGGCACATAATCCTGCTCTTCTTTTGCAATTTGCTTCATATCGCTATCCAGCACAGCTATCCAGTTCTTGTTTCTTATGTTCTTATAGATAAGAAAATTCCCGTTTATTTTACCGACTATCTCAAAATTCAATCGCCGGGTATCGTCTTTATCCGGGTCGGAATAAATAATTTTCTGAGCGGTGGCAGGTAGCAGAAAGCATACTGCCAGCAAGCAAAAGATCCCTCTTTGTCCAAACATTGTATTCATAGTTTTTCCATATTAAAGTTACGCCATAGCGGCCAAACCTGTGACCGTATTTTCATCGATGCAGTTGCCGGTACTATTACACTCGGGAGACGGGTGCAAGGTCAATTTTCGCTGCATTGTTTCAGGTTTGTGGCAATAAACAGGAAGTAAAGTTCGTCAGGTTGTTCTTTGTATTTATATTTTGCCTATACCTTTGTACTTCTGCTCTTACAGAAGCAAAATCTGTACCTGTATATCCGGATTTGACCGGGTACCGGCGGGCAGGCCAGAAAACAAACCACAAGTTCCAAAAGTGAAAGCATCGACAAACAAGGTTACCGGCGCAGGGTTGCTTATTGCCCTGGGAATTATTTACGGAGATATCGGAACATCACCACTCTATGTATTCAATGCTATCATTGGCGACCGGCTGGTAAATGAAGATCTTATTTTAGGTACTTTATCCTGCATTATCTGGACCTTAACACTTCAAACAACTATTAAATATGTAATCCTGGTATTGCGTGCAGACAACCGGGGTGAGGGTGGAACATTTGCCTTATACGCCTTAGTAAGGCGGCGCAAAAAATGGCTGGTCATCCCTGCTATGGTGGGAGGCGCCTCTTTACTTGCAGACGGTATTATTACTCCTCCTATTTCTATTACTTCTGCTATTGAAGGTCTGAAAGAATTACCAACTCTAGGAATTGAGGACGGAAGCGACACAGTAGTCATCATTGTTCTGTCTATTCTTGCTCTCTTTTTCTTCATGCAACAATTTGGTACAGCTTCTATCGGGAAGATGTTTGGTCCAATTATGCTTATCTGGTTTACCATGTTGCTCGTGCTTGGGGTAATTCATGTATTTGATGACCTTACCATTTTTAAAGCACTAAGTCCTTATTATGCGATTGAATTCCTGCGGAACTATTCAGGTGGTTTCTGGCTTTTAGGAGCTGTATTCCTTTGTACGACTGGCGCTGAAGCCTTATACAGTGACCTGGGGCATTGTGGAAGGGGAAATATCCGCAGTTCCTGGATCTATGTAAAAACATGCCTGCTGGTGCATTATTTTGGCCAGGGAGCCTACTTGTTGTCTCACCGGAGTGGTCTTACCATCACTCCTGAAATAAAAAGTTCACTTAGTATTAATGCTTTTTATGACCTGATGCCCCAATGGTTCATCATACCAGGTGTAATAATTGCCACTACAGCTGCTATTATTGCCAGCCAGGCGATGGTATCCGGTGCTTTTACCCTGATAAGTGAGGCTATGCGACTTAATCTTTGGCCTAAACTGAGAATCCGGTATCCTTCAGAAGCAAAAGGGCAATTGTTTGTCCCGGCAATAAACTTTCTAATGTTCCTGGGCTGTGCCGGTATTGTACTTTACTTCCGGAAATCCTCCAACATGGAAGCTGCCTATGGCCTTGCTATCATCGTCACTATGCTTGCTACAACGATTTTGTTTGCGAACTACCTCGTTTTACAAAGAGCAAAATCTCCCTGGATTTATTTTTTCCTCGCCAGTTACCTGATCGTTGAAATTGGTTATCTCGTTGCATTAATGGTAAAATTCACACATGGAGGTTATATTACATTAATCATCGGCACACTGGTCTTCCTGGTAATGTATATATGGTACAGGGCAAGAAAGATAAAAAATCGTTATGTCGAGTTCGTTCGACTGGAACATTATATACCTAAAATACAGGAGCTAAGTAATGATAAATCTGTTCCAAAACATGCCACCCACCTGGTGTATATGACAAGTGCCAATAATCCAAAAGAAATTGAACATAAGATCATCTACTCTATACTCAACAAAAAACCCAAAAGGGCTGATATCTACTGGTTCGTTCACATCGATACAGTTGATGATCCTTATACCTGCGAGTATAAAGTAGAACATATCATTCCGAATGATATAATACGGGTTGATTTCCGCCTGGGATTCCGGATGGAGCCAAGGGTAAACCTTATGTTCCGTAAAGTAGTTGAAGACCTTGTGGCCAACAAGGAAGTAAATATTATCAGCCGGTACGAAAGTCTTGCCAGCAGTAATACGGTTGGTGATTTCCAGTTCATGGTGATGGAAAAATACCTGAGCCAGGATAATGAACTGCCTTTCTTTGAAAGGGTGATCATGAAGTTCCACTTCTGGCTGAAAGACCATAGCCTGTCTGAAGAAAAAGGGTTCGGGCTTGACCTTGCCAATGTAACTGTAGAAAAATTCCCGCTGATTGTGGCCCCGGTAACTAACCTGAAATTGAAGAGAGTGGATGAATAATAAAGAACTGTCTTTGTGGCTTCTTCCTTAATTTCAGCCTATAAACCAAAACTGGCTTGCCCACTTTTATCTGGTATATCATTATCGGCATTGCTGCCCTTTCTGTACTTGCCTACTTTCTGCAGGAAAAATTAATATTTAAGCCGGAAAAATTAAAGCAGGATTTCCAGTTTAAATATGATGTCCCATTCAGAGAATATTTTTTTGATATAGAACCGGGTGTCCGCATCAATGGCCTGCACTTCTTCCGGGAGAATCCAAAAGGATTGATACTATATTTTCACGGAAACACGAGAAGCATAAAAGGCTGGGCCCGGTATGCCAAAGATTTTTATCGTTATAACTATGATGTGGTACTGGTGGACTACAGAGGTTTTGGCAAGAGTACAGGCAAACGAAGTGAGAAGGAAATGCTGAGTGACATGCAATTTGTTTATAATAAATTAAGAGAAAAATATGCTGAAGATCATTTGATCGTTTATGGCCGAAGTATGGGAAGCGGATTTGCTACTAAGCTTGCTTCCGACAATAGCCCCCGTTACCTTATACTGGATGCTCCTTATTTTAACTTTTTGAGAGTAATTGAACGTTTTTTACCCATCCTGCCTCTTCGTATCGTACTCCGCTTTCATCTCCGCACAGATAAATGGCTGCCGAATGTAAAGTGTCACACTTACATTATCCACGGTACCAAAGACTGGCTGATCCCCTTCAGACACAGCCAGGCACTGCAGAAGATAAACCCCCAAAAGATCACTCTTATACGCATACATGGCGGCGGACATAACAACCTGCCTTCCTTTGATGAATACCATAATTTCATCCGTGACATTCTTAAATACTGACCCTGCTGTTCATTATTTGTTAATGATTATCTAATTGACACTGCCTGCTGTTAACTGGACTGCAATTTGAACGTACTACATGAAAACGGAGGTATTTATGAAACTAAAACTCTACACTCTACTCTTTACCGGGATCAGCATACTGGCTATCTCCTGCAAAACAGCCAGTAAATTATATGAAAAAGGTAATTATACAGAAGCCGTGGAATTGGCTGCAAAAAAATTGCAGAAAGATCCGGATGATCCCAAATTACTAAACATCATCAGGGAATCTTATCGCTATGCGGTAAACGATCATGAAAATCGTATCCGTACCAATGCAGCAAGTACGAATGAACTAAAATGGGAATGGACCTATAATGAGTATGTGTCCTTGCAGCGGATGTATGATGCCATTTACCGGGTACCTGAGGTTTTCGCTATCGTAAACCCTGTTGATTACTCCTCTTACCTGGTGACTTACCGTGAAAAAGCAGGTGATGTTCGTTATGACAGAGGGATTGCTTTTATGCAGCGGTATGACAAACAAAGTTATCGTAATGCATACCGGGAATTCCAGGCCGCCTTAAAATTTATACCCGGCGACCGGGATGTTATGCAGAAGATGAATGAAGCATATGACTATGCAGTTACGAATGTCGTGATATTACCCATGCAACAGCAGGGAGGATTTGTATATAGTTCTTATACAGTTGGAGGATACAATTTTGACGATCAGTTGATCCGTAATCTTCAGTACAGTAGTGGAAACGAATTTGTAAAATTTTACTCTGGCTGGGATGCCCGCAGTCAAAACATCCGGGTGGATAAAGAGGTGGAAATGAGAATGGCTACCGTTGATATTGGCAGATACCGCGACGACAGAAGCAGCAGGAAAGTATCAAAAGAAATTGTGGTAAAGGAAACCGTTTACAAACCTGATTCAGTAGTAAAAGAATATGCAAAAGTTTTTGCCACTATTACTACCACCAGGAGAACCATGCATTCTGATGCGGTGCTGCAGGTAAACGTAAGAGACGAAAATGGCCGTTGGTTGTGGAGCGACAATTTTGCAGCCAACCATAACTGGAGCACTGAGTTCGCCACTTATACCGGCGATGAAAGAGCCTTAAGCGAAAGTGATAAGCTATTGGTTAACCGCCGGAGGGAATTTGCACCTGCTGAACCGGAGATCATGAGATGCCTGATGGAAGAAATAAGTAACAATGCGCTTTACAGGATAAGAAGTCACTTTAACCAGTACTAAATAAAGTTAAAAAGGACATGAAGTTCATGTCCTTTTTCTTTTCATCTTTGCCCGGATGAACAGGAAAAAAATAATCAAATGGGCAAAGATTGTCGCTATCATTTATATATCCGGAGGGATTGCATTATATTTTTTGCAGGACGCTGTACTTTTCCATCCTGTGACACTGAACAGAACCTATAGTTATAATTTTCCTGAACCACATAAGGATATCAGCATACCCATAAATTCGGAAGACACCCTTAATCTTGTTGATTTTGAAAGTACTGGCGCTGTCTCAAAAGGAATTGTACTTTACTTTCATGGTAACAAAAGAAATATTTCATGGTATGCCAAATACATTCCTTATTTCACCCGGCATGGATACCAGGTGCTGATGATAGATTATCCTGGTTTTGGTAAAAGCACCGGTAAGTTAACAGAACAAAAACTGTATGACTGGGCCATGCAGGTATATAAAATTGCCCGTAAACGTTTTTCAGCTGATAGTATAATCATCTATGGTAAAAGTATGGGTACCGGGATTGCGGCACAACTTGCTTCTGTCCGTGACTGCCGGCGGTTGATTCTAGAAACCCCTTATTATGATTTTCCCGCTGTAGTGAAACACTATCTGCCCATTTATCCTGTAAGATGGATGCTGCATTATGAAATACCGACCTGGCAATACCTGCAAAAAGTTACCGCCCCGGTATCTATTTTTCATGGTACCAAAGACAGGATCGTACCATACAAGAATTCAAAAAAATTGCTGCTTTATCTCAAACAAACAGATGAAATCATTACTATAAAAGGAGGAAGTCATAACGACCTGTATCAATACAAAGAGACGCTTCATAAGATTGATTCCGTGCTGAGCTTATAATTAAACGGGTACTACATTCGGCGTTTTATTCTTCCTTATTTTTTCAGGAACTGTATGTAATATCTCCTGCCGCAATACATCAATCAGTTTCTTCTTCACAAAATTCCGATGCACCACCAAACTTACTTCCCGCATGGGAGGTGGTTTTTTAAAATGACGTATCAGTTGTGTTTGCTTCAGTGGCATATCAAGTGTTGCCAGCTCAGGAATGATCGTTATGCCATCATTCATCTCTACCATACGCCGGAGTGTTTCAATACTGCCTGCTTCATAATCGAAATGGCTGCTTTCCCGGCTTATTTTTCTCAGCTCACATAAATTGACAATCTGTGAACGAAAACAATGTCCTTCTTCCAGCAACCATAATTTATTCGGATCAATATCCTGGGGCAACACATATGTTTTTTCATACACTTCATTCTTCCGGGATACATAAGCCATCAGTTCTTCATAAAAGAGCACATACTCTTTGATTCCAGCTTCCTGCAAAGGGGTGACCAGTATCCCTGCATCAATCTTACCCTCCCGTAATCTTGAAATAATCAGTTCTGTCATCATTTCATGCACCACCAGCCGGACTTCAGGATATTTTTTAGTAAATGGCTGGATAAACAATGGCAGCAGATAAGGTGCAAGAGTAGGTATGATCCCAATCCTTAATTCACCGGTAAGAATTCCTTTTTTATCCTGGATGGTTTCAAGCAGGTTGTTTCTTCCGGCCAGTATAACCCTTGCCTGTTCAATGATCTCTGCCCCCGTCTCAGTAGGAACCACTGGTTGCTTGCTGCGGTCAAATATCTTAACGTCCAGTTCTTCCTCCAGTTTCTGGATCTGCATGCTTAAAGTTGGCTGTGTAATAAAACACTGTTCAGCCGCTTTGGCAAAATGACGCCAGGTATCCACGGCAATAATGTATTCAAGTTGAACAAAAGTCATACATATAGTTTTTAGCTATGAGAATATAAATTTAATCAATTTGGTTTATAATTGTATTTGGCACAGTTTTGTACTATTGTCTAATCCAGGTAAAATTTATTAATAATGGAAAATAATTCTAACGACATCAGCAAGTGCCCTGTCCACAATGGAGCATTTAAAAAACCCATTGGCGGTGGCGGAACAAAAAACCGTGACTGGTGGCCAAACCAATTAAAGTTAAACATCCTGCGTCAGCATTCTTCCCTGTCTAATCCGATGGGAACAGCTTTTAATTACGCAGAAGAATTTAAAAGTCTTGATTTCGATGCGTTGAAAAAAGACCTGCATCAACTAATGACTGACTCACAGGATTGGTGGCCGGCTGATTTCGGCCACTATGGTCCTTTGTTCATCCGTATGGCATGGCATAGTGCTGGTACATACCGTACCGGTGACGGTCGTGGCGGAGCTGGAGCCGGCCAGCAACGTTTCGCCCCTCTCAACAGCTGGCCTGACAATGTGAGTCTTGATAAAGCCCGCAGGCTTCTTTGGCCAATAAAACAAAAATATGGTCGAAAGATATCCTGGGCCGACCTTATGATTCTTGCTGGTAATGTTGCATTGGAATCCATGGGGTTCAAAACTTTTGGTTTTGCCGGTGGTCGTGAAGATGTTTGGGAACCGGAAGAAGATGTCTATTGGGGTTCTGAAACCAAGTGGTTAGATGATAAACGTTATTCTGGTGAAAGAGAACTTGATAACCCGCTTGCTGCTGTACAGATGGGGTTGATATATGTGAACCCGGAAGGTCCAAACGGAAATCCTGATCCGATAGCAGCAGCCCGTGATATCCGGGAGACATTCAAACGTATGGCCATGGATGATGAAGAAACCGTAGCACTTATTGCAGGTGGTCACACTTTCGGGAAGACCCATGGTGCTGCAGATGCAGGCAAGTATGTTGGCCCTGATCCGGAAGCAGCTGATATAGAAGAGCAGGGCTTCGGATGGAAAAACAGTTTTGGTTCAGGTAAAGGCGGTGATACTATCACCAGCGGCCTGGAAGTAACCTGGACGAGCACACCAACCAAATGGAGTAATAATTTCTTTTGGAACCTGTTCGGCTATGATTGGGAGCTTACCAAAAGCCCGGCAGGTGCACATCAATGGATAGCGAAGAATGGAGCAGGTGCCGGTACAATTCCAGATGCTCATGATAAATCAAAACGTCATGCACCAACAATGCTCACAACTGATCTTTCATTGAGATTTGATCCTGTTTACGAAAAAATTTCACGTCGTTTCTTCGAAAACCCGGACGAGTTTGCAGATGCTTTTGCCCGTGCCTGGTTCAAGTTAACACACCGTGATATGGGTCCTGTTACCAGATACTTAGGGCCTGAAGTACCAAAAGAAGAATTGATCTGGCAAGATCCGGTGCCGGCAGTTGACCATAAACTGATTGATGAGAAAGACATTGCTTCATTGAAAACTTCAATCCTTGATTCGGGCTTGACAGTGTCTCAATTAGTATCGACAGCATGGGCTTCGGCCTCTACTTTCCGTGGTTCAGATAAACGTGGTGGCGCCAATGGTGCCCGGATTCGGCTGGCACCTCAAAAGTATTGGGCAGTGAATAATCCAGCTCAACTTGGAAAAGTGCTGGATACACTGGAGAAAATTCAAAAAGATTTTAATGCTGCACAATCGGGAGGTAAAAAAGTTTCATTGGCAGATATTATCGTACTGGCAGGTTGTGCTGGTGTTGAAAAAGCTGCGAAAGATGCGGGACAAAACATTACTGTTCCTTTCACACCCGGACGTATGGATGCTTTGCAGGAGCAAACAGATGTGGAATCATTTGCAGTGCTTGAACCTGTTGCCGATGGTTTCCGTAATTATCTTAAAACTAAATATACTGTATCAACAGAAGAACTACTGATAGATAAGGCTCAATTACTGACACTAACGGCTCCTGAGTTGACGGTTCTTGTGGGTGGCATGCGGGCACTGAATACCAACTACGATGGCTCAAAACATGGTGTTTTCACTAAACGCCCTGAAGTGCTTACCAATGATTTCTTTGTCAACCTGCTTGACATGAGCACAGTATGGAAGGCAACTGATAAACATACCTTGCCTGTCGGCAGCCAGGAAGAATTGTTTGAGGGAAGTGACCGGGCAACAGGCAAAGCTAAATGGACAGCAACCCGTGCCGATCTTGTCTTTGGTTCGAACTCCGAGCTTAGAGCACTTGCCGAAGTTTATGGAAGTGAAGATGCCAGGGAAAAATTTGTGAAAGATTTTGTGGCAGCATGGGCCAAAGTAATGAACCTTGATCGTTTTGACCTGGTTAACTAAGAAATAATACTAAAACAAAAAGGCAACGAAAAACCCCTTTATAATTCTGGTTTAAGGTTAACGGTTAACGTCCTGCAATTGCAGGACGTTTTTTATTCTTCCAGGGTAACTTTTGATTTTCCAACTTTCAATTTATATCCCACGCCGATTTTCAACGCATAATTTCTGTCGGTATGACTGACAGGAAAATCAAAACATACAGGATAATCATATTCCTTTACAATATCCCTGAGTATTTCATGGACTGTTTGCCCAAAAGGCCTTTCCGTATCCTTTGTTTCGGTAAATCCACCGAAGATCAACCCGGCCAGCCTTGCAATCTTACCACTTCGCTTCAGTTGATGCATCATCCTGTCAATATTGTACAATTGTTCGCCGACATCTTCAAGAAACAATATTTTACCCCGGGTCTTTATATCGGAATCAGAGCCTACCAAATGAGCCAATAAAGCAAGATTACCTCCCACTAATTCTCCTATCGCCTCTCCTCTTCTGTTACACTCATGCACATCACACTGGTACCTGATCTTTTTTCCTTCCAGTGCATTTTGCAAAGAAAGAACAAACTCATTAGTACTGCCCCCATCATTAAATGCCCCTGCCATCGGCGAATGCAGGGATGATATATAATAATTAGTATAAAGATGACTGTGCAATACAGTGATATCGCTATAGCCGATTATCCATTTAGGTTGCTTCTTGAATTTTTTAAAATCAATCCTGTCTATGATACGGCCCACACCATATCCACCCCTTGCACATAAAACAGCTTTGACTTCATCGTCATCAAGCATTTGCTGAAAATCAGTCAGCCGTTCTTGGTCTGTTCCGGAAAAATAGGTTTGGGAATCGCTTCCCACTGTTTTTCCAATTTTAACCGCATAGCCCCATTGTTGTAATGCAGTAATACAGGCCTGCACTTTATCCATCAGCATAAAACCGGCAGGGCAAACCAATCCGATTGTATCGCCTTTCTGCAAGTAGGGTGGCAATTTGATCATGGAATATCTGTTTTGAGTTTTCGTCTTTTTTCTTCTTCAATAATAAGCTGTTGCAATTCTTTTGTAATATAATAATCAGGAACCGATTCCTGTTTCAATGCCGGATCAGGAATATACCAGTTGTATTTTGAGAAAGTTTTCTTTAGTGTTTCATCTTTAAAATCATACCCCATCCTGGCATAGTTCAGGTTGCGGTACAGTCTCAGTTCATTATCAGTTAACTTACTGACTGCAACTTGTATTGAATCACCCCAAACCAGTTCCATAACATTTGCGAAATCGTTTTTTATGCTTTTTTCGCACCACAAATTAACTTCATTGTGTAGTTGAAAAATAATGAGTGAAAGATCTCTCTGTGGTTTAAAGTTAGTCATTCGCAATTGCAGTTTCCCTTTCCTTACATATGCCATTCTCAGGTTAGCCCCTCCTTCTTCTTCACCATATGGATTAAACTGCATAGTGTTACTAAGACGTCCGATACCCACTGCAGTCCAGTTTACAGGTGTTCCTCCAAAACCAGCCGGTACAGCAAAATAACTATCGTCTCCCATATTTATATTCAGTTCAAAATCTTCGATAGCACTGTTGGCCCAGGTGGTGCCGGTGGTGAGGCGGTAATCAAAATCCTGTTTAGCCTCTACTGATCCGCCTCCTTTATATAAATAGCTATGGCGGATTATCGTTACTCCTTTCCCAAAACGAACAGTGAAATGATATACAAAGTCATAGCCTTCCGCAATTTTTGAATTCACTTTGAACCCTGTCTCTTCCATTTTAGCTACTTTGTATGGTAAGAGCTTATCCCCAACCATTACCATAAAATCTTTAATGAAGGGGTGTTTTGCTTCCTCATCCGGCACATCTCCCACAGCAGGTGGGGTCACAAAACCAACGGTAAGTTCTCTTTCAGCCCCGGGATTAAAGAATTCAAAGTAAATATCTACCTGCATCCAGTCCCCTTTCCGTTCCAGGTTGAGTATCTCTTTCTTCAGGCGGATGGTAGTTTCTTTCAGGGGAACTAATGTATTTCCGGTAGAATAAAAAACACCATCATTTGCCATGGCCTGCTGCAGGAACGTAATAGTAAAAAATATCATGAATTTTCGCATACAGTGTGGTTTAAAGGTTCAGGTTCTAAAGGTATTTGAAATCGTCCTTTTGGGCAATGATTGCTATTCCGGTATTTTTGCAGGCTACTAAAGACAGGATATATACATGACCAATCCAAAAAGATATTTGATCACTTCTGCCCTTCCTTATGCCAACGGGCTAAAACATGTAGGCCACCTGGCAGGCGCCTACATACCAGCCGACATATATGTCCGCTACCTGCGGGCACAAAAAAGAGATGTGGTATTCGTATGCGGCAGCGATGAACATGGTACAGCGATTCCAATCCAGGCAACAAAGGAAGGAACAACATCAAGGGCCATTATTGATAAGTATCATGAAGCGATGAAGCAGGACTTTGAAGACCTGTCCATGAGTTTTGATATTTATCACCGCACCAGTGAGCCTATCCATCATGAAACAGCACAGGAATTCTTTACCCGGTTAAATGATGCCGGCGAATTGGAAACTAAAGAAACAGAGCAATACTTTGACGAAGAAGCCAAAACGTTTTTAGCTGACCGCTATATTAAAGGAACCTGTCCAAATTGTGGAAGCGACCGGGCCTTTGGTGATCAATGCGAAACATGCGGCAGAACATTGAGCCCCGATGAACTGATCAATCCGGTGAGTACTTTGAGCGGGAAAACACCAATCAAGAAAAAAACAACTCACTGGTATCTGCCTTTAGGAAAACATGAACAATTTTTAAGAGAATGGATCCTGGAACAACATAAAGATGACTGGAGGTCAACAGTGGTTGGTCAATGCAAAAGCTGGATCGAAGGTGGTCTGCAATCAAGAGCAGTAACAAGAGACCTTGACTGGGGCGTTAAGGTTCCATTAAAAGAGGCCGAAGGCAAAGTATTATATGTGTGGTTTGATGCCCCAATAGGATATATCAGTGCCACCAAACAGTGGGCTACTGATAATAAAAAAGACTGGAAACCTTACTGGCAGGATAAAGACACCAAACTTGTTCATTTTGTTGGTAAAGACAATATTGTTTTCCACTGTATCATCTTCCCTGTTATGCTGAAACTGCATGGGGATATTTTACCCGAAAATGTTCCGGCTAATGAATTTTTGAACCTTGAAGGCGACAAGATGAGTACCAGCCGCAACTGGAAGCTGGATATGCGGGACTATATCAATGATTTTGTAAAAAAAGAAAATGGCGGTGGTCAGTGTGTGGATATGCTGAGGTATTACCTGACACAAATTGCACCTGAAACAAAAGACAGCGAGTTTATGTGGAAAGGATTCCAGGATGCAGTGAACAGTGAACTGGTAAGCATATTTGGCAATTTCGTGAACAGAACATGGGTTTTGATGCATAAACTGTGCGGAGGTAAGGTTCCAACATTGCACACAGGTATTTTAGATGATAATGATAAAATACTGATCGGTGAAATTGAAAATGCGAAAGCAAAAATTGAATCGCTGTTAGAGCAGTATAAGTTCAGGGAAGCATTATACGAAGTGATCGATCTGTCGAGGAAAGGCAACCAGTACATGCAGAAAAAAGAACCCTGGATCGTTGCCAAGAAATTGGCCGAAAGTCCTGAAGCCCAGAAGAGCATTGATAACACCATGTATTTGTGTTTACAATTGACAGCGAATCTGGCCATTTTTATCAACCCATTCCTGCCTAACACTGCCAAAAGCATGTTACATATGATGAAAGTGGTTGACAAAATGCTTGATTGGGAAAATGCAGGTAAATTAAAGCTACTCAGTACAGGATATAGTTTAAGGGAACCACAACTATTATTCAGGAAAATTGAAGACACTGAAATAGCAGAACAAATTGAAAAACTTAAAAACGGGTTGAAAAAAATGGAAGAACCGAAAAAAGAAGAAATAAAAACTGAATCAGTAATAAAAAGTGAAATACAATTTGATGACTTTGCCAGGATAGACCTGAAAGTTGGGACAATCGTTTCAGCAGAAAAAGTAGAAAAAGCAGACAAGCTCCTAAAACTATCTGTTGACCTTGGTTTTGAGACAAGAACTATTGTAAGCGGGATTGCTTTACATTTTAAACCAGAAGAAATTGTAGGCAAACAGGTAACGGTAGTAACAAACCTTGCCCCCAGGAAAATGCGTGGTATTGAAAGTAATGGAATGATATTGATGGCAGAAGATAAAACTGGAAAATTGCACTTCATCAACCCGGAAAATACCATTGATACCGGTTCAAATGTTAGCTAAATCGTAAAAATCACTAAAAGCCCTCTTCGTTCATCACAAAGCGGGGCTTTTTCATTTGCTGCACATTTTAATTCGGTAAATTCACTGTTAAATCTTATCGGTTGGCCGTACGTTACATCAGGAAAACATTAAAGATAACAGGATTCATTATTGGTATCCTTGCAGTCTTACTTTTTGGGTTTCATCTTTGGTTCAGGGCTCATGCCAAAGGAATAATTGAAGACCTTGTTGAATCCCGGTCAAAAGGTAAAATAAACCTGAAAATAGAAAAACTTCGTTTCGGTTACTTTAGCAACAAAATTGAAATAGATAAAGCTGTCTTCGTTAATACCGACACCAGCGCCTCTTCCAGGTCTTATCGCTTTAGCATTGATAAATTAAAAATGAAAGGTAAAGGGCTTATTCCCCTTTTGTTCAGCAAAGAATTGCTGATTGATACTTTGTCATTGTCAAACCCGGTAATTGAAGTAAACAGGATTAAGGAAACTGATATTGCCGGTGAAAGAAAAGATATATCCATCCCGGAAGAAATGGGAAAAATCTACTCATCCATCCAGGATGCAATCGAAGTTCTCCAGGTAAAAAAATTTAAGCTTGAAAATGCCACATTCATTCTAGCCAATAAAGCAGAACCCGGACAAAAGCCTGTTTACATCAGCAACCTGCAACTTGATATTGATAACCTGAAGGTAGACAGTAGCAGGGCACGGGTAAATGAGAAAGTTTTTTTCAGCGACAATATTGTATTAAAAACAAACAACCAGGATATCACTTTCCCCAACGGAAGGCATAAGCTTAGCTTCCGGAGCTTCCGGATAAATCTTAAAAACAAATTGGTAGAGTTTGACAGCTGTACTATCGCTGCTATCCGAACAGACAGCACTTCTTCTTCTTTTAATGTATTCTTTGATGCCTTGATGATGACGAGTATAGACTTTGATACTTTGTACAGGCATGAAGTGATTAAAGCCGATTCTGTTTATTGTGTCAACCCAAAGTTCAATCTCGAAGCTATTACCTATACAAAAAATGGCCTAAAAAAGAAACCACCAAAACTGGAAAATATCATACAACAACTAACCGGTGATCTTGATCTGAACCATGTTGTAGTAGCCAATGCAGATTTCAACATTCTGACCAAAAAAGATGGGGTACCCAATACATTTGTGTTTAGTAAAAATAATTTTGAGATGAATGGCCTGAGCATTAATAAGAATGCTGAAAAACCGTTTAAGGTTAAAAGTTTCTCAATGGCCATCCGCAATTATGAGAACTTTATTAAAGACAGCACATACAGCATACAATTTGACAGCATCCTTTTCCGAAATGATAACCTGATACTAAGCAGGTTTGTATTTAACAAATTAAACAAAGGAAAAATTACAAACACATTCAGCATTCCCCAGTTTAATCTGTCTGGTCTTTCATGGGACGACCTTGTATTTGAAAGGACATTCAAAGCTGACGCAGCCACCATGTATAATCCTTATATACATTATACGATAACCCCAGAATTCAAAAAAAGAAGAACCTTGTTTCAGTCTCTGGCGGCTGTAAATGAGTACATGGACTTAAAGCAACTGGATGTAGTAGACGGAACAGTTGATTTGACTTTGAAAGATGATTTAAAAATACTATTACATAAGGCCACATTCTCTGTCAGCAGCCAGTCGTTACTTTCTTCCACAAGATTAGCAGGCATTAGAAATTCCCTGGGAGGACTTTTCTTTAAATATGGAAGTATACAATCAGGAAAGATGAAGATAAACCTGAAAGGCATCAGGTATAATGGGTCTGATGGAAGTCTCAGGGCAGGGAATATTAATGTAATGTCAACTGACGAAGATCTCAACATTTCACTTTCAGATGTACAGGTTAAGGAATTACAGGTCTATGAATTTACCGGCGATGTTTATGCAAACGGTGTTAGCTGGGAAAATGGCCTGGTGAACCTAAGACTTGATTCTTTTAAACAAGATCAAAGAAAATTGGGTTCGCTAATTGACATTATTAATGTTAATGGTAAAAACACAACCGTTAAACTGCTGACTGGTAAAAAAATCATACAGGGAACATTAAATAAGTTATTCGTAAAGGAATTGATCAGCGCTCCTGCAAATAAACTTGTTTTGGAAGGTCTCGCTTTTGCCGGCAATGAGCTTCAAATCAACGGGAATTCAACAGATATAACAGTTCATGAATTTGATTTTATCGACGAAAAAACATCTGCTATCTCCCATGTGAAGGTTAAGCATGAGTCAGGCAAGCTGGTAACAGATATTTCTATACCAGAAGTAAAATTCCGTACTCATATAAAATCCGTATTGAATAATGAGTTGTTGATTGATGAGCTCCACTCAATCAGGCCTGTAATAATAACACAGGTTCTTGACAAAGAAACTAATACAAGTAACAGAAATAAGCCGTTCACACCAATTCTCATTAATGATCTGAGGATAGAGCAACCGGAAGTGTTCATTTTTAAATCATCCAAAAAAGAAACTCCTTTATTTGAATGGAAGGGCAAAAAAAATGAGGAAAATAATATTCAGTTAAAGAATATAAAAATTTTTGAAAGCAATGCTACCATTGAGAATTTATCTTTAGCTGCCTCCGGCATTAAATTCATGAAAACCGGCAACAAGTTGTTTAGTACTGGGGATGCCTTCACTTCAGGCAATGCCGGTAATACACTTATAAACTATGGCAAAAGCAAAGCTTTTGAGTGGTCAACTGTATTGAATAATTTTTACTGCTCCAATCTCCTGCTTGATAGCCTTGGCAAAAACAATAGTAAACTTTTCATTAGTTCAATTTCGCTAAATAATCTGCATGTAAGCTCAGGTTATTTAAAAAAGTGGGGGGATTTAACAGCCGCAAATCTGCATTTTGGCATATCACAATTTACTGGCAGATATTCATCAGCAAATGATGAAATAAGATGGCATAACGCAGGTTATAACAGAAATACAAAAGCAATAACACTTGACTCTGTTTCATACAAACCTGCAATGGACAGAGATTCATTTATTGCCGGCCAAACATACCAGGTAGATTATATGACAGTCGGGTCAGGCGCTATCAGCATCGGCCCCGTAGACATTAACAGGTTTATTAAAAAAAACGAACTGGTAACAAATAAAGCGACTATAAAAGATTTTTATTTTACAGATTATAAAGACAAGAGATTGCCGTTTAATGCCGGTGTAATCAAACCGCTTCCCGTGCGGTTACTGAAAACTATAGGCACACTGATTATTATTGATACCGCTATTTTGGAAAATGCAGCTGTTGAGTATACCGAAATAATGGATACTACTAAAAAAATCTTGATTGTGCCTTTAACCCGAATGGATGCAAGAATATTGAATCTTAAAAATTTTGATGTAAAACAAGGTGATAGCCTGGATATAAGAGCTACCGGGTATTTACTGGACACAATATGGGTAAAGTTGAATGTAAAGCAATCTTATATTGATCCGTTGGAAGGTTTTCTCATGACACTAAAGGCAAAACCTGCTGACTTAAGATTATTGAATCCCATTTTTGTTCCTGCTGCTTCCATGAAACTTGAGTCTGGCCATCTTGACACCATGCTTCTCCGGATTGCCGGCCGTGAATACATCGCCCTTGGAGAAATACAATTGTTTTATCATGATCTGAAAATTAATCTGCTTGAAGACGGTCAAACAAACAAAAAAACATTTGGCGGCAGCATAAAAAATTTTATTGCCAACAACTTTGTGATCAGGAAAAACAATAAGTCTCGCACAAGCCCTGTAATTTATATACGAAACCGTGACAAATCTGCCATCAACTACCTGGTAAGGATTGTGATGACCGGATTTCAATCCAGCATCGGGGCTAAAAATTTCAAAAAGCAGATGAAGAAACACAGGCATGAGCTGCAGAAACGTCAATTACCGCCTTTAGAAGTGGATTAATTTGAAAGAAATCAGTATAAAAAGTCAGGTTTCTGTATATTAAAGTAAAATTGATCCTTATCAGTAACCATGTACTTTAAATCACTTCTTATTATATGCCTTATATGTGTTGTTGAATTATCATCTTTTGCACAAACACAAGATGATTTCAATAATAAGTTATCAGAGATCTACACTAATGCAGCGGATAAAAAAAAGGCATTGGCTATTGCCAAAGAACTGTTCACTATAGTAGAAAAGAAAAAAGAGCTCCAAACCTATGCGAATTATTACCTGCTAAAATCTGTTTTTGAAAACCAGGCTCCTGATGTCACACTGGCAAAAACCTGTGAAGAGAAAGCTGACAAAATAATGAATGCCCAGGTAGGCCTGGCTACCGCCGTCCCGGTAGATACTACAAACCCGACCATGGCATGGGCTACCTATTATTTCCCTGCTTTATTTACGAATACTGATCCTGATAATGCCGTAAAAGCCTTGCAGTATGTCAACAGAAATCCGTCTTTGAAAAATTTTACCAATTACACTTACATCGCTTATTCTTTTGAACGTAATAATGATTTCCGAAAGGCTAAAGAAAACTATGAATTATCCATAAGCCTGACAGGAAATGAAAAAGAAGAATATCATTCTTATCTTTTTTATACTAATTTTTTAACCCGCAGCGGGGATTACCTGAAGGCTGAAGAGTATATCCGAAAAATGGAGTCATTATCTGAAACAGCATCTGAGTATTTTAAAACCGGGTACAGGGCAGAGGCCATGTCGGCAAAGATTGTATATTATCTTACTATCGGGGATTACCAGTCATATGTGCAGGCTTCTGAAAAAAGTTATGATTATTTTTCCGCTAACTGGCAACAAAATAATAAAACCGCATGTGATCCGTATCCTGGTATTCGCTTTACGAATGCAGCCTTTGGTAAAGAAATGCTGAGGGATTATGCTGCTGCTGAAAAACTCTGGAAAAGCCGTGACTCGGTAAATTATATCTGGGTGGACTGCTATAACAAAACCTATCCAAATAGTCGCTACTACCCTATTTCCATGTACCCTGTTTTCCTCGCCAAAACAGGAAAAATTTCAAAGCTGTCAAAACCTGCTTCCTTTTATATTAAAGAAATTGAAGATCATTACAACAGCTATAGTCAGTATGCGGATATCAGTGCCTCATTTATGAAAGCTACGCAACTTGGTTTCCTTGGCAGTCCAAAATATCCTGCTTTATTCAAACCGGTCATGCAGGAAGTAAGAACGACACAAAACTTCCGGGAATCAACAGAACCTTTTTCCAATTATGCGTATTTCAGTATGCGGGATAAGAAGTATGAAGAAGCTGCAGAAACCTATAGTGAATTATTTAAGATAAACGCTGGCTGGATCAATGATATTATTTTTTCATTTGGAGAAAAAGCTTTTGCTACCTATTACAATTCCAAATTAAAAGAAGGATACCAGAACTACCATAGTTTTGTGAAGATCGCCAAAGAAAGAAGATTGTCATTATTCCCGGAGTTATCCCAACAGGCTTACAATAATCTGCTTTTTATTAAATCCATCTCACTAAAAGGCACACAAAAAAGAAAGGAAGCATTTTTGAATGCCAACGATCCAAACATTACAAAGCTGTATGATCAATGGATAGATAAAAAACAGTTGCTGATCAGGCAATACCTGAAAACGGCTGACCCGGCCGGGGTGGATACAGTCAACAAAATAAATACGGCCCAACTTAATAAATTACAGGAAGAAGTAAACCAACTGGAAAATGAACTGACCATTAAGTCAAGAGATTTTAAAAAATACCTGACCCTGACTCCAATCGACTGGAAAGGGGTAAGAGATCAGCTAAAAGAAGGAGAAGCAGCTATCGAAATGATCCGTTTTCAATGGAGAGATAAAGTTTATTACTCAGACACTGTTTATTATGCTGCCTATATCATCAGGAAAAACAGCCAGCACCCGGAGGTGGTGTACCTGGCAGATGCAGCTACAGACCTGGAAAACAAATTCTATAAGACCTATAAAAATAATATCAAATTCAAACTGGAGGATAAAGAATCATATGATCGTTACTGGAAACTCATCGGGGAACAACTAAAAGGAATCAGGAAAGTTTATTTTTCACCCGATGGTATCTATCACCTGATCAACATATCGACACTGAAGAACCCGGAGAGTCAAAAATTCCTGCTGGATGAAACAGAGATTCAATACACCAGTTCCGGTACTGATATTAATAATAATGCAGTAAAAGATATCAGCACAGCCATACTCATAGGCAGACCTTCCTATAAAATGAAAACTACACCCACAGCCAGCACCGGAAAAGACGAGACAAGGTCATATGTCAGGAGTTTCAGGGATGAGAATATACCCGACCTGCCAGGTACCGAAGAAGAGATACTGAGTATTAAAAACGAAATGGCCAGGCAGAAGATTACTGTACAACATTACCTGAAAGAAGAGGCGACAGAAGACAAATTATACAAACTGCATAGTCCCGGTATCCTGCATATTGCCACACATGGCTATTGGTCTTCTGCCGGGGAAAATGCAACAGAGGGATACCGGGTGTTCAATGCAATGGCCAATTCGGGACTACTGCTTTCCGGGGTAATTAATTATTATAGCGCTGCCAGTTACCCGGATACTTATGACGGGATACTCACGGCATACGAAGCACAAAATCTTGACCTTGAAAATACATCGCTGGTAATTTTATCAGCCTGCGAAACAAGTTTAGGTCACCTGGATGCAGGGGAAGGGGTATATGGTTTACAGCGGGCATTCCGGGCTGCCGGGGCTGGTAGTGTTATGACAAGCCTTTGGAAAGTAGATGACAAAGCCACCAGGGATTTTATGATCTTGTTCTACCAGCAATACCTGAAGACGAAAGATAAATCTGCCGCTTTTATCGCAGCACAAAAGGCCATTAAAGAAAAATATATACATCCATATTTCTGGGGCGCCTTTGTGATGATGGGGGAATAGAAACGCTTAATATTTGCACTTTTTCCTCTTTCCCAAAAACTCTTATCTTCGATTACAAAATAGTTGCATAACTAACTAATTTTATCTTATGTCAAAAAGAGTCATTAAGAAGGTTGCAGTTTTAGGAAGCGGTGTTATGGGATCCAGGATTGCTTGCCATTTCGCCGGCGTTGGCGTACAGGTATTATTACTGGATATTGTGCCAAAAGATATAGCTGCTGATGCCAAACCTGTTGAAAGAAATAAGATAGTAAATGATGCATTGGCGGCTGCAATAAAATCAAACCCCTCTCCTGTCTATCACAAAGATGTGATCAAAAAAATTACTACCGGCA
>Ga0209573_1002547_pt1 | contig 22850 bp, 24 predicted proteins | sample TNRBio252014_DNA_FD_185870 | JGI IMG/M metagenome (GOLD analysis project Ga0209573, IMG submission 185870) | Wastewater treatment Type I Accumulibacter community from EBPR Bioreactor in Madison, WI, USA - TNR Reactor_6/25/2014_ DNA (SPAdes)... | ecosystem: Engineered > Bioreactor > EBPR >...
CTGCTAAGGAGCCGCCGAGGACAGGTGGCCGAGTGGTTTAAGGCAGCGGTCTTGAAAACCGCCGTAGGTGGAAGCCTACCGTGGGTTCGAATCCCACCCTGTCCGCCAAGCCATCACCAGCCACCGACCCACACGCCGCGAGGATCGCGCGGCCTTGGCTGCGCGTGGGGGGTTGAATCCCACCCTGTCCGCCAAGCCATCACCAGCCACCGAACCGGTCCCGCCGCGCTCGTGATGGGCAGGAAAGGTTGTCGCGCACTCGACGGTCGCCCGTCCCCAAGCCGGTGGTGACCACCACGACCCCTCACAGGTTGGCGACCCGCTCAGCATAGGCACTTTGGCCGTCTCTCGATTGGAGTGCCGCGCCGTGACCGCCCGGAAAGATGTCGAGCGTCGCATTCCGGTCCGCCAGAATTAGGGCCTCATAGAGCGCACGGGCCTGTGTGCCCGGCACGGATCGATCGTCGGCGGCTCCGACAATCCATATCTCGGCGCGAGATGTGGCAAGCGCCTGAGCATTGTCGAACCGGTCCAAGGCTGGGGGCAGGTCGACGGCGACGGCCCCTCCGAGTGGGCCCGAGACATCGGATATCCACGACCGGACGTTGACCGCAGTACTCTCCAGCACGACGAGCGCGGGCGCACGCTCGACCTGTGCCTGCGCTGCCGCGTGCGCGGCGATAAAGCCCCCAAAGGAGAAGCCATGATAGACGAGGGGCCCGGGGGGCCTTGCGGTCGCCCAGTCCGCGACGGCCGCTCCGGCCATGATGGTGCATTCGGGTGTTGCCGGCCCCGTGCTTGCGCCTCGTCCCGGATAGTCGAAAAGCACCACGGACGCTTCGGTCGGAAGATCCCGCCGCGTCGTGGCCGCGTGTCGCCTCAAGCGGAAGGCGTTGCCCCCGAAATAGACAATGGTGGCGCGTCCGGCCCCCTGGAAACGAAGGACCTCTAACGGCCCGCAACCGCGATGGCAGGATGATGTGATCGGCCTCTTCGGGCAGCGCGCCGACTGACCGCAGAAGCCGCGGGTCTTCGAAGAAGAAGCTCTCTTGCGAAACGGTCGCTGTCACGCAGCCGTTCAAGCCGAGGGCGGCAATCGCCAAAACAGCCAGCAAGCGCTTCATGTGCGCTCTCCCGCCATGACAACACGCTAGGGCTTGCCTGCCGCCAACCGGTTCAGGCCGCGACATCCTCGACTATTGCGGCGTTTCCGTCGCCGGCGCGTGTCCCACATGGGGATCGGTTGCCGGCAGGCTTGCGGGCGGTGTCACGGTCGGGGTTGCCGGCACCGGAGCTACGACCGGGGCCTGAGGCACCGGCGTCACCGGAGCCGGCTCGACAACGGGCTCAGCGGCTTCTGGCTCGTCAGGCGGTGTCGGGCGGGCCGGCGCGGTGGTCGGGGCGGGCGGCGCAGCCGGTGCGGCTTCGGCCTCGTCCGGAACCGGAACGGCTTCCGGAACGTCGCCGTCCTGCCATCCACCCGACCCGAGAACCGGATTGGACTCCTCGCAGGCTGCCAGCGGCATCATCAGTACCAGGGCGGCAATGACCGCGCGCATGAACCCCTCCCGGGCTGACATCTGGGTCCCTATAAACGCCTCTGCAGGTGCCGTGCCAAGGCTCAGGACGCGAATCGTCGAAGATCCAGATCCGGCGACGTCGCCTCCCCGTCGGCCAGGCGCATAATCCGCTCGGCCGTAATTGCGGCCAGGGTCACCCCCAGATGCTGGTGGCCAAAGGCATAGAGCAGTCTCTCCCCCGGCCAGGCTCCGATCGCCGGCACATAGTCCGGCAGCGTCGGGCGACAGCCCATCCAGCGCTGACAATCGTCGGGCACGGCCAGGCCCAAGGCCCGCACGCGCGAGATCAGACGGTCCCACTTGCGAGGATCGGCCGGGGCGTCAGCGCGCCCGAACTCGACATAGCTGGTGGCCCTCAGCCCCTCGGCCTGGGGGGCCAGGACGACGGACCAGTCGTCCAGAACTGTGGTCGGCAGGTCGCTCGACCAGGACGGCACCGGAAACTGGATGGAGTAGCCGCGCTCCGCGATCAACGGAACCGGCGTGCCCAGCGCCGCCAGGAGGGCACCGGAGCGGACGCCCGCAGTCACCAGCACCTGATCTGCATTCAGGCGGGATCCATCGGCCAGGCCGACCTCGCCTGCCGCCGAGACGCTGATCGCCTCGGCTGCAAGGCGGTTCCCGCCCTTCGCCTCGAACGCGGCGATCAGGAAATCCCGGACTTGTTGCGGCGAGGTCAGCCGGGCTGTTCCGTCGATGTGAAGGCCGGCAACCGGCGGCCGCCCGGTGAGCACGGAGCAATAGGCGGCGAGTTCGTCAGAGGTCATATCGCGACACCGAGCCGATCCGATGTCGGCCCGCTGCCATTTCGATCGCCCTGCCTCGGCGGCTCGCGCATCGAACCAGAGAAGGGCATGGCCGTCTTCGATCATCAGGCCAGGCGCATCGGCCAGGGCCAGCAGATCGCGCCAGGCCTGGACCGCCGGCAGGGTGAGGTCGCGCAAGGCCCCCCTGCCCCGCCGGACCTGATCACGGCCACAGGCCCTAAGAAAGCGGGTCGACCAGGGCAGCCAACGGCCGATATCCGACAACCGGAAATCCAGTGGCCCACCGACACCGAACAGCATGGCGGGGGCCTGGCGTACGGTCGCCCAGGACGCCAGCGGCTCGACCTGTTCGACCGCAATATGGCCCGCATTGCCGAAGCTGGATGCCCGATCCGCAGGGCCCGGATCGACCAGGGAGACGGCGAACCCTGCCGCCTGCAGCCGCAGCGCGCAGGCGGCACCAACCATTCCCGCGCCGACGATAATCAGACTCTTGCAAGCCATCCCTAGGAATCCTGATTTGCGGCATCGTATACGGGATAGATCCACCGATGGGAGGCCCCGAATGAAACTGATGCAGCGCGCCGCATGGCGAGGTGTTCATCCCGCCGCGACGACCCAGTTCGCGCCCGACCTGACGGTCGATCTCGCCGAGACCGGACGGGTTCTGGACAACCTGGTCAATGACGGGGTCCACGGCCTGATTTCGCTCGGCACCTGCGGCGAGAACAACTCGCTGGAGCCGGATGAGAAGCGGGCCGTACTCAAGACGGCGGTCGAGGTTTCAGCGGGTCGCGTGCCGGTGATCTCGGGCGTGTCCGAGATGACGACAGCGCGCGCCGTACGCTTCGCCCAGGACGCCGAGGCGCTGGGGGCTGATGGCCTGATGGTGCTGCCGGCCATGGTCTATGTGCCGACCCTGGATGAGCTGGTGGCGCATTTTACCGCGGTGGCGAAGGCGACCCGTCTGCCGATCATGATCTATAACAACCCCACCGCCTACCGGGTGTCGGTCGGCATCGACGCCCTGGAGCGGCTGGCGGACCTGCCGAATATCGTGGCGGTCAAGGAATCGGCACCGGATACGCGGCGCTTCACCGATCTCATCAACGCCTTTGGTGATCGGTTCGTACTGATGGCCGGCCTGGACGATGTCGCCCTCGAAGGGCTGATGCTGGGGGCCGAGGGCTGGATTTCCGGCCTGACCTCGGCCTTCCCGCAGGAATCGGTGGCCCTCTATGACGCCTTCATCGCCGGTGACATGGCGCGGGCCCTGGAGATCTACCGCTGGTTCATGCCCCTGCTGCATCTGGATGCCGAACACGACCTGGTCCAGTCGATCAAGCTGTCCGAACAGATCATGGGACGCGGTTCGGAGCGGGTGCGACCGCCTCGCCTGCCGCTGACGGGCGCGCGCCGGGCCGAGGTCGAGGCGATGGTCAGGGCGGCAGCGGCGGCGCGGCCGGTCGGAGCTCGCTCAGCCTGATGCGGCATGTCTTTTCCTGTCTGGACGGACATACGGCGGGCAATCCGGTCCGCCTCGTCATCGGCGGCGCGCCGATCCTGAACGGCACCTCGATGAGCGAGCGGCGCCAGGATTTCCTGGCCCGCTTCGACTGGATCCGAACCGGTCTGATGTTCGAGCCGCGCGGCCACGACATGATGTCGGGTGGATTCCTCTATCCGCCGACCCACCCGGACGCCGACATCGGCATCCTGTTCATGGAGACGTCCGGCGTGCTGCCCATGTGCGGCCACGGCACCATCGGCATGGTCACTTTCGGGCTGGAACAGGGGCTGATTCAGCCGCGCACCCCCGGACGGTTCATCGCCGAGGTTCCCGCCGGACTCATTCAGCTGGAATACGAGATGCAGGACCGGCGGGTTCGCTGGGTGCGGATCACCAACGTCCCGGCCTATCTGGCGATGGAGGGCGTTGAGATCGAGGTGCCGGGCTTCGGAGCGCTCACGGTCGATATCGCCTATGGCGGCAACTTCTACGCCATCATCGAACCGCAAGGAGCCTACACCGGACTGGATGATCTGGGGGCCGACCGGATCGTCGCCCTGTCACGCGCCATCCGAACGATCCTGCGTCAGACGGTCGAGCCGGTGCATCCACTGAATGACACCATTCGGGGGGTCAGCCATGTGCTGTGGGCCGATGCGCCCAGAGGTGACGGGGCGGATGGACGCAATGCCGTCTTTTATGGCGAGCGCGCGATTGACCGCAGCCCTTGCGGGACCGGCACCTCGGCGCGGCTGGCGCATCTGCATGCCAGGGGCCGACTAAAGCCCGGCGACACCTTCGTCCATGAGAGCTACATCGGCAGCCGCTTCATTGGGCGGGTCGAGGCCGAGACAACGATCGGCGAACGGGCCGGGATCATTCCGTCGATCCAGGGATCGGCCATCATGACGGGCCTGAACACCATCTGGATCGACGACGACGATCCGTTCCACGCCGGGTTTACGGTGACCTGATGAAGCCGGTTGACCAGCTGTCACCGGCCGAGGCCCAGGCTGAACTGGACTGGCTCTCAGCTGAACTCTTGCGGCATGACGGTGCTTATTATCAATCGGATGCGCCTGAAATCTCTGATGGTGAGTACGATGCCCTCAAGCGTCGGGCCCTGGAGATCGAGGATGCCTTCCCCGACCTGAGTACGACTGACAGCCCGTCGCGGCGCGTCGGGGCGGCGGCCTCCAGCCAGTTCGCGCCGGTTAAGCATGGCAGGCCGATGTTGTCGCTGGACAACGCCTTCAACGATGAGGATGTGGCCGATTTCGAGGCACGGATTCGGCGCTTCCTGATGCTTGCGCCCGATACGGAACTCTCGTTCGCCGCCGAGCCCAAGATTGACGGCCTGTCGGCATCGCTCAGATACGAAAACGGCGTCCTGGTGCGCGGAGCCACGCGCGGAGACGGCGAGACCGGCGAAGACGTCACCGCCAATCTCAGGACGCTGGACGATATCCCTGCGCGGCTCTCAGGCTCAGGTTGGCCGGACGTCATCGAAGTTCGCGGCGAGGTCTATGCCCCCAATGACGCCTTTGATGCCTTCAATCGGGCGGCGGATGCGGCCGGCCAGCGCACCTATGCGAACCCTCGGAATTTCGCCGCCGGCTCCTTGCGACAGAAGGACCCGGCCATCACGGCACAGCGGCCCCTGCGCTTCTTCGCCTACGCCTGGGGCGAAACCAGCGCAGATTTCGCGACCTCCCAGAGTGAGGCCCTGACGACGTTTCGAGACTGGGGCCTGCCGGTCAATCCGCGTTCGCAGCGGGTGGTCGGGGTCAGGGGTCTGATCGCCTACTATGCCAGGCTGCAGGTGGATCGGGCGGGGCTCGGCTACGACATCGACGGCGTCGTCTATAAGGTCGACCGCCTGGACTGGCAGACGCGGCTCGGCTTCGTCGCCCGCAGTCCGCGCTGGGCCATCGCTCACAAATTCCCGGCCGAGCAGGCCCAGACCGTGCTCGAAGGTATCGACATCCAGGTGGGGCGCACCGGCTCCCTGACCCCCGTGGCGCGTCTGCATCCGGTCACGGTCGGCGGTGTCGTGGTAAGCAACGCGACCCTGCACAATGAGGACGAGATCGCCCGCAAGGACGTCCGGATCGGCGATACTGTCATCCTGCAGCGCGCCGGCGACGTCATCCCGCAGATCCTGGGGGTGGTGGCCGACAAGCGTCCGGCCGGGACGGAACCCTTCATCTTTCCGACCCACTGCCCGGTCTGTGGCTCGGAGGCAGTGCGCGAGGACGGAGAGGCGCGCCGGCGCTGTACCGGCGGGCTGATCTGCAGTGCCCAGCTGGTTGAGCGCCTGAAGCATTTTGTCGGCCGGCGCGCCTTTGACATTGAAGGTCTAGGTGAAAAGCAACTTCTCGCATTTCACGAGCGGGGCTGGTTGAAGGAACCGGCGGACATCTTTCGTCTGGCCCGTGACGAGCCCCGGCTGAGCGAACTGCGCCAGGAAGCCGGTTATGGCGAAACCAGTGTCAGCAATCTCGTTGAAGGGATCAACGCGCGCCGGACCATCGCCCTGGATCGACTGATCTTCGGCCTGGGAATTCGCGAGATCGGAGAACAGACCTCGCTGCTGCTGGCCCGGCATTTTGGCAGTTGGTCGGCGTTCCACGGGGCGGGTTTGATCGCGAGCGAGGGCGTGCCCTCCCCGGACTGGAGCCGGCTCAGCGAAGGACACGGTGTCTCGGCCCGGGTCCTGGCCGCCATGGCGTCAGCCGATCTTCCAGCGGACGATCCCTGGCCGGACGCGCCGATGGACCAGAAGCTCAGCCTCGCCTTCCCCGGCGTGGCGACCCCCGCCCGACGCGCGCTGGCGCTGCTCGCCGACGACTGGGCCGACATTCGTCGACTGGCTGCGATCGCACGCGAGGAAGGCCCCTCGGAAACCCTGGGCGAAATCGCCGGTATTTCCGGCGTCGGCCCCGTCGCCGCCCGCGCGGTGGCCGAGTTCTTTCACGAGCCACACAATCGCACCGTGGTCGAGGCCCTTGTCGAACAGCTCGACACCATCGAAGACGCCGAACGCCCCCAGGCCGACAGTCCGGTCAGCGGAAAGATCGTCGTCTTCACCGGCAGCCTGGAACGCTTCACCCGCGACGAGGCCAAGGCGCGGGCCGAAAGCCTCGGGGCCAAGGTTTCGGGTTCAGTGTCGAAAAAGACCGATTATGTCGTCGCTGGGCCCGGCGCGGGGTCCAAGCTGGCCGACGCCCAGAAGCACGGCGTGGCGGTCCTGACCGAAGACGAATGGCTGGCCCTCATCGGGGGCTGAGAGGAGGAAACGGCATGGCAGTCACCGGCATCGGCGGCCTGTTCTTTCGGGCGAAGGATCCGAAGGCTTTGGGCCAATGGTACCTGACCCACCTCGGCGTCGGGGCGCCCGAGGGCGTCTGGATCTGGAACCAGCAGGCCGGTCCGACCGTGTTCCAGCCGTTCCAGGCCGACAGCGACTATTTCCCCGCCGGACAACAGACCATGCTGAACCTGCGAGTCGATGATCTGGACGGCCTTCTGGCCAGCCTGCGCGCCGCCGGGATCGAGGTCATCACCAAGCAAGAATGGGACGCCCATCCCGAGATCGGCCGCTTTGCCCGCATCCACGACCCCGAGGGCAATGCCATCGAGCTGTGGCAGCCGGGGACGCCGCCGTCAGGGGACTGACAGCGCCCGGATCGTCGGGCTGTTGTCCAGCGCCAGCGGCTCGACCGGATCGGCCCGAAGGCTGAGATGCGCGAAGTAGATCCGCGCGCCGGCCCGATCCTCAGGCAACATCGGGCGCAGGTGACCGCCCTCCCCCTCGATCAGCGGCAGGATGGTCAGGCTGACGCCATTGACGACATTGCCGCCGATGACGGCGGCCGTGCGGTCTTCGCCATCGACGCGCACCACGATATCGCAATGCAGCGGGGCCTGGTCGCCCTGGTCCTCGCGTCGGTCGGCCAGGCGACGATAGGTCCGACCGCCGCGCGGGTTGCACACCAGATCACCAGGCTGAAGCTCGACCTCTCCGACATCATAGGCCTGATAGGCAGCCTCCGGGGCCTCACCGTCACGCGCCTCAAGGGCCTGATCGACATAGCGCCAATGGGCAATATCGCGGCGGAACTGATCCATGTCGCCCAGGCCCGCCTCGCACATGACCCAGCTGACGAAGGCGGCCGACCACGGCTCAACCCACATGACGTCGCCGTCGCCGTTCCGCCACTGGCGGTTCTGGCGTTCGACGATGTCGGCACCGTCCGGGGTCGATGACCAGTATCCGGCGATGGTCTGATCCATCCGGCGTTCGCTCTCCCAGGCCCCGAAGCGCAGATTGTGTCGCACCGCGCGCGGGGCCGACAGCTCGGGATTGACGGCGTCGGCCACGACCCCGTCCGGCAGGCGTCGCGTCTCGACGGGTCTGAGATCAAAAGTCTGGAAGCCGAAGGTGCCCCATTCCTGGGCGGCGATGTCGACGATGCGCCTACGAGCCCAGTTGGTCGGGCCGATGCGGCAGCCGCGCTGGACGATTTCGATCGAGCCGCGCTCGCCGCTGACACGATCCGACGGGGGGATGACGTCGAACTGCGCGCGCGGCAGGCGCGGCATCGACTGGGCCTGGGCCTGGACCGCAAGAGCCACCATCGATAGGGCCAGGGACAAGACCAGCATCCTCATGCGGCGCGTTCCACATCGGTGCGTGCGAAATCCTCGCCCTTGAACAGCAGCGGTTCGGCGAGTTCCTTGGCCAGGGCATAGGCGAAGCAATCACCGAAATTCAGCCGTGCCGGATGATATCCCTTGCCGAACTGTCGATAGGCCTGGCGCGCTGCCTCAGCACGCTCAAAATTCACCTCCGCGATCTCCAGCCGGAACATCTGCATTATCTCGCCGAAGGCGGCGGCGCGACTTGCGCGACGTTGACGAGCGTCGGCCACAACGGCCGTCTCGGCATAGTTCACGGCCGAGATGATGCAGCGACGCCCCGAGAGGAGCCTGGCGGCGATCTCTGGCGCATCAGCTTCGCCCGTGATCACTGCGATCAAGGCCGAACTATCGACGATCACGCCGGTAGCCCCGTATCGTCGTCGTAGAGGAACGCGATCGGGTCTTCGCCAACGCCGAGTGGCTTGAGATTGAGTTCGCTGACCAGGCGCATCACATCGTCGACGCTGGCACTGGGGCCCTCTGGCTGAGCTTCACGAGCCAGTTGTTCACGCAAGGCATCGGTCACTGCAGCCGTCAGACTCACACCGCGGCGGCGCGCCAACTCCTTGGCGAGACGATGCGCTTCCGGGTTCTTGATGTTGAGCATGGTAGAACGATGTCTACCATGTCTCCCCCGAGGCCTAAAGCGGCGCGCACGCCTGCTCCAGCCAGACGCGGGCCTCGCCCTGCATCAGAGGTCCAACCTTGGCCAGGACCTCGGCATGATAGGCGTCCATCCAGGCGCGCTCGTTATCCGTCAGCAACGACACCTTGATCAGCCGTCGGTCAATCGGGGCCAGGGTCAGGGTCTCGAAACCCAGCATCGGACGCTCGCCGCCCGAGATCGGTGCCGCCGGCGTCACCACCTGAAGATTCTCGATGCGGATGCCCCAGTGGCCTTCCTTGTAGAAGCCCGGCTCGTTGGACAGGATCATGCCCGGCAGCAGCGCCTGGGTGTTGGCGGCCTTGGCGATCCGCTGGGGGCCCTCATGGACGCCCAGATAGCTGCCGACGCCGTGGCCGGTGCCATGGTCATAGTCCAGGCCCGCCATCCAGAGCGGCAATCTTGCCAGGGCATCGAGCTGGCTGCCCGTCGTGCCTTCGGGGAAGCGAACGACCGAGAGCGCGATGTGGCCCTTAAGGACCCGGGTGAAACGATCTTTCTGTTCCGCCGTCGGATCGCCGATGGCCATGGTCCGGGTGACGTCGGTGGTGCCGTCCAGATACTGCCCGCCCCCGTCCACGAGCAGCAGCGATCCCGCCTCGACCCGCCGGATGGTGCGCCGGACCGGACGATAGTGCGGCAGCGCCCCGTTCGGCCCCGCACCGGCGATGGTGTCGAAGCTGAGGTCCTTCAACGCACCCGTGGCCTCACGAAAGCCCTCCAGAACCGTGACGATTTCGTCTTCGGCGGGCAACTCCGTCTGGGCGGTCGTGGCGACCCAGTGCAGAAAGTTGGAGAGGGCCGCACCATCACGGATGTGAGCCTGGCGTGACCCCTCGATTTCGATCTCGTTCTTGGCGGCGCGCGGCAGGATGCAGGGATCAGGCCCGCGCACGACCTTGGCCCCGGCCTGCATCAGGCGGTCGAAATACCAGGCGGATGATTGCGCCGGGTCGATCAGGACCGATTGCCCGTGTAACGCATCAAGCGCGCCCGCAAGGGTCTCGGGCGACTGAAGGGCAACCTCGTTGCCGAGCCAGGCGGGAAGTTCGTCGGTCACCTTGGCCGGATCCAGGAACAGGCGCGCCCTGCCGTCCTTGTCGACCACCGCCTGGCCCAGCGGCAGGGGCGTCCGGATGACATCTCCCCCGCGAATATTGAACAGCCAGGCCAGAGACGCCGGCGCGGTCAGGACCGCTACATCAGCCCCCGCTGCGACTATGGCCGCGCCGATCTCGCGGCGCTTGGCCTCGCTGGCCTCGCCGGTGAATCGTTCCGGCTGTGGCACGACGGCGGCTTGCGGCTGGGGCGGACGGTCATCGCCCCAGGCCAGGTCGATCGGATTGACGTCGACGGGCCTGAGTACCGCACCGGCGCGCTCAGCCGCGCGCTGGATGTGGCCGAGCGCCGTCGGGCTGTGCAGGCGCGGATCATAGCCGATCACGGCTCCGGCGGCCTGGGAGGCAATGAAGGCCGGCGGGCCGCCTTCGACCAGGTCGAGATATTCGAAGAAGGCCGGATCGACCTGATCGCGGACCTGAACCGTATAGCGACCATCAGTGAAGATCGCCGCCCGGTCTTTCATGACGACCGCAGCGCCGGCTGACCCGGTGAAGCCGGACACCCAGGCCAGACGCTCATTGGCCGCCGGCAGATATTCGTTCTGGTGTTCGTCTTCGTGCGGGACGACGAAGCCGTCCAGCCCCTGCTTCTCCAACTCTGCCCTCAGGCGCGGCAGGTGTCTGGACGCGAACGAACGGTCGGCAGCTTCTTCAAAGGTCTGGCGCATGAACGCAGGCTTACGCGCCCTCGCCGGCCAAGGCAAAGCCCCGCGACAACGTGTCTTCGCCAAATTGGCGAACCCTTCGTGTTCTGATGGATTTAGTTACGGCAGGACAACAGGGAGGCCATGCGATGAACGCCCAGATCACACCTCTTGAAGCCCTAGAGGGCCTGGTCGGTCGGCTGGCCGGCTCCGGCTTTACCGACGACGCGGGCCGACCTCTGGAGCGTACTGAGGCCTTTCGCGCGGCCCTGGCGGTGCTCGATGACCGGATGCCGCTGGATCAGCCGAGGGTGACCCCGCGCTCGCATTGATTGTCGAGAAACGGCGACGGTGGCTGGGGAACTAGGACTCGAACCTAGAATGACGGTACCAAAAACCGCTGTGTTACCATTACACCATTCCCCAGCAGGTCCGGCGCGACCCGGCATTGCCGGGGAGCGGGCGAGATAGCCGAACCGAACGCGGCTTGCAACACGACAAATGAGGCGCTTGCCGCCGATGGGGCGTGTCGCTATAAGCCCGCTTCCCCGGACGGCGCTTGCGCGGCTCGGGCAGGTCGGAGTGTGGCTCAGTCTGGTAGAGCACTGCGTTCGGGACGCAGGGGTCGGAGGTTCGAATCCTCTCACTCCGACCATTTCTTTCCCGCATTCGAGACGTCCCGGTGCTATGCCAGCGCCATGAGCCTGCGCGCCCTGTTCCCAACCCTGATCTATGAATCGGCCCTGATCGAGGGGCCGACAGCCGATTCGCTCCTGCAGGACCTGGAAGCCGCCTGTTTCGACCTTGCCGAGCAGGACGAGGCCGGCCAGGCCTGGAGCGAAGCCCAGGGCTACCCCGGCTATACCTCCTATGCGTCGCTGGACGACCTGCCCTTGCGCCATCCCAGCTTCGGCGATCTGAAGCGCCGACTCGATCACCATGCCGCCACCTTCGCGCGCGAGCTCGATTTCGAGATGGAGCACCGGCCACGGCTCGACAGCCTGTGGGTCAATGTCCTGGAGCCCGGCGGGGTTCATACGAGCCACATCCACCCGCACAGCGTCCTGTCAGGCACCGTCTATGTCGCCGTGCCCGAGGGGTCAGCCGCCCTGAAGCTGGAAGATCCGCGCCTGCCGATGATGATGGCGCGCCCTACCCTCACCCCCCAGGCGTCGGAAGATCGCCGCCCGTTCGTCTATCTGACACCGGCTCCCGGCAAGGTCATCATGTGGGAGAGCTGGCTTCGGCACGAGGTGCCTGCGAATCGGTCCGACGATCTCCGCATCTCGATCAGTTTCAACTACAGGTGATGATCCACCTGCCCTAATCCGGCCAGATTGAACGGGCCTGATCACAAGTCTGTGATCAGGAGAAGAGCTATGCGCCGTTCCACCTCCTCTGGCTTCGTCGTCCTCGCCGGCATCGCCGTCGCCGTCTCACTGACAGCCTGTCAGGACTTTTCCAGCGCCGTCAGCGAAGATTCGGCTGAGGCCGCAGCAGAGATGGCCGAATACCCTACCGCCGTTCCCTCCGAGATCGCCCCCGGTGCGCCCGACGCGGATGCGCAGTCCGAGCGCTCGCTTCCGGCTGACGACAGCGCGCCGACTGCCAGCCTGCCTCAGTTGGCCTATAGCTACGACTATCTGGTCGCCCTCCCCACCCGGTCGGTGCGGCGCCTAGCAGCCAGCCATGAGCAGGCCTGTGTCCAGGCCGGTCCTCAACGGTGTCAGTTGATCGGGTCGAGCAACGAACAGGCCGGTGAGGATTCCCAGACCGTTCGGCTGGAACTACGGGCGACACCCGATTGGCTGACGGCTTTCAGAAACGGCCTGGCGGCTGAGGCCGAAGCTGCCGACGGCGAGGTCGTCCGATCCAGCACCCAGAGCGAGGACCTCACCCGCGCGCTCATCGACACCGAGGCGCATCTGCGCGCCAAGACGGCGCTGCGGGATCGACTGCAGACCATGCTGGCGACCCGCGACGGCAATCTGCAGACGGTGCTGGAGGTCGAACGTGAACTCGCACGGGTTCAGGGCGAAATCGATTCGGCGACCTCGACGCTCCAGGCCATGCGCGCTCGCGTGGCGATGTCGCATCTGACGATCACCTACCAGTCGCGCAGCGTCCTGGCCCCTGACAGCGCCACAGCGCCGCTTGAATCTGCGCTCACAGGGGCGCTCGGCCTTTTCATGATGGGGCTGGCCGCGATCGTGTCGGTCCTGGCCTTCAGCCTGCCGTTCCTGCTGGTGATCGGGCCGATTGTCTGGCTGATCATGCGGACGCTGCGCCGGCGCAAGGCGCGTCGCTCAGCCGCGCAGGCCGTTCGCCAGGCTCCGGTGGATGTCGGAGAATAGCTAAAGCTGGCGACGGACCAGTCGTCCGTAGTCTTCCATCAGGCCCAGTGACAGGTCGCCTGGCATGAAGCGGTGCTCGCCGATCTCCGACACCGGCGTCACCTCGGCGGCCGTGCCTGTGACGAAACACTCCGAGAATCCGGCCAGCTCTTCGGGCAGAATGTCGCGGACCACAACCTCAATGCCCTTGGCTCGTGCCAGCTCGATTACGGTCTGGCGCGTGATGCCGTCCAGAATGGCATCGATGCAGGGCGTGTGCAGCACACCGTCCTGCACGAAGAAGACATTGGCACCCGTCGCCTCGGCGATGAAGCCGCGCCAGTCCAGCATCATGGCATCGGAATAGCCCCGGCTCTCGGCGGCCATCTTGGACATGGTGCAGATCATGTACAGGCCCGCCGCCTTGGCCGTTGACGGTGCCGTCAGGGGGTCGGGGCGACGCCACTTGGCCCACTCGATCCGAATACCCTTGCGCTTGGTCTCGGGATCGAAATAGCTCGGCCAGTCCCAGACCGCGATGGCGACATGGGTTTTGTTCCTGAAGGCCGAGACGCTGACCTGTTCCGGGCCCCGGAAGGCCACGGGCCGGACATAGCAGTCATCCAGCCCCATGCGCGCGCAGGTCGCCTTGCAGGCCTCGTCGATCTCGGCCACGGTGAACGGGATCTCGAAGTCCAGAAGGTTGGCGGAGCGGTGAAGGCGTTCGGTATGCTCGGTCAGTTTGAAAATCTCGCCAGCGTACATTCGCTCGCCTTCGAAGACGGACGACCCATAATGCAGGGCATGGGTCAGAACGTGAGTCTTCGCCTCCCGCCAGGGCACGAAGTCGCCGTTCATCCAGATCCAGCCATCGCGGTCGTCAAAAGGAACGAAGGCCATTGAACGAGATCTCCTGCGACAAGAACGGGACAGAACCTGGCGGCGTTAGACTGTGCCCGGCCCGCCCGGTCAAGCTGGATGCCCGCTCATGAGCCAGGCCGGTTCGGGCGCGAGCCAGCGCCACCTGCTTGTCGTTGACGACGACGACCGAATTCGCGACCTGCTCAAGCAGTTTCTGTCGCGGGCCGGGTTCCGGGTGACCGGGGCCCAGGATGCGGACGCCGCGCGCCGTCTGATCGCCATGCTCGATTTCGACCTGATGATCCTGGATGTGATGATGCCGGGCGAAGACGGTTTCACCTTTGCCAGGTGGCTTCGCGGGCAACCCGGCCTGTCCAATGTGCCGGTCCTGATGCTGACGGCCCGGGGGCTGGCGTCAGACCGGATCGAGGGTCTGTCCCTCGGTGCCGATGACTATCTCGCCAAACCCTTTGAGCCTCGCGAACTGCTGCTGCGGATCGAAGCGATCCTGCGGCGGGCCGGGCCACCGGCCGGCGTTCAGCGCCAGATCCGACTGGGGGCCTGCATCTTTGACATGGAGCGGCAGGAACTGTCCCGCGACGGGATGCCGGTTCGGTTGACCGAGGCTGAGGGGCATCTGCTCAAGGCTCTGGCACTCAGTGCCAATGCGCCGGTCGAGCGCCACGTTCTGGCCTCGTCGGGCGCTGATGCCGCCGGTCGGGCCGTTGACGTCCAGGTCACCCGCCTGCGCCGCAAGATCGAGGACGACCCGCGCACACCGCGATATCTGCAGACCGTGCGCGGTGTCGGCTACATGCTGGCCCCCGACTGAGCCATGGCATCAGGCGCATCAACCTCGGCTCGGCTCTGGACCCGCGTGCTGCGACGGCAGCTCCCAACGTCCCTGTGGGGGCGGGCCCTGCTGATCATCGTCCTGCCGATCGCCCTGATGCAGGTGGCGGTCACCTGGGCCTTCTTCGAGGCGCACTGGGAGACGGTGACGGCCCGTCTCTCCGAGGGCCTGGCCGGAGATGTGGCCTGGGCCGTGGACAGCTATCTGGATGAACCGACGCCGGAGCATCTCGTCGAGATCACCGATCAGGCCCAGATCATGCAGCTGTCGGTGGCGCTGCGCGAGGGGGGCACCCTGCCGACGCGCGACCGCCCGGCCTTCTTCGTGGCCCTGGACCGGTCGCTCGACAACGCCCTGTCTGACCGGCTGGATCCCCAGCCCTTCTGGTTCGACACGACCCGCTACCCCAACCACGTTGAGATCCAGGTCCAGGTCGAGGCCGGTGTTCTCAGGTTCATTGCCCCGCGTGAGCGGGCGTTCGCCACGCGCGGACATATTTTCATTCTTTGGCTGGGCGGTGCCACCATTCTCCTGACCGCGATCGCCATTCTCTTCATCCGCAATCAGGTCCGGGCCATCGAACGTCTCGCCGATGCCGCTGAAGCCTTCGGCAAGGGCGAGGAAGACGTCGCTTTCAAACCCCACGGCGCGCGCGAGGTCCGCCGCGCAGCCACCGCCTTCCTGTCGATGCGTGAACGCATCCAGCGCTACATCGATCAGCGCACGATCCTGCTGGCTTCGGTCAGCCACGACCTGCGCACGCCCCTGACCCGCCTGAAGCTCGAACTGGCCTTGGCCGAGCCCTCGACCCGGACCGACGCCATGTCGCGTGACCTGTCCGAGATGGAGCACATGATCGACGAATACCTGGCCTTTGCCGAAGGCGAGGTCGGAGAACTGCCGGTCACGGTCGACGTTACGGCCCTGGCCGAGACAGCGGCCGCAGACGCGCGGCGCCTCGGAGCGGACGTCTCGCTCAAGCTTGAGCCCGGGCTGGATCTCATCGCCAGATTCGGAGCCCTGCGCCGCGCCCTGACCAACCTCGTCGATAATGCCGCCAGCCACGGTCGGGCCGTGCGGATCAGCTCGCGCACTCTGAAATCGGGCGGCGTCGAGATCGCCGTTGAGGATGACGGTCCCGGCATCGAGCCGGACTCCTACGACGAGGCCTTCATGCCCTTCTCGCGGCTGGACCCCTCGCGCAATCAGAACCGCAAGGGTGTGGGCCTGGGCTTGGCCATCGCTCGCGACCTGGTACGCAGCCACGGCGGCGACATCACCCTGGATCGTTCGGACCTCGGGGGTCTGAAGGCGGTCATCCGCCTGCCCCGCTAGGAGGACAACTCCCCCGCCCGATTGAGCGCCGCCTCGACCGTCGCGTCCAGCAAGCTCGACAAGCCCGGCTCCAGAACCCGCAAGCCCGCCTCGGTCGTGCCGCCCGGAGATGCCACCTCGTCGATCAGGGTCTGAACCGGGGTGTCGCCTTCAAGCCGCGACAGGGCTCCGCTGACCGTCAGACGGGCCAGTACCAGCGCCTGATCCGGCGGCAGGCCGCGACGCGCGCCGGCCAACGCCAGGTCACGCACAAATGCATAGGCATAGGCCGCCCCCGAGCCCGACAGCGCCGTCGCCACATTGATCAGGGCGTCGTCGTCAACCCAGACCAGGGTGGCGATGGGTCCGAACAGGTGCCGGGCTGCCGCCACGGCACGGTCGTCGCCGGCAAAACAGGTCGCCACGCCGCGCGCTGTCGATACCGCTGTGGTCGGCATGACCCGCGCGACCGGACGCGCACCGAAGGCCGCCGTCAGGGCACCCGTCGAGACTCCGGCCATCACGGACACGATGGTCGCATCGCTTTGCAGCCGGTCATTCAGGTCCAGTGCCACGGTGCGCCATTTCGCGGGCTTCACGGCCAGAACCACCGCCCGGACACCGCCCAGATCGCCTGCGGGATTGATCTGCGCCCCATCGGCGAAAGCGGCCAGGGCGATCGGCTTTTCGGAAGGCGTCAGGATTCCGAGTTGATCCATCCTGACGGCATCGGACAGCCGCCAGCCATCCAGGATGGCACCTCCCAGACGACCGCAACCAACCAGAAGGGTCTCGATGGGCACGGCGTCAGGCCGTGCCGACGGTCTCGAACATACAGGCGTCCAGTGCCTCGACCGGCGACTTGGCCCCGCGCAGCAGGAAGCTGAAAGCCGGGTGGAACCGGTCAGCCGTTTCTACCGCAGCATCGATCATGGCCGCCGCCTGAGCCAGGGTCGGTCGCTCACCGTCCGGCAGAGACAGGGCGTGGCGGAAAACAATCTCGCCGTCCTCGGTCCAGATCTCGAAATGCCCGAGCCAGACCCGTTGATTGATCAAGGCTACCAGCTCATGCAGGGCCGTACGCTTGGCCTTGGTGGCCCGCAGGTCGATGGAACAGCAAATCTGCAGGCAGTCGCCCTCGGGGCGCCATGCGAACCACAGTTCATAGTCCTTCCAGGCCCCGGCGATGGAAAAGGCCAGGTCTCCGTCGCCAATCCGATCAAACGGCAGGTTTTCGGCGACCAGAACGTGTTCCACGATATCCAGAGGATCGTGCGGAGCTTCGAATTCCTCAGCCGTTGACGCTGTCATGCTCGATCCTCTCGGGCGACTCAGTCGCCGCCGTCAAACTGTAGAGGGATTGCGAGATTCGGCTCAACCGGCTGCGTCCTTTGCGCGAGCCGCCCGACGTCCCGTTCCCGTCCTCGGGGTGTCCCGAAGTTCGGCGATTTCAGCTCTCAGTGCAGAAACTTCGGCTTTGAGGGCGTCCAGCTCGTCCTTGCGAACAAGGTCCATTTCGACGGCGATCTTGTCGGCCTGGGCCCGCATGGCGGCCCTGGCCTCGTCGCCGGCAGCCTGGGCCAGCCCCAAGGCCCCGGTCGTCAGACGGGCAAATTCGTCAAGCAGAGGACTCTTCGTATGCAATGGACTCTCGCCTCCTGGCCGGAACGGTGGCCCCCATATGGTAAATGAGACATGAATCCGGAAGCCGGCGCATCAAATCGCCCACAGGACTTTGCGAGCCGACTGGCGGCTAGGGTGTCGCCTTCGCTTTCGGTCTGGCCTTCGGCGCAGCCTTGGCCTTAGGGGCCGCCTTGGCCTTGGGGGCCGCCTTGGCCTTGCTCGCCCGCGCCGGCTTTTTCGCGGGCCCCTTGGCCGCCTTGGCGGCAATCAGCGCGACGGCCTGTTCCATCGTCACCTGTTCGGGATCGACGCCCTTGGGCAAGGTCGCATTGATCTTGCCGGACTTCACATAGGGACCGAACCGCCCCGGCATGATCTGGACCGTGTCGCCGGTTTCAGGATGGGCACCAAGATCCTTCAGGGCCGTGGTCGATCCCCCGCCTCGACGACCGGCCCGCTTTTCGGCCAGCAGGGCGACCGCACGGTTCAGGCCGATATCGAAAACTTCCTGGATGTCGCCAAGATTGGCGTAGGTGCCGGCGTGGGCCACAAAGGGGCCGTAGCGACCAAGTCCCGCCTGGATGGGCTTGCCGTCCTCCGGGTGCGCCCCGACCTCGCGCGGCAGGCTTAGCAGGCGCAGGGCCTGTTCCAGGTCCAGGGACGTCGGCGACCAGCCCTTGGGCAGCGATGATCGCTTGGGCTTGTCACCCTCACCCGGCGTCTCGACATACCAGCCGAAACGTCCGTTCTTCAGCGTGACCGGCTGGTTGGTGGAGGGGTCGACCCCGAGCTCGCGGTCGCCACCGTCCTGGCCTTCACCGCCCTCGCCGTTGGCCGGCTGGCCAATGGGGCGGGTGTATTTGCACTCCGGATAGTTCGAGCAGCCGATGAAGGCCCCGAAGCGGCTCGTCTTCAGGCTCAGTCGCCCCTCGCCGCAGCGCGGACACAGGCGCGGGTCGGAGCCATCTGCCCGTTCCGGGAAAATATGCGGTCCCAGCGCCTCGTTCAGATGATCGAGAATGACGGAGGTGCGAAGTTCGCCAGCCGCGTCAGTCGCGGCATGGAAGTCGGTCCAGAACCGCCGCAGCAGCACCTTCCAGTCTAGGTCGCCCGCCGACACCTCATCCAGCTGGGTCTCGAGGGCGGCGGTGAAATCATATTCGACCCAGCGCGCGAAGAACTGCTCCAGGAAGGCGGTGACCAGGCGGCCCTTGTCCTCCGGCACGAAGCGCTGACGCTCCATGCGGACGTATTCGCGGTCCCGCAGAGTTGTCAGGGTCGAGGCATAGGTCGACGGGCGCCCGATGCCGAGCTCCTCCATCTTCTTGACCAGGCTAGCCTCGGAATAGCGCGGCGGCGGCTCGGTGAAATGCTGATCGGCCCGCGACGCCTCGATCCTGGCCTGGGCCCCCTCACGAACGGCTGGGAGGCGTCCGCCCTCCTCGTCATCCGAATCGTCCTTGCCCTCCTCATAGACGGCCAGATAACCGTCGAAGGTCACGACCTGGCCGGTGGCACGCAGGCCGGTCTGGCCATCTGCCGTGATCATCTCGATCGTGGTGCGCTCGACGCGGGCCGCCTCCATCTGACAGGCCGCCATACGCCGCCAGATAAGGTCATAGAGTCGACGCAGATCGTCATCGAGGCGAAGACTTTCCGGGTGCCTCGCCAGGCTGGTCGGCCGGATCGCCTCGTGCGCTTCCTGGGCGTTTTTCTGCTTGGATTTGTAGCGGCGAGACTCAGGCGGCAGATAGGCTGCGCCATACCGGTCCTTGATGACTGCGCGCGCCTCAGTCAGGGCCTCGGGCGTCACATCGACACCGTCGGTCCGCATATAGGTGATCAGACCGCCCTCGGCGTCGACGCCTTCGTACAGCTTCTGCGCGGTCTGCATGGTGCGCTGGGCCGAGAAGCCGAGCTTGCGGGCGGCCTCCTGTTGCAGCGTCGAGGTCGTGAACGGCGGTGGTGGCGAACGGCGCGCCGGCGTTTTCTCAACCGAGCGAACGGTGAAGGCTCCGGCTTCGACAGCCGCCTTGGCCGCCAGGGCCGACGCTTCATTGTTCAGGTCGAACTTGGTCAGCTTCTTGCCGGCATGGGTGACCAGTCGCGCCAGGAAGGGCGGCCCTTCGGCGGTCACATCGGCTTCGACGGTCCAGTATTCCTGGGGCCGAAACTTCTCGATTTCGATCTCGCGGTCGACGATCAGCCTGAGCGCGACGGACTGCACCCGTCCTGCAGAGCGGGCACCGGGCAGCTTGCGCCACAGCACCGGCGACAGGTTGAAGCCGACCAGATAATCCAGCGCCCGGCGCGCCAGATAGGCATCGACCAGTTCCATGTCGATCTGACGCGGATTGGCCATGGCCTCGGTCACGGCCGAGCGGGTGATGGCGTTGAAGGTGACGCGCTCGACGGCCTTGTCCTTGAGCGCCTTCTTCCTGTTCAGGGCTTCCAGGATATGCCAGCTGATGGCCTCACCTTCGCGATCCGGGTCGGTCGCCAGGATCAGACGATCCGCCGTTTTCACTGCCGCAGCGATATCGGACAGGCGTTTGGCCGACTTGGGATCGACCTCCCATTCCATCGCGAAGTCGTCGTCGGGCCGGACCGATCCATCCTTGGCCGGCAAGTCGCGGACATGCCCGTAGGACGCCAGGACCGTATAGTCCGAGCCCAGGTACTTGTTGATGGTCTTGGCCTTGGCCGGGCTCTCGACGACGACGACGTTCATGCGGAGGTGCTGCGCCCCTTCAAAAGGAGCGGGAAAGTGGGGGTGCCCCCCGGCCTTGTCAACAAAGCCGTTGCTCTGCGGCCTGTCGCTCACGATTCGACGCTTGCGACCCGCGTTATCCGAGTATATCTAGAGAATCAACCTAAACGCGAGTGTCCATATGCTGATGCCCACTGAATCGCCTGCGTTACCCGACCCGCTGGAGGTGCGCGATTTCATCGCCAGCACGGCCAATGAGCTGGCCCAGATGGCTCGTCAGAATGGCGACCGACATCTCGCGCTGGTCCTTGATACGGCAGCCTCGATCGCGGAGCTTCGAAGTATGGTTTCGACGCCCACCCATTCTGGCTAGAGGCGGATCACACGCCCGTCCTCGGTGAGGGTGGCCTGGCCGGACAAGGTGAGCTCCAGCAAGACGCCCATGACCTGGCCCGCCGGGGCCCCGACCGCTCGAATGAGGTCGTCACGCGAGATCGGCGTCGGGCCCAGCAAGGCCATCACCCGTTCCGCCAGATCGGACGGCGGCGGCCCGTCTTCATCGTCACGCCGCCAGGTCGGCGAGGGCTCGAACAGACCCCGGGGGCGCTCCAGCGCCCGCAGGATGTCATCAAGGCCGGCACAGAGGCCGGCACCCTGCCGGATCAGGTCATTGCTTCCGGCGCATCGCGGGTCGAGCGGCGACCCCGGCACGGCCAGAACCTCCCGGCCCTGCTCGGCCGCCAGTCGCGCCGTGATCAGCGACCCGGATCGCATCTCTGCCTCGACGACCACGACGGCCCGCGCAAGGCCGGAAATGATCCGGTTGCGGCGTGGAAAATCCCGGGCCTGGGCCCGGTGCCCGACCGGGCTTTCGGACACGACACAGCCCTCGGCGACGAGGCGGTCATAGAGTTCGGCATTCTGGGGCGGATAGACATCGTCGACCCCACCGCCGAGGACGGCCACCGTTCCGGTCGCGACAGACCCCAGATGGGCGGCGGCGTCGATACCGCGGGCCAGGCCGGACACCACCACGAAACCGGCCCCACCGACCTCGACGGCCAGCCCTTGCGCGAAACGCTGGCCGGCAGCCGACGCCACGCGCGCACCGACCAGAGCGATGGCGTCGCGGGCCAGAAGTTCGACGTTGCCCCGCGTCCAGAGCACCGGGGCCGGTGCATCCAGCACGGCCAACGGAGCCGGATAGTCGGGATCGCCGAGGACCAGCAGCCTGGCCCCGATCGCCTCACCCAGCGCCAGCTCGGCCTCGATCTCCTGGATCGGCACCATGCGCGTGGTCGCGCCCGCGCGCCGGGTCAATTCGGGAAGGCGGTCAAGGGCCTGGAGGGCAGAGCCTTCACGGCGGAGCAACTCGACAAAGGCCACCGGCCCAACCCGCCCGGTTCGCGCCAGTCGCAGGCGCGCGATTCGTTCAGCGGGGTCGAGCGGCCGGGTCACCGACCGGAGCCGAAGCGGGGTTCCTGGCCGCGCAGCAACCGTCCTATATTCTCGTGGTGTCGAACCAGCACCAGGGCCGCCATGAAGGCCGTCAGCCCGATAACCGGCATCGGCTGGCCCATCAGCCAGGCCACAGGCACCGCCACGGATGCTGCCAGCAGCGCCGACAGGGACGATATCCGGGTCAGGGCAAAGACCAGAATCCACGCTGCTGCCGACACCAACCCGACCGGCCAGGCGGCGGCCAGCAAGACACCATAGAAGGTCGCCACGCCCTTGCCCCCCTTGAACCTCAGCCAGACCGGAAACAGATGGCCGAGGAAGGCCGACGCCCCCGCCAGTGCGGTCAGGGCCTCATTGTCGAACAACTGGCGTGCCACCAGGACGGCGACCGCGCCCTTGCCGGCATCGAGCACCAGGGTGGCCAGAGCCAGTTCCTTGCGCCCGGTCCTGAGCACATTGGTCGCGCCGATGTTGCCAGAGCCGATCGAACGGACATCCCCGGCCCCGCCCAACCGCGTGACGAGCAGGCCGAAGGGGATCGACCCCAGGAGGTAGGACAAGGCCGCTGTCAAAATCGAAGCAAGACTCGTCAAATCTCCCAAGTCAGCCATACTGCACCTCCAGATCGTCTCACAGGTCTAGCACTATTGAAGAAGTGAGAAAGCAGGCGTCGCCTCGTTCCGCTGCGGCGTCCCCATGAGATTT
>Ga0209573_1002548_pt1 | contig 22841 bp, 17 predicted proteins | sample TNRBio252014_DNA_FD_185870 | JGI IMG/M metagenome (GOLD analysis project Ga0209573, IMG submission 185870) | Wastewater treatment Type I Accumulibacter community from EBPR Bioreactor in Madison, WI, USA - TNR Reactor_6/25/2014_ DNA (SPAdes)... | ecosystem: Engineered > Bioreactor > EBPR >...
GTAGAAGGTGATCAGGTTGAAGGCGCCCTTGGCCTGGTTTTCGCGCAGGGCGGGTTCGTCGTGGGCTTGGGCGAGACCGGCGAGGCGCTCCCACAGGTCGCGGGCGTCCTCGATCCGGCCGGCGGTGCCGTACGCCGTGACGAGATCGACTACGGCCATCGCCCAGAAGCGGCGCTGTTCTGTTCCGACGGCGGGCGGTTCGCACAGCGGCTTCAGCGCGGGCTCGTGCGGGAAGTCGATCGCCGCGCGAACTAGGAAAATAACCCTATTTAACGGCATATGGTCCCAGGATCGCGCGCTGATGTCGCGCAGCCGTTGCGTCTTATGCTTCTGTCCGAGGTGCGTCAGCACGAAGAACTCGCCCAGGATGTCGGGCTCCAGGGGTGCGAGCGTGTCGTCCGCCGGCCGGCCGGTCATCGCTTCGTGGCGGCGGGGATCGAAGCTGTCCGCGTCCGGCAGCAGGTTGCCCGCGTTCAGCGACAACGCCTTCTCCACCGGCAGGCCGCCGGTCATCGTCGCCAGCGCCAGCAGGTTCTTGTCCTTCTCCGTCACGCCCGCCGGCTTCCAGTACTTCTCCTCCTCCCGTCGCAAGACGTCGCGCAGCAGCGACGCCCGGCCCCATCCGCGCGGCGAGTGGCCGTTTGCGACGGCGTCGGCGAGGAAGTGGGCGAACAACGGTCGGCGCTCGGGGTCGATGGCGGCGAGGCTGCCCAACGTTTCCTCGCGCCCGGGCGGGGTGCGTTTCGCCTTCCAGCAGAAGTACTGGACGACGAACCACAGGTCGTCATCGTCCAGGCCCTGCAGCGTCAGCTGTTCGGCGTGCCGGGATTGGCGGACCGCCGCACCGTCGTTGCTGTAGAGCTCGAACGTCCTGCGCCACGTCGCGTCCGCGTCCCCGTCCCGCTCCAGCAGCAGCAGGCGAACCGGGAATTCCAGGTCGTCCCGGCGTCTGTGGAGTGCCACCGTGATGACGTGAAGTTTTTCCGGATGCGTCCCGGCGTAGTCGCAGACCAGCAGCGTCGGCCGCTCCGGCTGCCATTCGTACCAGAAGCCGGTGTCCTTCGGATGGGCGAGGAAGCCCGCCCGCCAAAGCACGCCGCGCCACATGCAGAATTCGAGCGCCAGCCGGCTCTTGCCCTGACCGCCGGACCCGGCGACCAGCCACCAGCAGAACCTGTGCTCGTCCTCCAGGAACCGGTCGAGAGCGGCGAATTCGTCCTGCCGGCCCAGGAAATCCACGGTGCGGGCGCCGAAGACGAACCGTTCACCCTCGGTCTGCTCCACCAGCGGCAGCATCAATGTCGGCTGCGGGTTGCGCAGAGCCCGAATGCCGTCCAGTGCCTGGGCCATCTGGGCTGAGAGTGTCTCCTGGTTCTGGAGCTGCTTCAGGTGCGCTTGCAGGTCGAGGGAGAGCGCTTCGGCGAACCGCGGCTCGAAGGGAGACGCCTGCCCGGCGAGGACGCGTTCCACTTCCTTTTCAGCCCGGCCGCTTGCTTCCATCTTGGCAAGGCGGGTGATGACAGCAGCCTCCATCCGGTCGAAGAACGGCAGGCGGCGGAGCTGATCCCGCAGCTTTCCGGCAGCGGTGCACGCAATCCACCCCGCCACCTTTTTCGACCGGTCCTCGATCAGCGGCGCCAGCAGCTCGAACGCCAGCGTCACCCAGCCGCGGCCGATGTTGAGTTCGTCCGCCACCTCCTGCGCCAGCCGCTTCGCCAGATCGGAGTCGCGCAGGTAGTCCGCCAGCCCCTTCTCAGCGAGCCTGCTCAGCATGCCCGAAAGGTCGGCGTCTTCGTCCGGGGCGGCGTGGTCCGGGCTGTCCGGCGGTGATGTCATCGGCGATTCCCCCCTTGCACCCGATTGTGTGGACCCACACGCGAGCGGTCAATCGCGGTTCGTCTGCCCCCCCCCCCGCGCCGGCCTGCCGAGCCTCACCGCTCCTCGTCGGCGCGCGGGCCGATGAGCGCGTCCACCAGCCAGAAGACGGCGACGGCGAGGAAGATGCCGGCCAGGCGGTCGATGGCGGGGTCGAGGGTTCGGGCCGGCCCGCCGCCTTCGACGAAGGCGATCAGGAACGCGAAGCCGGCCTGCATGCCGGCATACGCACTCGCCGGCGGGCCGGCGAAGACGTAGGCGAAGAACGCGCAGGCGAGGAAGATCGCCGGCAGCAGGCCCGCCAGCGCATCGATGCCGAGGCCCACGGCGCCGAGCCCGGCGGCGGCGCCCACGCTGCAGCCGATGGCGCGCAGGAAGGCCCGCCGGTGGCCCACCTTGGGGTCGGGATCGGCGATGCGGGTCATCGAGACGGCGGCACTGCCGAAGCCCGGCAGGTCGAACCAGTCGTAGAGCAGCACGACGGCGACGATGGCGACGGCGGCCTCGGCGGCGGCGCGGGCGGCGGCGCGCCGGGAGTGCAGGGCCGGCCCGGCGATCAGCGCCCGGTCCTTGCCCGGGTCGGTCGCTTCCGGCAGCAGCAGGTTGGCGGTGAGCCAGGCGACGATCACGCCCAGCACGATCTCGGCGGCGCGATAGCCCGCGGTGTGCAGGCCGGTGTCGGGCGCCGCCATCGTCGTCATCACCACCAGGCCGACGGTGATCGCGCCCAGCAGCCAGGCGTAGTAGTAGCGGCTGAGATACGAGCGGTAGAGCCCGTAGCCGACGCCCGCGAACAGCGCGATTGCCAGCTCCAGGTGGCTGCCGGCGATGAAGCCGATCGCCACTGCCGCCGCGAACGCGCCCGCGATCGTGCCCAGTGCGCGCAGCAGGCCCTTGATCGTCGTCGCCGCAGCACTCGCCTGGGTGACGGTGAACGCCGTCATCCCCGACCACATGGGGTTGTCCAGGTCGAGTGCCATCGCCGCCAGCACCGCCAGCGCGCAGGCGATGCCGGTGACGACGGCGCGCCGCAGGCGGGGGCCTTCCCAGGCGAAGCCGCGCATGTCGGCGGCGAGGGCAGCGCAGAACTCCGACCAGTAGCGGCGCACCGCCCATTCCTGGCCGGATGGAGCTTGTGAACCGGATGCGGGCATCGGCCGTTCCGCCCTACCAGCCGTAGACGACCAGCGTGCGTGCGTTGGCTCCGGCGTGCAGGCGGACGTCGTCCGGCACGTCTTCCAGCGTGATCCGCACCGGGAAGCGGCGCTGGAAGCGGATCCAGCCGGTGGTGGGCGCGATCTCCGGCAGGATCGCGTCCTGCCGGTCCTCGCGCGCGATCCCGCGGGTGATGCCCTGCACCCGGCCGCGCAGCAGCCGCCAGGGGTAGAGGTCCAGGTGGATCCACACCGGCTGGCCTTCGCGCAGGTGGCGGATCGCCTCCTCCTTGTACAGCGCCACCACCCACCAGGCGTCCGACGCCACCATCCCGAGGCGCGGGATGCCCACCCGCGCGTAGTCGCCGACCCGCAGCCACAGGTTGTTGACCAGCCCGCCCACCGGCGCCACGACCCGGGTCTGCTCCAGGTTGTAGGCGGCGAGGTCCGACGCGCGCTCGGCGACGACGATCTCCGCCGTGGCGGCGAGCACCTTCTGCCGCGCCTGGTCCAGGACGGCGTCCACCGCGCGCACCTTGGCTTCCGCCTCGGCGCGGCGGGTCTGCGCCTCGTCGAACACCAGCTGCGAGACGGCACCCTGCGACACCAGGTCGGCGTAGCGCTTCTCGGTCCGCCGCGCGAGCCCCAGCGCCACGTCGGCCGTCGCCCGGTCGGCCTGGGCGCGGGCGACGGCGCGCTCCGCCTCCCGCTCGTCGGCGCGTGCCTTGTCCAGCTCCGCTGCGCGCAGGCGGGCCTGCAGCTGGTAGGGTTCGGGGTCCAGGTCGATCAGCGGCGTACCGCGGGTGACGAACTGGTTGTCCTCCACGTGCACGCCGACGATGCGGCCTTCCACTTCCGGCGCGACCATCACCACGTCGGCGGCGACGAAGGCGTCGCTGGTATAGGCGAAGACCTGCAGCGAGACGACGTAGAGGGCGTAGGCCGCGATCAGCGCCAGCAGCACCAGCAGCGCCCGGGTGCGCCCCGAAAGGCCGCGGCGGGCGTCCTGCGGTGCGACGGCGCCATGCGGCGCGTCGGTCGCCGGCGCCGGGGAGCCGGGGGGCGCGGCGGGGGAGGCGGCGGTCGGGTCGGGCGATGCGGGCGGCGAGGTCGAAGGCGGCATCGTCCCCTGCAGGTCGTGAGTGCGGCGCGTTCGTCGATGAGAGCGGCAGGCCCCTGATCCGTCAACAGAGTTTCATCCGCCGGCGCCGATTACCCGTCCGTCGCCCGCGTCATCAGCACCGCGCTGGCGGGGCACAGCCGGGCGAACTCGCCGGACGCGGCGATCGCGGGCGGAGCGTCGCTGCGGGCGAGGGGGCGGAAACCCAGGCGCTCGAACAGCGGTGCGGCGGTGGTGGTCAGCAGGAAGGCCCGGCGGGCGCCCCGGGCGCGGGCGTCCGCCAGCAGGGCGAGGGCGATCGCCCGGCCGTGGCCGCGGCCGCGGTGCTGCGGCAGGACGACCAGCGAGCGCAGCAGGGCCGCCTCGCCGTAGAGCTCCAGGCCGCCGTAGCCGAGGATGCGGCCGTCGTCGCCGTCGAAGCGCAGGTAGTGCTGCGTCCCTGCCGCGGGCTCGACCGGCGGCAATCCGGCCGTAGCGAGCGCTGCCGCCAGGCCGCCGTCGAGCCCGCCGATCTCGATCCGCCGCATCGCCCTCGCCTCCGCCCGGGTTCGCCGGTGCTGCTGTAGCGCGCCGGATGCCGGCGGCGCAACGCCGCCAACTCTCCTCAAGCCCCGGTGGGAACGCATCGGCGAGAGGGGTTGACGGCGGGGGCCGAGCGGGTCGGTAATCGGGGAATGAGCGAACAGACGATGATGGACGCCCGCGAGGCCGACGAACGGGCGGTGGTGCTGTTTTCCGGCGGGCAGGATTCGACCACCTGCCTCGCCTGGGCGCTGGACCGGTTCACCTACGTGGAGACGGTGGCGGTGGACTACCGGCAGCGGCACCGCATCGAGCTGGAATGCCGCCGGCAGGTGCTGGCCGAGTTCCACCACATGTTTCCCCGCTGGCGGGGCCGGCTGGGGGCGCACCACCTGATCGATCTCGCCGCGCTCAGCGACATCTCCGAGACCGCGCTCACCCGCGAGCGCGAGATCGCCATCGGCGAGACCGGACTGCCGACCACCTTCGTGCCCGGGCGCAACCTCCTGTTCCTGGCGCTCGCCGGGGCGGTCGCCTGGCGGGCCGGAGCCCGCCACATCGTGGGCGGGATGTGCGAGACCGACTATTCCGGCTATCCCGACTGCCGGGACGACACGATCAAGGCGATGCAGCTCGCCCTCAACCTGGGCATGGACGCGCGCTTCGTCGTCCACACGCCGCTGATGTGGCTGGACAAGGCGGCGACGTGGCGGCTGGCTGAAGACCTGGGCGGGGAGACGCTGGTCGAGCTGATCCGCGAGCACACCCACACCTGCTACCTGGGAGACCGGGAGCACCGGCACGTCTGGGGCTACGGCTGCGACGAGTGTCCCGCCTGCACGCTGCGCGCCCAAGGCTGGGCCCGCTACGCCGTCGGCCTCGCCGACTGAAGTTCAGATCACCGGGCGGCCCCGGCCTGACCGTCAGCGCCGGCTGCCGCGTCGGGCGAGGGCGATGCCGGCGAGGATGACCACGGCGCCCGCCGCCTGCCACGGCCCCAGCGCTTCCGCGAACAGCACCCAGGCCAGCACCGCGGCCACCGCCGGCTGCAGCAGCAGCGCCACGGACGAGAACGCGGCGGGCAGGTGGGCGAGTGCGTAGGCGATCAGGCTCTGGCCGAGGGCGTGGCTGAACAGGCCGAGCGCGGCCAGCACCAGCCAGCCCTCGAGCGAGGGGGCGATCAGGCTCTCGCCGGAGGCGACGGCGACCGGCAGCAGGCAGACGCACGTGATCAGCCCGCTCCAGGCCATGATCTTCGCCGTTCCATGCCGGCCGCGCAGCCGGCCGACGGCGAGGATGTAGCCGGCGTAGAACAGCGCCGTCGCGAGCGCCAGCCCGTCGCCCAGCAGGTGGCGGGGGCCCAAATCGAAGCTGGCCCCCATCAGCACCACCGCGCCCGCGATCGCGAGGCCCATGCCGGCGAGGAAGGTGCGCGAGAAGCGCTCGCCGAAGAACAGCAAGCCCGCCAGCGTGACGAAGACGGGCGCGAAGTTGGGAAACAGCGTCGCGTTGGCGACGGAAGTGAACGCCAGCGACCAGTGCCAGATGGCGAGATCGCCCGCGAAGCACAGGCCGGCGGCGAGGAAGCCCGGCCGGTCGGCGGCCGCGGCGGGCGTCGAACTCGGCCGGCGGCACTCGATCGCGTACCACAGCCACAGCGCGGGCAGCGAGAACAGCATCCGGTGGAAGGCGGTCGCCACCGGCCCCAGCTCGCTCAGCCGGACGAGGATCGGCGCAAAGCCGATGGCGACCGCCCCCAGCAGCAGGGCCGCGATCGCGCCGCGGACGCGCCGGCGATCAGCGGCCGTCGCCGCGGCGGCTGACGTGTCGGGTTCGGCCGCCGCGGCGGCCGTCGTGTCGGGCTCGGCGACCACTGCCGCCGTCGTGAGAGAGCTTCGCACCTCGGGCATTGCCCGCTACTATCCCGGATCCGCCGGCGGCACCAGCGTCCGCCGCGAGAGGCGCGAGGTGCGACGGACGGGGATGACGCTGCAGCCACGCCTGCCGATGGGTAGTGCCCGGTCGCCGCGGGCGGCCGCCCTGATCGGGCCGGGCGATCCGCCGCCGATCGAACTGGTCAACGCCGGGGCCACGACGCCGCTGCTGCTGGTCTGCGACCATGCCAGCCGGGCCATCCCCGGGGCACTGGGGACGCTGGGCCTGGACGATGCGGCGCTGTCCCGGCACATCGCCTGGGACATCGGCGCGGCCGAGCTTACCCGCCGGCTGGCGGCGCGGCTGGATGCGCCGGCGGTGCTGGCCGGATACTCGCGCCTGGTGATCGACATCAACCGCCAGCCGGGCGATCCGCAGTCGATCGTGAGCGTCAGCGACGGCGTCCCCATTCCGGGCAACACCGCCCTGGACGCCGACGCGCAGGAAGCGCGCGCCGAAGCCTTCCACTGGCCCTACCACCACGCCGTCGATCAGGCGTTCGCGCGGCTGCGCCGGGCGGGACCGGAGCCGCTGTTCTTTTCCGTGCACACCTTCACCCCGTCGCTGGGCGGCCAGGACCGGGTCTGGGACCTGGGTGTGCTGTGGAACCGCGATCCCCGTTTCGCCGTTCCACTGATCGAACTGCTGCGGGCGGAAGGCGGGCTGCACGTGGGCGACAACCAGCCGTACTCGGGCCGCGAGATCGCGTATACGCTCAACCTGCACGCCGGCGCCGCCGGCCTCGCCCACTGCGCGATCGAGGTCCGACAGGACCACTGCGAGAGCGAGGCGGGGCTGGCGCGGATGGCGGATCTGCTGGCCCGGGCGCTGGAGCGCATCCTCGGCATGCCGAATCTGCACCGGATCGAGCAATTCTGATGCCCGCCCCGCCGCCGCTGACGCTGGGGATCGAGGAAGAATACCTGCTGGTGGACCGGCAGACACGCGCCGTGGTCACCGACCTGCCGGACGGCCTGCTCGACCAGTGCCACGAAAGGATCGCCGACCTGGTGCGCCCGGAGTTCCTGAAGTCGCAGATCGAGATCGGCACCCGCGTCTGCCGGACGGTGGGGGAGGCGCGCGCCGAGCTGGCCTGGCTCCGGCGGAGCGTGGCCGAGGTGGCGAACGGCTACGGCCTTGCACCGATCGCCGCCTCGACACACCCGTTCTCCGAATGGCAGGAGCAGCAGCACACCGACCGGGAGCGCTACCACGTGCTCGCCCGCGACATGCAGGCGGTCGCCCGCAGGCTGCTGATCTGCGGGATGCACGTGCATGTGGGCATCGACGACGACGACCTGCGCATCGATCTGATGAACCAGGTCGCCTACTTCCTGCCGCACCTGCTGATGCTGTCCACCTCGTCGCCGTTCTGGCGCGGCGAGGATTCCGGGCTGATGTCGTACCGGCTCAGTGTCTTCGACGAGCTGCCGCGCACCGGCCTGCCGTCCCGATTCGAATCGTGGAGCGACTATCAGCGGCACGTCTCGACGCTGGTCGGCGCAGGCGTGCTGGAAGACGCCTCGATGATCTGGTGGGACATCCGGCCGTCGACGAAATTCCCGACGCTGGAGATGCGGATCACCGACGTCTGCACCCGGCTCGACGATGGGATCGCGATCGCGGCGCTGTTCCAGTGCATCGTCCGCATGCTCTGGCGGTTGCGCCGGGCGAACCAGCGCTGGCGGGTCTACGACCGGATGCTGATCGAGGAGAATCGCTGGCGGGCAAAGCGTTACGGCATCGACGAGGGCCTGATCGACTTCGGCAAGGGGGAGGTGGTCCCGTGCGCGGCCTTGCTCGACGAACTTCTGGAACTCACTGCCGAGGACGCATCGGCTCTTGATTGTGCCGCGGAAATCCTGCATTGCCGGTCGATCGTCGAGAGAGGAACAAGCGCCCACCGTCAGCGTGCCGTCTGTTCCGCAGGCCTCGAAGCCGGTGTTTCGCCGGAGCAGGCGCTGCGCGGTGTGGTCGATATGCTGGTCGAGGAAACGGTGCGCGATCTCTAGGGACGAACGCGTCTGGGAGGCAAACCATGATCGTTGCAGACATTCTGCGGGGCAAGGGCGGCAGCATCGTCTCCGTCACCGCATCACAGCACATCAGCGAGGCGCTGGCGCTGCTGGCGCAGCACCGGATCGGCGCCGCGCTCGTCCTGGACGACCGGGGCGGCATCGCCGGCATCCTGTCGGAGCGCGACCTGGTGCGCGCCATGCACAAACTGGGCAAGGCGGCGTTCGACAAGACGGTGGGCGAACTGATGACCTCGCCGGTGGTGACGTGCTCGCCGAAGGACCCGGTGCCGGCGATCGAGGGCATGATGACCGCCCAGCGCTTCCGCCACGTCCCGGTCGTCGACGAGGGCAAGCTGGTCGGCATCATCTCCATCGGCGACGTGGTCAAGACCCGCATCGAGGAAGCCGAAGCCGAAGTGGACGCGCTCCGGCGCTACATCTCGCTGTAGCGGGGGGCGGGCGGCAGCGGGCGGAGACAGCCGTAGCCTGCATGCAGCGAAGCGGAATGCGGGGCATTCGGTTGCCCCCGCGCGACCCCTGGATTGCGCCGCGCTGCTTCCAGGGGCTACGGCTCGCTGGCTTGCAGGAGGGTAATCCGCCATGTCCGTCGTGTTCGTGCGGCGGATGACCGTATTCATCTACGTAACGTCCGGCGCAATCCGGGAAGCGATGTCGTGCGGCAAGCAGGCACGAACGCCACGGTACACCCAGTCGCAAGTGATTCCGAAGCGATCCGCGAACTTCGCCATAAGTTCGGGATCGGGCATCCGGCGACCCGATTCGTATACCGACCAGGTGTTCGGCTTGCAGCCCAGTGCCCGGCTCACCTCCGCCTGCGTCAGCCCTCTCGCTTCGCGGGCCGCGGCCAGCCGGCGGCCGATTTGCTTGAGGGTGTCGTAATTTCGCTTGTGCGGTCGTGTCGCCATATCTGACCTTACCCATTCAGGCCAAGAACAATAGCGGAACTTATGCTAGGCGCAGCCTGGAATAAAGGTAATTAATCATTGACGGTAACAAAAAGGAATTAGGGCCCATTCAATGGCTGTATCGCCTTTTGGTCTCCGGCATTCATGTCGAGGAAGGGAAGGCGCCATTCTCGCATCTCACTCCTCGCTCCGTATCGGCGTGGATTGCCACAGGGGGAGGAGGGCGAAGACGCATCGTGAGGCACACCTGAAGGCGGAACCGTTGCGGCCGGTGAATCAGGGCAATTGGATGCGCCCGGCGGATCGGAGCTCGACTCCGATCCGCCTCGACGACTCTTACATTCGAATACTTGAACGAGGTTCAGCCCGCGGTGATCACTGCACCGTGAGCGTGTAGTTGGCGCCCTGGTCCGGTATGCCGTCGGCGTTGAAGTCGGCGCTGGTGCTGATGGTATGGACGCCGGGCGGCAGCGGCTTCAGCAGGATATAGAAGCCGTCGGAGACCGCGGGCGTCCTCACGCCCGGGGAAATGCTGTAGCCGGCGTTGAACGGCGAGCCGGGGGTGATCTCGAGCGCATAGCCGCCGGGCGGGCTCTGGATGCGGTAGGCGAACAGGTCGCGCACCGCTTTGCCGTCGATCACCACCTTCAGGCCGAGGTTCGGTTGCAGCGGCACGTCGTCGTTGATGTCGCAGCGGATCTGCCCCAACGGTGTCTTCACCGCGTCGCACGGCGGCGCGTTCAGGAATTCAGGTCCGAACGAGACGAAGGTGGTGATCGCCGTGAAGATCGCCTTGCCCGCCGGGATGGTGCAGGTCCGGTTGGCGATCACGTCCTCGCTGAACAGGCCGCCGAACGTGCCGGCGAGGAACCAGACCTTGCCGCTCTGGTTGCGGGCGCAGTCGGCGCCGTCGTTGTCGGTGGCCGGATTGGTCGCGAGCGGCTCCCGAAGCACCCAGTTTGTCCACTCGTCTCCCAGTTGATTGTACGACTTGCCGAACAGCGTGCGGCCCGGCGGCACGATGGCGACTCCGTCCGCGGTCGCGGAAGCCGGCGTCGTTGCCGCGAGGACGACGAACATCGCGCTCGCTCCGCAAATGGGAGCAAGCAAAGCACAGGTTTTGCGAATATTCACGGTGACCCTCCCCTGTCACGCTGATGTCGAATGCAGTTATTTTTTCTTGCCTTATACAGCACCCGCATGACGCGATACAAGAACGATTCGCATCGCCCGGAACAGGGACAGTCGAAGCGGGCTGGAACCTGACGTCCGACCGACGTGAAGGTGCGGCCGGGATAGCCGGGGTAGTCTTGCCGTTCTTTGGCCGCGATGACGGGACAGGGCTCCAGCCGGCCGCCCGCCGCCTACCGCGGCAGGCAGAACCAGGAGGGTTCAGCGAGCGCGATCACGAGGCCGTAGCGCCACCACAATGCCAGGCCGCAGGCGAGCAGGGCCGCGACCAGGACTGCGACGCCGGTCCGTCTTCCGGGGCGGGTCACGCGGTCTGTTCCCGCAGCCGGGCCAGCGGCCGGTCGTCGATCGGCAGGTGGATGGCGGCCGCGAACAGCGCGAGCGCGATCGCCGCCAGCCAGACCGCATCGTAGGAGCCGAGCAGGTCGTAGGCGAGGCCGCCGCCCCAGGCGCCGAGGAACGCGCCCAGCTGGTGCGAGGCGAAGACGACGCCGTAGAGCATCGACAGATAGCGGACGCCGAACAGGCGGGCGACGATGCCGCTGGTCAGCGGCACGGTGCCGAGCCACAGGAACCCGATGGCGGCGCCGAACGCCACCGCGCCGGCGCCTGTGAGCGGCAGGGCCAGGAACAGTGCGATGACCACGGCGCGGGCGAGATAGATCCAGGACAGCACCCACTTCTGCCGGAAGCGACCGCCGAGCGCACCGAACAGGTAGCTGCCGACGATGTTGAACAGGCCGATCATCGCCAGCGACCAGGCGCTCACCTCCGGCCCCAGGCCGTTGTCGGCGAGGAAGGCCGGCAGGTGGGTGGCGATGAACGCGACGTGAAAGCCGCAGACGAAGAATCCCGCGTTCAGCAGCAGGTAGCCGCCGTGCCGGCCCGCCTCGCCGATCGCCCCCCCGATCGACTGGCCGCCGGCGGTGCGCACGATCCGGGCGTCCGCTCCCCGGAAGCCGAAGGCGAGCGGGACCAGCAGGCTCATCGCGATGGCGAGGACCACGAACGTGTCGCGCCAGCCGAACGCATCCAGCAGCCCCTGCGCGCCGGGGACGACGGCGAACATGCCGAACGAACCGGCGGCGGTGCACAGGCCGAAGGCGAGGCTGCGCTTTTCGGGTGGCACGACCCGTCCGACCGCGCCCAGCACCGTGCCGTACGTGGTGCCGGCGAGTGCCAGGCCGACGAGCACCCCCAGGGTGAGGTTCAGGCCCAGCGGATCGGTGGAGAACGCGGCGAGCGCCAGGCCCGCAGCGTAGAGGATCGCACCCGCGATGGTCACCCGCACGGCACCGAAGGTGTCGGCCAGCGCGCCCGTGAACGGCTGCGCCAGCCCCCACAGCAGGTTCTGCACCGCGATCGCGAGCCCGAACACCTGCCGACCCACCTCCAGGTCCATGGCGACGGGGGCGAGGAAGATGCCGAACGACTGGCGGATGCCCATCGCCAGGATCAGGCAGACGATGCCCGCGAGGAAAACCAGCCGTGTCGTCCGCCCCATCCCCGCTCGTCCTTCCGTGCCCGTCCTGCGATGCCGGAGGGCGGACGTCGCCGTTGCCGCCCCCATCGAGCCGATAACCACATTGTCGAAAATGGGGAACTCCCGGCCGAAGCACCACCGGCCTGTGCGGATGGCGGCATGCGGTGGGCGATTGTGGGGCCGTCGCGACCGGTGCATAGTCGGCTGCAGGAGGGGGTGCGGTACGGCGGGACCGTGTCCCCCTGCCCGGCGCCGGGAGCGGGCACCCATCCAACGGCCGTGCAGCCAGGGGGCAGCCGATGACCGACACCACCCGCACCGACCTGTTCTACGACACCTCATTCCGGTTCGGCGGCGCGTCCGAGTTCGCTGCCGGCATGACGAGCCTCGCCATCCCGAACATGAAGGCGCTGGGCCATCGCTTCCGGCTGATCCAGAACGACCCCGGTGCGGCCCTGGCGGAGAGCGAGCGCGGCGGTGATGCGGGCCTGATCCCCGAGCGCATCGTCCGCGCGCCGAACTTCCTGCCGGCGGTGTTCATGGAGCAGGGTGCGCTGCGAGCCCGGGCCGTCTGTCTGATCGAGACCGATGGCGAAGGCTACGATCGCGTGCGGGGCAAGTGGTACGGCACCGGCTTCCTCGTCTGCGGCGACATCCTGCTGACCAACCATCACGTCATCAATTCGATCGAGACGGCGCGCAACGCCCTCTGCATCTTCAACTTCCAGCTCGGCCCGGACGGCAAGCCGGCGGAAACTCTGGCCGTGCGCCTCGACCCCGACCGCCTGTTCGTCACCAGCCCGCTGCACGGGGGCCTGGACTACACCTTCATCGCCATCGATCCGGCCGCCGCCCGCCAGTTCGGCTGCATCCCGATGGTGCGCAGCGCGTTCACCGTGCATCCCGGCGACAACGCCAACATCGTCCAGCATCCGGAGGGGCGGAAGAAGGAGGTGGTTCTGCAGGAGAACGAGGTGATGCAGGACACCGGCGTGCTGCTGCACTACGCGTCGGACACCCAGGGCGGCAGCTCCGGCAGCCCGGTGTTCAACAACCGCTGGCAGCTCATCGCTCTGCACCACGCCTCGAAACCGAACGACGGCAGACTGCAGCCGCCGTCGGGCGCGCCGGCGCCCGACTTCCTCAACGAGGGCATCAAGCTCTCGGCGATCGCCACCGACCTGGAGCGGCGCGCCCAGAGCCCACTGGAGGCGACGGCGGCGCGCGCCGTGCTCGCCGCCTTCGAGGGGGTGGACTCGCTGGGCGGCTTCTTCGGCACCATGGGCCGCTCGGCACCTGTTCCGGCCGCGTCGCCGGAACGGGCGGCGGGCGCCACGCAGGATGCGGCGGGTGCCACGACACAGGATGCGGCGGGCGCCAAGCAGGATGCGGCCGGCGTCACCACGCAGGATGCGACGGGTGTCAGACGGGTGGAGGTCGCCTACTCCGGCGAGTGGGAGGACGTGGACATCGCCTTCTGGAACGTCGAGTGGTTCGCCAAGGGCTGGGAGGAGAAGCTGGACCTGGTATCGCAGACGGTGGCCGACCTGAACCTGGACGTCTGGGCGCTCGCCGAGTCCTGCCGCAAGGCGACGAAGGCGCTGGTGCAGCGACTGAAGCAGGACTACCAGCTGGAATTCGACCACGCGAGTTCCGAGCCCGATGCACCGGATGGCGCGCAGACGACGACGCTGGTCTGGAACACCCGGACGGTGGCGTGCGAGCGGCTCCCCTGGCCGAAGGAGATCGACGGCTGGTTCCACGTCCACAGCCAGCAATTTCCCGATCTGCGTCGGGAGGCGGTCCACGGCAAGGTGTTCGATCGCTATCCGGGGCTGTTCCACGTCACATCCCTCAACCGTCCGGACGGCACGGCGCCGTTCGACTTCCTGCTGGTGCCGCTGCATCTGAAGACGGTGGGGGAGGGTTCGGTGCGCCGGCGGATGGCGGCGAAGATCCTGGGCGCGGCGGTGAACTCGGTGATCCGCGAGCACGGCGATGTGCCGGGGGTCGGCGGCGACTGGATCATCGGCGGCGATTTCAACGCCGAGCTGGCCACCGTCGACATCCGCGAGCTGACCGAAGGCCGGCTGGTGCCGCTGTCGGCCCAGGACGAGGAACAGGGGGCGGTGACCTACCTGAAGTCGGCCCGCTCGCTGATCGATCACATCTTTCTGTCGCCGAACCTGGGCCGGCGGTTCGGTGCCGAGGACTTCTTTGTCGTCGCCTCCGAGCGGAGCCTGCCCGACTACCTGCCGAAGCTGTCCAACCACCGGCCGGTGCTGGTGCGCCTCAGCCTGATCGCGCAGCCGCCGGAGGCCGAGGCGCTGCCCCAGTCGCTGGCGTCGGCGCTGCGCCTCGCCCTGCCCGCGCCGTCCGCCTGAGCCGTCCGCCTGAACCGGGCGACCGTGAACCGGGCGACCGCGAGCCGCCTCAGCGGCCGGCGCGGCTGCCGCGGACCGTGCCGACGGCGATGCCGCGGCCGATCGGCAGCACGCCGTGCACGTCGACGGACGGCAGCGCCCGCCAGCGCCGCACCATCCGCAGGTCGCGGCTCCTGAGCGCATCGTCTGCGGCGAACGTCGCCTGCCGGGAGATCCACTGTGCGGCCAGCAGCAGCGTGCCGTATCGGCAGTCGCCGCGGCGCCCCAGCCAGTTGGCCGGGCCGTCGACGAACACGAACTCCACCGGATCGCCGCCGATGGCGGCCCGCAGCCCGTCCGCCGGCGGGCAGTACATCCAGCCCGACCAGGAGGCGAGCCGCGTCCGGCGGACCGGCGCCACCACCAGCGTCGCATAGTCCGCCAGCCGGAAATCCTGCAGCAGCCGGCGGGTGCGCTCGGCGAACTCCTCCTTCTCGTCGATGGAGACGACGCGCCGGCCGCCGCCCGCCATCGCGCACAGTGCGGCGAACAGCACCGTGCTGGAACCGCTTCCGAATTCGAGGACCACTCTCGGGCCGACCTGCTGGAACAGCATCGCCAGCGCCCGTGCCGTGGCGCTGCCGATCCGCCAGCCGCCGGTGGGCAGGACGTGCAGAAGCTGCTCCACCGCCGCCGTCGCCGCCGGCGGCTGCACCAGGGGTCGGCGCCGCCAGCCGGCGAGCAGCCGGTCGACCAGCAGCGGCGCCGGCAGCGTCTCCGGATCGACGCAGCCGAGGCGTGTCAGCAGCGGCTCGATATCGACGGACGGCGTGAGTCGGGCGATGCGGGAAGCGAAAGCAGTCATGCACCGGGCCTCGGGTGGGCGGGAACGGGGTCCGTGGTCCGCTGTATATTGGGTTGAAGCACCCGGCGTCACCTGTCGCGACCAGCCGGCGGGATGCCAGCCTGCCGGACCGGGCCGCCTGCGGCACCACGGGCGCCAGGCGATGGCCCGTGCCCTGCCGGTTGCAGCGGACTCTCCTGTCGCCGCCCGGAGACGCGAGCGCCCGTGCTTCGATAACCGACCCGCAGGTGGGCTTTCGCCGGCGGCATGCCGTCGGCAACCAGCGCCGCCGCCGTCATCAGCCGCAGCCGCCGGCGCCAGGTGACGAACGACAGGCCGGTCTCGGCCCGGAACCGACGCGTCAGGCTGCGCCGGCTCATGCCGATCCGCTCCGCCCAGGCGTCGAGACCCAGCGTCAGCTCCGGCTCGCGGGCGATCGCGTCCGTCATCGCGCGCAGCCGCCGGTCCCGCGGCAGCGGCAGCGCCATCGGTGCTTCTGCGGCGCGGGCGATCTCGGAGATGACCAGTGCCGCGAGATGGCCAAAGCGCCCATCGTTGCGCCCATCGTTGCGCCCATCGTTGCACCCGTCTGCATCGCCGGACTGCGGTTCATCGAACATCGCCAGCAGGACTGCGCGGAGCAGCGGCGAGACCGCCATCACCCGGCACCGGGCGGGAAGTTCGCGCGCCGCGTCCGGCGCCACGTAGGCCGTGCGCATCGCCACCGCGCCATGCATCGAGACGTCGTGGTCGACTTCCGGCGGAATCCAGACCGCATGCCCCGGCGGCACCGCCCAGCGGCCCGACGTGGTCAGCACGATCATCAGCCCCTCGGTGGCATGCAGCAACTGGCCGCGCCGGTGGTGGTGCAGGCCGGTTTCGGCGCCGGCGGGGTAGTCGCGCCCGAGCACCGCCACCGCCAGCGGCGCCTCATCGAAGGCAGGTCGAAGGGGACTGGACATGCATTTGGCCCGATATAGCCGCAGTTTGGCCTGACATTGCTATCGGGCCAGAGTTAGGCTGGACGTGTCAAGTCACTGAGGTGCGCCGTGTCGCCCACACAGCTGTCTCGCCGGACGATCGGCTTCATCAACACCGCGCACGCACTCGATCACTTCGTCCTGTTGATCTACCCGACCGCGGTCCTCGCCATCGCTGCCGACCGCGATCTGCCCTATGGCGAGCTGATCCAGTATTCGACGGGTGCGTTCGTCGCGTTCGGATTGTTCGCGCTTCCGGCGGGCTGGCTCGCCGATCGGATCGGGCGCCGCAATATGCTGGGCGTGTTCTTCGCCGGCGTCGGCGTGTCCTGTCTGTTCCTGGCCGGCGCACATGAGGCGTGGCACTTCGCCGTCGGCCTGTCGATGCTGGGTCTGTTCGCGGCGATCTATCATCCGGCCGGCACGGCAATGCTGGTCAGCCAAGCGGGACGTCTGGGCGGAGTGCTGGGGCTGAACGCAGTCTGCGGCAACCTGGGCGTTGCGCTGGCGGCGGTCGTCAGCGCGTCGCTTGCGTCGCTGGCCGGCTGGCCGGCGGCGTTCCTGGTTCCAGGCGTGTTTGCGCTCCTGCTCGGTGCGGCCTTCATGGCACTGGTGCCGGGGGATGGGGAAGCCGTCCGGCGGAGCCGGCAGGAGACCTCGCCCGGCATGGAGGTGGCCCGGCCGGTAGCGATGGCGGTTGCCTACGGCATCGCCATCCTCGCCGGCGGCTTCACGTTCAATATGACGACGATCGCGCTGCCGAAGCTGATCCAGACCCAGTCGGGCCTGCCGCTGCCACTCGTCGGAGCGGTGGGCACGCTGGTGCTGCTCGCGGGCGCCCTCTCCCAGCTCGGCATGGGCCGCCTGATCGACCGCATTCCCTTGCCGCCGCTGTTCGTCGGGCTTTCGCTGCTGCAGCCGCTCGGGCTGGCGCTGGCTGCTTCGGCGCACGGGATGTGGATGCTGCTCGGCCTCGCCATCGCGGTGGCCGCCATCTACGGCCAGGTGGTGCTCAACGATGCCGTGATCGCCCGCTGTGTTCCGCCGCACTACCGCTCCCGGGCTTACGGCTTGCGCTATTGCGTCGGCTTCACCACCAGCGGCGCCGCCGTGCCGCTGATCGCGATGATGTACCAGGCTCACGGCCCACGTGCGGTGCTGAGTACCGCCGTGGTGTTCGGCTGCGGCGTCGTCGTGGGCGCGCTGTTGTTCGCGCTGGCGGGAATGCGCCCGCGCCGGGTGGTCCCGGCCGGCCGCTGATCGCGCCGCGACCGCGTGCAATTCCTGGCTGCGTGGCGGTTGCGCCACGCGGCGGGGGCGCCATATCAACGGCGAGAAACCGTACGACCGACGCGGTCAAGTGCATGCCTCCGGAGAGGGTGCCCGCCCGTGGTCAAAGCCAAGGAGTGCGGCTGAATGGATTTCGAGAAATATACCGAGCGTTCCAAGGGGTTCGTGCAGGCGGCGCAGGGTCTGGCCCTGCGGCGCAATCACCAGCAGCTGACGCCGCTGCACCTGCTTTCCGTCCTGATGGACGACAAGGAAGGTCTGGCATCCAACCTGATCTCGGCCGCCGGCGGCGATCCGGCGCGCGCCCGTCAGGCGAGCGAGGCGGAACTGGCGAAGCTGCCGAAGGTGGAAGGCGGCAGTGGTCAGGTCTATCTGGCGCCGGAGACGGCGCGACTGTTCGAGCAGGCGGAGCAGATCGCCGAGAAGGCGGGCGACCAGTTCGTCACCGCCGAACGCCTGCTGCTGGCCCTCGCACTCGCCACCGGCTCGCCTGCGGCGCGCATCCTCAAGGATGCGGGCGTCACCGCCCAGGGCCTGAACCACGCGATCGAGGAGGTTCGCAAGGGTCGCGCCGCCACGTCGCCCACCGCCGAGGACAGCTACGACGCACTGAAGAAGTACGCGCGCGACCTGACGGCCGCGGCCGCCGAGGGCAAGCTCGATCCGGTGATCGGCCGTGACGAGGAAATCCGGCGCACCATCCAGGTGCTGTCGCGCCGCACGAAGAACAACCCGGTGCTGATCGGCGAGGCCGGCGTCGGCAAGACCGCCATCGTCGAGGGCCTGGCGCAGCGGATCGTCAAGGGCGACGTGCCGGAGACGCTGAAGGACAAGCGCCTGATGGTGCTCGACCTGGGCGCGCTGGTGGCCGGCTCGAAGTTCCGCGGCGAGTTCGAGGAACGCCTGAAGGCGGTGCTGAACGAGGTCATGGCCGCCGAGGGCGAGCTGATCCTGTTCATCGACGAACTCCACACGCTGGTCGGCGCCGGCCGCGCCGAGGGCTCGATGGATGCGTCGAACCTGCTGAAGCCGGCGCTCGCCCGCGGCGAACTGCACTGCATCGGGGCGACGACGCTGGACGAGTACCGCAAGCACATCGAAAAGGATGCGGCGCTGGCGCGGCGCTTCCAGCCGGTGTTCGTCTCGCAGCCGACGGTCGAGGACACGATCTCGATCCTGCGCGGCCTGAAGGAGCGCTACGAGCTGCATCACGGGGTGCGGATCACCGACGGGGCGATCGTCGCCGCCGCCACGCTCTCCAACCGCTACATCACCGACCGTTTCCTGCCGGACAAGGCGATCGACCTGGTCGACGAGGCGGCGAGCCGGCTGAGGATGCAGGTGGACTCGAAGCCGGAGGAGATCGACGAGCTCGACCGGCGGATCGTGCAGCTGAAGATCGAGCGCGAGGCGTTGAAGAAGGAGAACGACGCCGCTTCGCGCGACCGGCTGGGCCGCCTCGAGAAGGAGCTGGCGGAGCTCGAGCAGCGCTCGGACGAGCTGACGGCGCAATGGCGTGCGGAGAAGGACTCGCTCGCCGGCGCCACCAAGCTGAAGGAAGAGCTGGATCAGGCGCGGAACGCGGTCGAACGCGCGCTGCGTGAGGGCAAGTACGAGGAAGCCGGCCGCCTGCAGTACCAGACGATCCCGGAGCTGGAGCGCAAGCTGAAGGCGGCCGAGGAGGCGGGCCAGCATCGGATGCTGGAAGAAGCGGTGACCGCCGAGCACGTGGCGTCCGTCGTCTCGCGCTGGACCGGTGTGCCGGTCGACAAGATGCTGGAGGGCGAGCGCGAGAAGCTGCTGGCAATGGAGGACAACCTGCGCAAGCGGGTGGTCGGCCAGGACGAGGCACTGGCGGCGGTGGCGGACGCGGTGCGCCGCGCGCGCGCCGGCTTGCAGGACCCCAACCGGCCGATCGGCTCGTTCCTGTTCCTGGGCCCCACCGGCGTCGGCAAGACCGAGCTGTGCAAGGCGCTCGCCCAGTTCCTGTTCGACGACGAGCAGGCGATGGTGCGCATCGACATGTCCGAGTACATGGAAAAGCACACCGTCGCCCGGCTGATCGGGGCACCTCCCGGCTATGTCGGCTACGAGGAGGGCGGTGCGCTCACCGAAGCGGTGCGCCGGCGGCCCTATCAGCTGGTCCTGTTCGACGAGGTCGAGAAGGCGCATCCGGACGTCTTCAACGTCCTGCTGCAGGTGCTCGACGACGGCCGGCTCACCGACGGCCAGGGCCGCACGGTGGACTTCCGCAACACCCTGATCGTGCTCACCTCCAACCTGGGCGGCGACATCCTGGCCGGCCAGGCGGAGGGGCACGACTCGGCCGAGGTACGCGAGCAGGTGATGATGCTGGTCCGCGCCGCGTTCCGACCGGAGTTTCTCAATCGGCTGGACGAGATCATCCTGTTCCACCGATTGTTCCCGGAGCAGATGGGGGCGATCGTCGAAATCCAGTTGGGACGGCTGAAGGCGTTGCTCTCCGACCGGAAGATCACGCTGGATCTGGACCGCTCGGCCATCGCCTGGCTGGGTCACGCCGGATACGACCCGGTCTATGGCGCCCGGCCGCTGAAGCGGGTGATCCAGAAGCAGCTGCAGAACCCGCTGGCGAGCGCCATTCTCGCCGGCCGGATCCGCGATGGCGACACGGTCCGGGTGTCGGCCGGCGATGGAGGACTTGCGATCGCCGGCGTCGCCGCCGCGGCGGCGTAGCACCGGCGGCCGCGGCGGGCCGTTCGTTCACGTCGTGTCCCCCGCCCCGCAGCCGATCCGCCGCGGCGCGGGGGGCCCCAGGCCTTCGCTCAGCTGGGCCGGAAGCTGCAGCGACCGCTGTTCACGGGCGGCGTCGCCACGCCGGGGGGAACCAGTTCGAGAATTGCGATGTTGTCCTGGACATCGAACGCAAACTCCGCGCGGCCGGTCTGCGTCACCTTCGGCCGGAAGGCCCACTGGGGATTGCCGGACGGGTCGGTCGGACGGTAGCGGCGCATGGTTGGGAAGGCGCGGTCCAGCTGCAGCGTCACCTTCCGCGGCGTGACGTATTCGGTCGCACCCTTGTAGAAGCCCCGCTGCTCGATCCAGACGATCAGGTAGAAGGCCCGGTTGTTTTTCTGGAACAGCAGGGTCCGGACGTCCGCCAGGTCGCCGGACAGGGCATAGTTCAGCGACTGAGGCGTAAAGGTGAGCGGATCGTCGCACATCACGGCCATGGTATTCCTGATGGCATAGAAGCCGAGCTTGCGCGTCAGGTCGTGGGCGATCAGGCCCATGTGCTTGTTGTTCTGTGTCAGCGACGGGTTGTCCTCGTCATCGACCAATTGATAGTAGAAGGCCCGCTGCAGGTCCGGATGCGAGGCGTAGGTCGCCATGGCGCGGCCCAGGTACTTCATCTTCGTCGCCTCGTCGACGTACTGCCCACCGCTGTTGTACGCGGTGTGCCAGCCGGTCTCCGTCACCCAGAATTTCTGGCTGGGAATCGACGCACGCGCATAATCCAGCACGGCATTGAACTTCTGCTCGAACGGCAGCCAGTTGGGATAGACGTGGGCGTTGCCGCGGTCGGTCCACGCCTCGATGTTCCCCAGCTTGGCATACTGTCCCGCCGCCATGGGATCGGCCAGCGACGGCGCCAGCAGCGGCTTGCCGGCCAGTTGCGGATCGGCCTTGGCCTGCCGGTGGAGTTCGGCCTGGTAGGAGCGCAGTTCCTGCGCCCAGGTGGTTCGGCCGTAGAGCCGTTCCGTCAGGTTCCACTCGTTCGGGCCTTCCAGGGCGGCGACCATGTCGATGTTGATCTGCGTTTTCAGGTTGCCGAGGAGGGTGGCGATCCCGGCCGGGTCGAGCCGCTCCGTGCTGCCGGTCCCGACGCGCGCGTCGATCACCGCCGTCACCTTGACGCCCAGCGTGTCGTGCAGCGTCCGCAGCCGGGCGGCCGCCGACGCGTTCCCCGGCGATTGGCGGATGTGGCGCACCCCAAGGTCCCCCAGCGCCGTTCTGAGTTCGTCGAACCGGGTCGCGTAGACGTTCGGGCCCCAGTCGAAATGGGTCGCCACGCCCACGGCATTCACCATCCGGTGCGCCGGCATCGCCGTCACCGGGGCCGCCCCTGCCGGTGCCGGCGCTGCAATCGAGGAGAACATGCACAGGAAAATCGCCCAAAACGAAATCCCTGCTTCAGCCATATATCGCATTCGTTTCATCGCGCACCCCAAAAGCGGATAATCATCCCGCCGATCCCTGTGTGTTTTCGCGGGCAATAATCCCGAGAACATGGCTGAAATATGGCAAACTCGACTGAATCATTACAAGCACGTTGCACTTCTGGTTTTGCGGGAAATCGCAATTCTTGTTCTCACGACGGGATATATATTTGGGGGTCGCAAAAATCCCATTACATGGAGAAAATCCACACCATATCACACGTTATGATTGTATCGCTCGCTGCCGATTTTTGTCGTCGGGGCAGTGAAAACGCCGTTGACAGCCTCGGCCGCCGCGCGTATAAACCCGTCTCTCGCGGTGGCGGGGACGACCTTCCGCCGATGAGGCTTCTTTTCGCTCTTTCACATCGTTGTTTACCTGGAAGGGATGTGTGGGCGGCGGTTTAGGCTTGGCTGGTAGGGCCGGGTTTCGGGACTGCTGTTCATGTGAATCTCTTTAGTGAGGTTCTTGGTTGGTCTTCTAACGGAGACCGTCTTATGGACGGCGGTGCCCTTGGAGCCTCTCCCGGATTTGCACAGGATATCCGGCAGAGGTATGGTCAACTTGAGAGTTTGATCCTGGCTCAGAACGAACGCTGGCGGCATGCTTAACACATGCAAGTCGAACGGGCGCCTTCGGGCGTCAGTGGCGCACGGGTGAGTAACGCGTGGGAATCTGTCACGAAGTGGGGAACAACCACTGGAAACGGTGGCTAATACCGCATGTGCCCCGAGGGGCAAAGGTCGAAAGGCCGCTTTGTGAGGAGCCCGCGTCCGATTAGCTAGTTGGTGGGGTAACGGCCTACCAAGGCTCCGATCGGTAGCTGGTCTGAGAGGATGATCAGCCACACTGGGACTGAGACACGGCCCAGACTCCTACGGGAGGCAGCAGTGGGGAATATTGGACAATGGGCGAAAGCCTGATCCAGCAATGCCGCGTG
>Ga0209573_1002549_pt1 | contig 22830 bp, 18 predicted proteins | sample TNRBio252014_DNA_FD_185870 | JGI IMG/M metagenome (GOLD analysis project Ga0209573, IMG submission 185870) | Wastewater treatment Type I Accumulibacter community from EBPR Bioreactor in Madison, WI, USA - TNR Reactor_6/25/2014_ DNA (SPAdes)... | ecosystem: Engineered > Bioreactor > EBPR >...
GTCGTATATTCATGTAGCCGATGAGCAGAACCCGTTGACGATGGCGGGCAATGCGATCCTGCACGCGCATTGGGGCGCGAGCGAGGGCGTGACGATCCTCGATCGCTCGAGCGGTCGCGGGGGCAGCTATGCCAACCCGATCACGACGACGGCGTTGCCGCCCGTGGTGCGCCGGATGCAGGCGTGTTCGGGCTTCAATGCGGCGACGCATGCCACGAGCTGCGGCATGACGTTGTATGGAGAAACCCGCTATTGGCAGGCGCCCGGTTTTTGGACCTATTGGAACGCCTGGGATCCGCCGACGCCGACCTCGGCCGCGAACGCGTACAGCGAGGGGTTGGGTCCGCGTTACACGTATGTCTCAGGCGCGCTGATTGTGGTCGAGGGCAACGGTGGCGACCTGATGGTCTTCACGCACAGCGGGCCTTAGGCCCCTAGGTAGGGTGGCATATAGGACGAGTCCTATATGCCGTTGCGCATTCTCACTTCTATAGGGAAGCCTGTCACCCCGGACGTATGACCGCATCCACTGGTAAGGATGGGTGATGCGCTCGTATGCTGCATTCAACCCAGCGCAATCAAGCGCGGTGCCCGTTCACCGGATGGCGACTCCTGTCCATCACAAAAGGAAGGCCGAATGCCCGGTTTTACCCCTGGCCGACGCTGGCAGCCCGCGTATTACGCTTTTCATGCCGAGAAGCCGCTTGACCGCGTGATCGGCTTCGTCGAGCGGTCCGTCAAAGGCCCGCTCTTCGGCTGTCGGATGTGCGGCAATTGTCTCCTGCAGGAGACGGCCTTCATCTGTCCGATGGAATGCCCCAAGGGCCTGCGCAACGGGCCGTGCGGCGGCTCGACCCCCGAGCACTGCTACGTCGATCCGGAACGCCCCTGCATCTGGTTCAAGATCTACGAGCGCGCCGAGAAGATGGGCCGCACCGACCGCCTGCGCGAGGTGCTGCCGCCGCTCGATTGGGAAAAGGTCGGCACCGACTCGTGGGCCGACGTCGTCCGCCACTGGGCCGAGGTCGGCGGGTTCAAGGCGACCTGGAAGGCGCTGCGCATGCCCAAGGCCGAGCGCGAAGAGGCCTGGGAGAAGTTCTTCTATGAGATCCGCCAGCCTGCCTGGTGGGGCGGTGACGACAAGCCGCACCCGGCCCCCGCGCATGAGCCGGCTTCGACGCTCGAGGCCAAGCTGACCGCGGGTGAGTTCGTGGTCACGGCCGAGGTCTCGCCGCCGCTGGCCTCGACACCTGACGACGTGGTCAAGAAGCTCGATCTGCTGCGCGGCCACATCGACGCCGCGAATTTCACCGACAACCCCTCGGCCACCCCGCGGATGTCGTCGCTGGTCTGCGCCTCGATCGCGATCAAGCACGGCGTCGAGCCCGTGATGCAGATCGCGGCCCGCGAACGCACGCGCATGGGCCTGCAGAGCACGGTGCTGGGCGCCACGGCCCTTGGCATCCGCAATGTGCTCTGCCTCACCGGCGACCACCCGCGCCTTGGTCCGTCGCCGCATGGCCGTATGGACATCTGGGATATCGACTCGATCCAGATGCTCTGGATCCTGCGCCGGATGCGTGACGAGGGCCACTTCCTCGACGGCCGCGAGATCAAAACCCCGCCGCCGCTCTTCCTTGGCGCTGCCGGCTCGCCGTTCTCGTCGAACGAACGCTTCCAGGCGATGCGCGAGGAGAAGAAGGTCAACGCCGGCGCGCAGTTCTTCCAGACCAACCTGATCTATGACGTCGAGCGATTTGAGCGCTATCTCGAGAACCTCGATCGCCTGGGCGTGCTCGCGCGCGTCCACGTCCTCGCCGGTCTGATGCCGATGCGCTCGTTCAAGGCCGCGCAGATGATCGCGCAAGTGCCGGGCGTAACCATGCCGGCCGCGCTGCTGTCGCGCATGGAGAAGGCGGGCGATCCCAAAGAGGAGGGCGTCCAGATCACGCTCGAGTTGATCGAGCGGCTGAAGCGCCTGCCCGGCGTGCATGGCCTGCACCTCATGGCCGTGGGCTGGGAGTCGATCGTACCGCGCCTGATCAAGGAGTCTGGAGTGCGACAGCGCCCGGCCTGACAATCAGTTATCATGACCTCCTGACGCCATTCCGCGGCAGGAGGTCATGATGCGTGTCCCGCAGATCCTGATCGGCAGCTATGGCTCCGACACAGCTCCCGCCCTCCGCCTCGCGGGCTTCAACCCCGCAACCGGCGCGCTGACCCCGGGCGACGAACTGGGCGGGGTCGTCAACCCCTCGTTCGTGGCGCTCCACCCGACAGCACCCTGGTTCTACGCCGTCAGTGAGACGGGCGTCGCCAGCCAGGACGGGCCGGGGCATGTCTGGGCGGGCCGCCTCGAGAGCGCCGCCGGCGATGCGCGCCTCAGCGCCCTCAACCGCCAACCCTCGGGCGGCGACTGGCCCTGTCACCTCGCGATCGATCCGGGCGGACGCTGGCTGTTCGTGGCCAACTACGGCTCAGGCAACATGAGCGTTTTGCCGATCCTCAGCGATGGCGCGCTTGGCCAACGCGGCGCGCACGTCCAGCATCAAGGCGCCGGCCAGGATCTCGAACGACAGGAGGGGCCGCACGCGCATTCGACGACGCTCGCCCCGGATGGTTTCGTCGTCGTGGCGGACCTTGGGATCGACGCGCTCGTGGTCTACGCCTTCGACCCGGTCACCGGACGGCTGACGGCGCACGAGCCCGTGCGGGCCCGGCCCGGCGCCGGCCCGCGTCACATGGTCTTCCATCCCTCGGGGCAACGGGCCTACGTCGCCAACGAACTCGACCGCACGCTCAGCGTCTATGCCTACGGCGCGGGCCGGTTCGACGAGATCCAGGTCGAGCCGACCGTGCCCCCCGGCGTCGGCGAAGGCCTGGTCGCCGACATCCATCTCAGCCCAGACGCGACCCGGCTCTACGTCTCCAATCGAGGCCATAACAGCCTGGCGGTCTTTGACGTCGCGGGCGACGGGGCCGTGACGCCGCTCGGCCACGCACACTGCGGCGGCGACTGGCCCCGGAACTTCGCCGTCGCGCCGGATGGTCGGTTTGTGCTTGTGGCCAATCAGCACAGCGGAGATGTCAGTGTCTTGCCCGTGCTTCAGGGGACGCCGTGGCTTGGCGCGCCGGTGGCCCGGCTCGATATGCCCCAGGCGGCGTGTGTGGCGTTCCTGCCGTCGCGCTGAGCGAGTCTCACGCAGGCAGCCCGTAGCGCGCCGGGCCTCAACCCGCTCGCGCACCGCGCGCCACGCCTTACGCGTTACGGATCGTCCGATCGACGAACGCCGCAAGCGTGCCCGGCTCACGGCCGAGCAGCCAACGCAGCACGTTTGGATTCCCGGATAGGCCGTGCTTCCGGTAGTACTCGAACATCGCGAGCAGCGCCGTCACGGCGTGGTCGCTCAGGCCATTGGCGCGCGCCTGACGCTCCCATTCGCCGGCGCGGATCGCGACGGCGCGCACCCGCGTGATCAGTCGCTCGCTGAGCACGCCGGCCACCTCGGTCTGGCTCAGGCCGACCGTGCCGCAAAGCTCGTATGTCGCGCCCAGGTGCCCGGTCTCGGTGAGCACCCGCGCGGCGACCTCGGCCAGGTCGGCCAGATCGATCAGGCTCAACCGCGTGCCAGTCGGGTAGGGCACACGGAAGACGCCGTCGCGCGTGATCGACGGCCAGCTTGGCAGCAGGTTCTGCATGTAGGGCGCGGGCTGAAGGATCGTGTACGGCAGCCCAGACTCGTACAACGCTTCCTCGACACGCAGCTTCGCCCAGTGGTGCGGCATCTTTTCGGCCGCCGGATGCAGCACGGAGTGGTAGACCACGCGCGCCGCCCCGGCCGTCTGCGCGGCCCCGATGATGTTCCGGCCGATCGCGACCTCGTCGGGATGGACGTTGGGCGCGATGTGATAGATGCCGGCGACGTCGGCAGCCGCGGCGCGCACCGCGCCCGCGTCGCGCAGATCGCCGACCTGGGTTTCGTCGGCGCCAAGCGTCGAGGCGGCGGCCAGCGACACGGTCGTCCCGACAAAGGCGCGCACGGGGACCCCGCGCGCTCTCAAGGCTGTGATGACGGCCCGGCCGGTCTTGCCGGCGGCCCCGGTGACAAGAAACATGAGGTGGTCGCGAGATCCTGAGATTGCTGATTGATGGTTTCTGATTGCTGATTGGCCCACAATCAGCAATCAGAAATCATCAATCAGCAATTCTAGCGGGTTAATTCGAACAGGCGAAGAGGGCTGAGCGGGATCTCCAAAATCTCGAGCCCCGGCAGGTTCAGGGCGTCCTCGACGGCCTGGGCGAAGAGCGCGCCGACGGGGATCGCGCCGGCCTCGCCCGCGCCCTTGACGCCGAGCGGGTTGAGCGGCGAGGGCGTCTCCTGATGATGCGTCTCGATGGTCGGGACGTCGAGCGCGGTCGGCAGCAAGAAGTCCATGAACGAGCCGTTGAGCAGTACGCCGTTGTCATCGTAGATCAACTGCTCGTAGAAGGCGTTGCCGATTCCCTGCGCCACGCCGCCATGGATCTGGCCGTCGAGCACCATGGGGTTGATGACCTTGCCGCAGTCGTGCGCGGTCACATAGCGCAGGATCTTGACCTCAAAGGTCTCGCGGTCGACCTCGACGATCATGGCGTGGACGCCGGCCGCCGTCGCGCCGCGCTCGGGGCCGAAGTAGTTCGTGGCCTCGAGCCCCGGCTGCGTGCCCGGTTTGACCGCGCCGCGCATCGGGTTGGCGCGCTGCGCGAGCGCGCCGAGCCTGATCGCCCGCGGTGGGCCGCGCCGGACCCTGACCTCGCCCTGGCCGAGCTCGAGCTCATCCTCCGCGGCATCGAGCTCCTCGGAGGCCAGCGACAGGATCTTGGCGCGCACGTCTTTGGCGGCCTCGTTGATGGCGTTGCCGGCCACTACGGCGCCGCGGCTGGCGAAGGTGCCGGCGCCCCAGTAGAACAAATCGGTGTCACCGGTGACCACTTCGACGTCGCGGACGTCGACGCCGAGCTGGTCGGCGACGATCTGGGCGAAGACCGTGTAGTGCCCCTGGCCCTGCGTGCCGATGCCGGTCGCCACAGTCACCTTGCCGGAAGGTTGGACCTGGACCCGCGCGCCCTCGTACGGCCCGATGCCCGTGCCCTCGACATAGGTCACCACGCCGATGCCCAGCGCGCGACCGTCCGCCCGGGCCGCGGGCTGCTCTTCATTGATGAAGCGCTCGTAATCGATCATTTCGAGCGTCTTCGCCAGCATGGGCGCGTAGTTGCCGCTGTCGTAGACCAGCGGCGCGAAATCCTGAAACATGATCTGGTGGTCGTGCGGGAACTGCGACGGCCGGAGCAGGTTCCGGCGCCGGATCTCGCCACGATCGAGGCCAAGCTCGCGCGCGGCGAGGTCGAGCAGCCGTTCCATGACGAAGACCCCGTGCTGGCGCCCGGCGCCGCGATACGGGGTGACGATCGTCTTGTTGGTGAAGACTTGCTCGAAGTCGGTCTCGTAGGCGGGTACGTCGTATAGGCCGAGCAGCGTGCACTGCGTGTTGAGCGGGATCGTCAGGCCATACGGGTTATAGGCACCGGTGTCGACCACAAACGAGTCCTTGACACCCAGAATCTTGCCGTCGCGACTCAGGGCCATCTCCGACTCGTGCACCTGGCCGCGCTCCTGGGTGGTGGCGTAGAAGTTCTCGGCCCGATCCTCGATCCACTTGACCGGGCGGTCGAGCCGTAGAGCAACCCAGGGGATGAGCACTTCCTCGGGGTAGAACATCATGATCTTTGGCCCGAACCCGCCGCCGATAAAGGGCGCGATCACGCGCACCTGATGCTCGGAGAGGCCGAGCATGCCGGCCAGGCCGTTGCGGATCACGACCGGCGCCTGGGTCGTATCCCAGACCGTGAGCTTGCCGGCGCGCCGATCCCATTGCGCGACCACGCCGCGGTTCTCCATCGCGGCCGATGGGCCACGGTCGTACACAAAGCGGCGCTTGATCACGACGTCGGCTTCCGCCTTCGCCGCGGCGTAGTCGCCTTTGGCCTGATGCACGCGCGCGGCCAGGTTCGAGTCGAGGTCCTCGTGGATGCGCGGCGCGTCGGCGTCGAGCGCGCGCTCGATGTCGACCACGGCCGGAAGCAGGTCGTAGTCGACGTTGATCAGCGTCAGCGCGTCTTCGGCGATGTAACGGCTCTCGGCCACGACCATGACGATCGGCTCACCGGCATGTTTGACCTTGTCGCGCGCCAGCGGCACCTGCGTGCGTCGGCGGAAGACGGTGCCCGGGATCGGGGGCTCGGGCACCAGCGGAGGGCCGGGCTGCCAGTACGCGCCCAGATCGGCGGCCGTGTACACGGCGACCACGCCGGGCAGCGCGCGCGCAGCCTCTACATCGATGGCCCCCAGCTTTGCGTGCCCAAACGGGCTGCGCAGAAAGGCCACGTGCAGCAGCCCGGGCAGCTCGACATCGTCCACGAACAGCGCCTGCCCCGTGAGCAAGCGCGGGTCTTCGTTGCGTTTAATCGGAGCGCCGAAAAGACGAGTGGCCATAGTGTTCCGAGGAGCGAAGGGTGAGGAGCGAAGAGCGCGGCAGCGTTCGCCCCTCGCCCTTCGCTCCTCGCGTGAGATCAATCGACAATGGCGACGGCTCGGCAAAAGGCCGCCTCGCCGCCCTGGAACTTCCAGGGCAGGGCGCCGAGCGTGATGCGTTTGTTGTGCAGCTCCTTGAGCCCGATGTCGCCGCCGAGGTTCTCGACGTGCACGCAGTCGTGCGGGAAGAGCGCGTTATGCGTGAGTTGATAGGCGCTATCCGGGAAGAGCACGTCGACCTGGTCGGCCCCGAACTTCTCCTCGACCCTGTTGCGCACCTTCTTCCAGTGGTTGAGCCCGCCCGCGCCGAGGAAGCGCCCGATCGGCAGGTTCATGGGGTGGTCGGTGCTGATCATGTCGACGCCCCAGAGATGGATCTTCTTCTTCAGGAGCCAGTCGCAGAGCGAGTAGTGCGGCCCCGGATGACGATGAATGTAGCGCTCCTCGTCGCCCTCGGGGCTCAGGAACGAGTACTTGTGCCAGCCGGTGTGGATAAAGAGGATGTCGCCGTCGTGAATCTCGGCGCGCGCCTCGATGTCTTCAGGGGAGAAGAGGTCGAGGTCATCGAGCTTGTCGCTCAGATCGACGATCACGCCCGGGCCCATCAACCACTCGAGCGGCAACTGGTCGATGGTCTTGCCGTGCGTGACGAAGTGCCGCGGCGCGTCGAGGTGCGTGCCCATGTGGTTCGAGGTCATGATGTACTGCGCGTTGACGCCGTGCTCGGCCTTGCGCTTGATGTACTTCACCTCGAAGGGCGGGTAGAACGGCCAGAACGAACAATCGGCGTTGAGTGGTTGCGAGAGGTCGTAGATCTTCATGTGGGCTCCTTGTGAGAAATAGCGGTCAGCTATCAGCTATCAGCTGTCAGCTATCAGCTGTAAGCGGTCAGCCACGTGACATGCCGTATCGCGGTAGCGTGAGCTGACCGCTGACAGCTAACCGCTAACAGCTATATCTCATACGTCTCCGCGAATGCCACGAGCGCCTGCTCGAAGATCTCGAGCGGCGGACGAACCAGCCCGGCGCCGACCTGGCCGACGCCGGCGTTCTTGTGCGCGATGCCGGTGTTGATGCGCGGCGCGACGCCCAGCTCGACCACCTTGCGCAGGTCGATGCCGGTCGGCGTGCCGCGGAAGTCGAGCGCGGGCATGGTGAAGTTCTTGCTCTCGCCAAGCGTGATCTCGTACATCTCGAGCGTGGCGTTGACCGCGTCTTTGGGCGTCCCGCCGACGAAGGTGACGATCGCGGGTGCGGTCGCCATCGCAAAGCCGCCGATCCCGGCTGTCTCGGTGATCGCGCTGTCGCCGATGTCGGGGTTGGCATCGTCCTGCGAGAAGCCCGAGAAGAACAGGCCCACGGGGATCTGGGCCGGCGCCGTGAACCAGCGCCCAGGCAGCCCGCTGACGCGGATGCCGAAGTCGGTGCCGTTGCGCGCCATGGTCGTCACAAGTGTGCTGCCCTCGACCCCGTGCGCGGCGTCGGTCATGGCCTTGCAGGCCGCCATGATCGGGTTGAGCACGCTGAGCGCGTTGTCGCCCACGAACTTGAGGATCTCGGCCTCGAGCATCGGGTCCGCAGTCGCGGCTGCGATGTGCGGGGCCAGCGCCTTGAGGAAGAGCAGCGAGCCGGCCTTGTTGCGGTTGTGGCCCTCGTCGCCCATGTGCAGGGCCTCGGCCATGAGCGCGCGCAGGTCGAGCGGGCCGCCGCGGATCAGGGCGGCCGAGAGCGCCGGGCCAAGCTCGCGGTTCATCCAGCGCAGACGCTTGAGCACGTCGTCGCTGTAGGCGCCGTAGCGCAGCACCTTGCCGTAGCCCTCGTTCAGGTTGCTGAAGGCCTTGTTGCCGTGCGTGACGTTCTCGACCACGTAGACCAGCATCGAAGGCGAGATCACGCCTGCCATCGGCCCGACCGCGGCGTGCTCGTGGCAGGGCTCGAGACGGATCTGGCCGCGCTCGATAAGCGCGACCGCCTCGGCCTCGTTTTGCGCCCGGCCCTCGAAAATCAGGGCGCCGATCAGCGCGCCGCGCAGCGGGCCCGAAGCCCTGTCCCACGTGATCGGCGGCCCGGCGTGCAGCAACAGGTCGGGCGTCATCCCCGGGATGACGTCGACGGCCCGCGCGACCCCGGTCAACATCGGGCGCGCATCCATCAGTTTGCCCAGGGCCTGGGCGTTGGCAGCTTCGATATCGATCATGTTTCTTCCCCGTCGACGTTGGGTGCGGGCGCCGGCGCTCGCTCCCAACGTCCGATCACTTCTTCTTCATGCGCGCCAGGATGCCGGCGAGCTTCTCGTCCCCGCTGGCCGGCGGGCGCCAATCGACCTGAACCGCTGCGGCGCCCTGAGCGCGCAAACTGTCGTAGAACGACTCGACCCCGACGTTGAGCCCGGATGGGGCCGCGAACACATCCAACGCCACGGGCACGCCGGCGGGCTCGGGCTCGGCCGCGAACCCCACGGCGATCTCGGCCAACGCCGACGACAGGCCGGCGAACACGCGGGCGCCTGCAGCGCTCAGCTGCTCGTGCTGACGGTCAAGGCCCTGCGGGTCGGCATCGGTGCCGACGATCACGGCCCAGATGTCGAGCGCCGGGCGCACCTGCTTGACCGATGCGATCGCCGGTCCGAGATCGGCTGCCGGGTCGGGATGCGCCCCTTCGCCGAGCACGACATCGAGCAGGATCAGGCCGGTCGCGGGGTCGGCGGCCTCCTGCTTGAGACGACGGATGCGCAGATCGTTGTCGAGCATCGGGTGCAGACGTCCGACCGTGAACTCGTCGCCGCCCAGATCCAGGATCGTGTGGCCGTGGCTCTTGTGCGCGTCGGCCAGGTGCTGGTCGGCCGTGATCGCGGCATTGCTGTGAAGCGGATGGAGCAGCGCCTGCAGCACGAGGACGCTTTCATAGGCCAGGGTGCCGCCGCTGAACAGCCCGCGCAGGTCGCCCGGGCGTCGCTCCGGCGGCGGCGCAGGTGTGAGCGGGGCGACGGCCAGGGCCTGGGCGAGCTCGGCGGCCTCGTTGAGCGACGTCGCGAAGTGCAGGTTCCCAAGCGACCGCGCCGGCGCCGGCTGCCCGATGAAGTCGACGACCACGGGCTTGCCGCAGCGCAGGGCCTGGGCGAGCAGTCGGGTGGCGACCACGGGCGCCGGCGGCTTGGAGATCAGAACGATCACGCCAGTCTCCGGGTCGCGCGCCAGCAGGTCGAGCGCCTGGCTCGCCGTGATCGCGCCGACCTCGGCCTTGAGATCGCGTCCGCCTGTGCCGAGCGCCTGTGAGACGGCTCCGCCGAGCGCATGGATTCGGCTGGCGACGGCCTGCAGCCCGGTGCCCGAGGCAGCGACAAGGCCCACGGCTTTGTAATCGCCGGTGGGCGCGCGGCGCACGCGGTTGGCAAAGCCAAGCCCGATCCCGCCGACGATCGCGGTGCCGCAATCCGGCCCCATCACGAGCAGGCCGCGTGCGCGCGCCGTTTGCTTGAGCGCGATCTCGTCGGCGAGCGCGACGTTGTCGCTGTAGAGGAAGACGTGTTTGCCGAGATCCAGCGCCTCTTGGGCGACGCCGGCGGCGAAACGCCCGGGCACGCTCACAAGCACCCAACGCGCCTCGGGGAGCAACGTGGCGGCTGTCGCCAGGCTGCGCGGCCTGAAGTCCGTGTCCATGCCGCCGCTGCGTCGCCGCGCGAGCAGATCGTCGACCCGGGTCAGCGCCGACGCAGCGCTGGCGGCGTCGACGCCGCTGACCACGATCAGCAGGTCGTCGGGTAGGGCGGTGGCGGCGTCCGTGGTCAGCAGGCTCGACTGTGTGAGCAGGTCTTTGTTGGCCGGCGTGCCCATGACGACGCCCGCATCGAGCACACCCGGCAGCGTCAGAAGCGCGCGCTGCAGTTGCATGAGCACGACCGAGTCGTAGTACGCGCCTTTGCGGATCTCCGTCGCGACAGAGGTCATGATGATCTGGAAGTCGGGGCGCGGAGCTCTGGCCCGCGCCGCACGACCTAGCTTGAGATCGTCGCGCCCAGCGGCCCGTTGGCCCAGGCCAGGAGTTCTTCATCCTGGCCGAAACGTCCGATGAGCTGCAGCCCGAGCGGCAGGCCGTTCGTAGCGACGCCGGCAGGCAGGTTGAGCGTCGGGAAGCCGACGTGGGTCCAGGGCAGGTTCATGATCGGATCGCCCGTACTCTCGAGCCCGGCCGGCGCCGGCCCGACGGCCGACGGCGCGACCCAGAGATCGAGCCCGTGCTCGTCCATCAGCGCCGTCAATTGCGCGCGGACCGCGAAGCGCCCGGCGCGCAGCGTTTCGAGCTCTGCATCGCCGACCGCGCGCCCGCGCACGACGAGCTCACGCGTTCGTTCGTGGTAGCGCGCGCCGTACTGCTCGAACCAGATCGCGTGAACGCGGGCGGCGTCGCCGGCCATGATCGCCTGATGGCGAGCGGCCAGGTCATCGAAGTCGTCGAAGGCGGCCACGCGCCGCACCTCATAGCCGGCTGTCTCAAGGCGATCGACCAACTGACCGAAGTGCAGGCGCATCTCGACGTCGGCGCGCTGCAGGTACGGCCCGGCCGGCACGCCGATGACAGGCGCGTTTGCCACGATCTCGCTGCGCCAGTCGGGCATCAACACGGCCGAGGCGCGCACGACGCCGGCCACCGTGGCCGCGAACGGGCCGACGTGGTCGAGCGCGGGCGAGACCGGGATCACGCCCACGCGTGAGACGCGTTCGTAGCTTGGCTTGAAGCCGACCACGCCGCAGAACGACGCCGGGCGGATGATCGAGCCGATCGTTTGAGTGCCGAGGGTCAACTCAGCCAACCCGGCCGCGACAGCGGCCGCCGAGCCGCTCGACGAGCCGCCGGGCGTGTGGCCCGAATGATGCGGGTTGCGTGTCGGGCCGGGGCCGAAGTACGCGAACTCGGTGGTCACGGTCTTGCCCACGATCAGGGCGCCGGCGCGCTTGAGCCGCGTGACCGCTTCGGCCTCGGCGCCGGCCAGGGCCTCGGGCGGCAGCTGGCTGCCGGCGCGGGTCGGGAAGCCGTCGACGCGGAAGATGTCCTTCACGCCGACCAGCACGCCGAAGAGCGGCGGACGGGTGGCCCCAAGCGGGTAGCGCGCCTCAAGCGCGGCGGCCTCGCGACGCAGGCGCGCGAAGCGTTCGGGCTCTGGCACAAAGGCCTGCACATCGGCCTCGCGGGCTGCGAAGCGCTGCTCAAGCACGTCGAGTTTCGGAGTGAGCTCAGCGGCGAGGGTCTTGATCAGGTTCATCATGCGTTCTGGCGATGGTTTGCGGCGGCGAGCCTGACGGCTTTGACGATGTTTTGATAGCCGGTACAGCGACACAGATTGCCCGACAGCGCGTGGCGGATCTCGTCCTCGGTCGGATCGGGGTGCTGCTCCAGGAAGGGCTTGAGCGTCATCAGGATCCCGGGCGTGCAGAACCCGCACTGCAGGCCGTGCGCCTCCCAGAACCTCTGTTGCAGCGGGTGCAGGTGATCGGGTGTGCCGAGCGACTCCACGGTCTCGACGCTCAGCCCGTCGACCTGCACCGCAAAGATCAGGCAGGAGCGCACCGGGGCGCCGTCGAGGAGCACCGTGCAGGCGCCGCACGCGCCGTGCTCGCAGCCGACGTGCGTGCCGGCCAGGCCGAGATCGTGGCGCAGGAAATCGCTGAGCAGCAGCCGGGGCTCGACCTCGCGCGTGATCCTCGATCCATTGATCGTCGTGGTGATGTTCATGCGGGACTCGCCTCGATTGATTGCGTGGCGCGGGCCGCGGCTTCGGCCAGCACGCGGCGGGCGAGCACGCGGGCCAGATGTCGCTGGTAGTCGGGCGATGCGTGGAGCGTGCCCAGCGGCTCGATGTCTGAATCGATCGTTTGGGCGGCTTGGGCGAAGAGCGCCTCGCTCGGCGTCTGGCCGATCAAGCCGATCACGGCGGCGCCCGCCGCGCGCGGCGTCTCGCCGGCGTTGAGGAAGACAAGTCGGGCGGCCGCGATCTTACCGTCTGTGCCGAGGCTGAGCGTGGCGGCCGCGCCGAGCAAGGCGTAATCGCCATGTCGGCGGGCGACCTCGCGGAACGCCGCGCCGACGCCAGGCGGCAAGGCGGGCAGCGCGATTTCGATCAACAACTCATCGGGCTCGAGCACCGTCGTGAACGGACCGAGCATGAACGCATCGGCCGGGATCCAACGCTCGCCGCGCGCCGAGGCGGCCAGCACCCGGCCGGAGAGCACGCTCAGCAACACCGGCATCTCGGCGGCCGGGTCGGCGTGCGCCAGGCTCCCGCCGAGCGTGCCGCGGTTGCGAATCTGCGGGTGGGCGACGTGTCCGATGACCTCGGCCGCCAGCGGCAGACGCGCCGCGACCAGCGGATGGTGCTCGACGGCGCTGTAGCGGGTCAGCGCGCCGATGCGCAGCTCATCGCCGTCCTCGCGGATATAGTCCAGCGCCTTGATCCGGTTGAGATCGATCAGGGCAGTCGGCTGCATGACGCGGAAGTTCATGGCCGGGATCAGGCTCTGTCCTCCGGCCAGGTATTTGGCGTCTTCGCCGTGTTCGCTTTTGAGCGCGAGCGCCTCGGCGACGCTCTGAGGAGCCACGTAGGTAAACGCTGCGGGCTTCATGAATGGATGATAGCAGATCGGTGAGCGGGGAGCGCGGGGAGCGCGAGAGCGGGGGAGCGCGGGGAGCGTGATCGCTCTTCGCTCCTACGCTCCCGCGCTCCTACGCTCCCGCGTGCCTTTACTTCCCGCCTTCGATCAACTCGACCGTGATCGGCTGATAGCCGGCGCCGACGACGTCGACGCCCTCGGCCTTGAGCCCTTCGAGCGCCTGCTCGGTCAGGTCGGTGCGGTAGGCGCCGTCGGTGGGCGCGGCGTTGAGGATCTTTTGCGAGACGGCCACGTCGACGGTCTGGGCCCAGAGCGCCGGATCCATCGTGCCGACGCCGGTCGCGGGCGATGGCCAGATGAGTTTGTTGATCTCGTTCATCTGCCAGAGCTGATGGCTCTCGCCGAGCTCGGTGCCCGCCGCGAGCACGTGCTCGACGCAGCCTGCGACGTTGTCGCGGCAGAAGATCCAGCCCTTGTAGGTCGCGCGCAGGAACTTGACCGCGAGCTCCTGATTGGCGCTATCGGTCAGCCACTCCTCGCGGGCCCAGAGCGCATCCTGGAGCATGGCGGTCTTGACGTCGTTGAAGCTGATGACGTTCAGGTCCTCGGGTTGATAAAGTTCGCCCGTGGCCGGGTTGACCGATTCGAGCACCTGGGCGTACTCGTTGTAGGTCATCGCCTCGGCGACGTCGATCTCGCGGTTGAGCAGCGCGTTCATGTCGAAGTTTTGCTGCACGAGCTCGAGATCGGTGCCGGGGACCAGGCCGGCGGCGTTGATCGCGGCCAGCAACTCGAACTCGTTGCCAAAGCCCCAATTGCCGACCTTCTTGCCGGCGAAGTCGGCGATGCTTGTGATGTTCGAGTCCTTCCATGACACCATCAACGTGCCCGATCGCTGGAACACCTGGCCGATGTTGACGATCGCGGCGCCCTCCTCGCGGGGCTTGAGGCCGCGCGGCACCCACGACACGGCGAACTCGGCCTGGCCGGTGGCCAGCACCTGCGAGGGCACGATGTCGACGGCGCCCGGCAGGATGGTGACGTCGAGCCCCTCGGCCGCGTAGTAACCCTCGGCCAACGCGGCGTAATAGCCGCCGAACTGGGCCTGTGGGAACCACTGCAACTGCAGCTTGATCGGGGTGAGCGCAGCGGGCGGCGCCTCAGTCGCTTCCGACGGCTCAGACGCGACTGGGGTTGCGGCGGGGGCGCAGGCGGCCGCAGCCAATGCGGCGGCCAGAATAGCGCTCGACCAGCGGGGTAGTTCGCGAATCATAGACGGTCTCCTCCTGTGTGTGTGCAGATCAGACGTGGGGAAGGCGTGTGGGTCGTTGAGGGGGCCTCCTTTCGTCACGCGTCCTTCGCCGTTTACCATGCTCATCGCCGCCACGGCATCGCCGCTCGTTCGACGGCGACGACGATGCCATAGAGCCCGAGGCCGAGCAGACAGGCGACGACGATGCCGGCCCAGGCCTCGGGGAAGTTGAAGAGCCCTGCGCGTTGCGAGATGAACTGACCAAGCGCACGCTGGGTGCCGCCGAAGTACTCGCTGACGACGGCCGCGATCACGCTCAGACTGGCGCCGACCTTGAGCGCCGAGAACAAATAGGGCAGGCTGTTGGGCAGACGCAGCTGACCCAGAACGATGAACTCATTCGCCGCGTATGATCTGAAGAGCTCGAGCGCGGCCGGGCTGACCTGGGTCAGCCCGCGCACCATGTTGATCATCACGGGGAAGAATACGAGCAGCGCGACCACGCTGATCTTCGAGAACGGGTTCTGGAGCCCGAACCATTGATTGAGGATCGGGGCCAGCGCGATGATCGGCATGGCGTTGACGGCCACGGCGAACGGCATCAGGCCCTCGTTGATCACTGTCCAACGCGCCGTGGCGAGGGCGACCAGCACGCCCAGCGCGGCGCCGAGCACCAACCCGCCGATGGCGTTGCCGGCTGTGTAGCCGGTGGCCAGCGCCAGATCAGGCAGCACGCGCCAAAACGTCGTCCAGATCAGCGACGGCGCCGGGAGCAGGAAGCGTTGGATGTGGAACGCGCCGACCAGGCCCTCCCACGCCACAAGTACGATGACGAAGACGGCCAACGCCGGCAGCCAGCGCTCGAGGCGTTGGTTCATGGGCCGAGGCTTGGAGGGCGCGAGTGGGGTGGTGGCCATGTGGCTCACGATGTCGCCGCGCGCAATGCCACACCCCGCGCCTCGTCGCGGCGCAGCGCCTCGCGCACTTCGGTGATCTTCTCGAAGAAGCGCGGATCTTCGCGGGTCTCGAAGTTGCGCGGCTGCGGCAGATCGACATCGATGATCGCCGAGATCCGGCCGGGGCGCGCCGACATCACCACCACGCGCGTCGAGAGGAAGACGGCCTCGGGGATGCTGTGTGTGACGAAGATCACTGTCGTGCGGGTCTGGCTCCAGATCCGCAGCACCTCAAGCTGCATCCGCTCGCGCGTCATCTCGTCGAGCGCGCCGAAGGGCTCGTCCATCAACAGCAATGCCGGCTCGAACGCGAGGGCGCGTGCGATGGCCACGCGTTGTTGCATGCCGCCCGAGAGTTGCCAGGGGAAGTGGCGCTCGAACTCGCCAAGGTGCACGAGCTCGAGCATCTGGCGGGCGCGCGCCTGGCGCCTGTCGGTCGACCAGGCCATCACCTCGAGCGGCAGCTCGATGTTCTGACGGATCGTGCGCCAATCCATCAGCGTCGCCTGCTGAAAGACCATGCCGTACTCGCGCTTGAGGCGGGCTTCATGGGCGGGTTTGCCGTTGACGCGCACATCGCCCGCGGAGGGCGTGATCAGATCGCCGACCAATCTGAGGAGCGTGCTCTTGCCGCAACCCGAGGGGCCGATCAGGCTGACAAACTCGTTCGACGTGATGGACAGGTTGATGTCTTTGAGGGCCTGCACCGCATCGGCGCCACGCCCGCCAAAGGTCTTGTTGATGTCGGTCAACTGCACGACGGCTTGATGTGTCAATCGCTTACCCCATGGTTCGCTACTCGAGCCGGCGGCGCGCCGGCACGAGCCAGAGCTCGGCCACGCTGACCAGTCCGAAGAACGCCAGCCCAACCAGGGCCGAGACCAGCACCGCGCCAAACAGCCGCTCGGGTCCGGTCGTGAAGTACTGGCTGAAGGTGAGCAAGGCCCGGCCGAGGCCGTTCTGGATCCCTGAGGGCAGCTCGCCCACGATCGCGCCAACCACGCTGCTCGTGGCCGAGATCTTGAGCGCCGTGAAGATGTACGGCAACGCCGCTGGGACCCTGAGCTTCCACAGCACCTGCGCGGGCGTGGCCGCGTACGAACGCATCAACTCGATCGCGGCCGGGTCGGGCGATTGCAGCCCGCGCAGGGTGTTGATCGCCACCGGGAAGAACGTGAGATAGGCCGCGATGATCGAGACGGCCAGCCAGGCGGGCAGACCGGCCTGCGAGCCCCAGATCACGACCATCGGCGCGACCGCCAGGAGCGGCACGGCCTGCGAGGCGACGACATAGGGCATCAGGCCGCGTTCGAGCAGTTCTGATTGCACGAAGACGACGCCTAGAAAGAAGCCGATGACGCCGCCCATCGCAAAACCCACCGCGGCCTCGAACCAGGTGAACGCGGCGTAGCGCAGCAGGTTGGATATGAGGAGCGTGTCGTCGCTGGCGCGGATGGGCTCGAACAGGCTGCCGACGATCCGCCAGGTATGGGGCAACGATCGGTCGTCGGCTCGAATGGGGAGCTTGAGCGTCGTGCCTGGGATCAGGCCGCCCGTAGCCGTGCCAAGCGCCTTATAGCCTTCCCAGGCGCCGATCAGGAGCGCGCAGATCAAAAGGAAGGCGAGGGCGCGGCGCGTCACCACCCGCCAGGCTGACGGCGCCGACGGCGACGCAACGGGCTCGAGCGCTTGTGCGACCGCCATGCCTGCAGGGTCCTCCGGTTCCGGGCCCACCCGGGGAAGGGCAGCGCGCAACGCGGCACGACGCGGTGCGGCGCAGCTGTCACCCCAATATCGTTAGCTTGAGGGAATGCGACTAAGTGAGCCGGTTATATCCTATACAGTGCACGGTGTCAATGCGCACGTTCAGGGAGTGCGTCGGGTGATCTACCCAAGAACGGACCGCGATTTTCGTTTCTTGACACCCCCAGTCTCTTTTGATAATCTCAAACCCAATCGCATACGGTGAGCTCTTATCCAGAGAGGCAGAGGGACCGGCCCTGTGAAGCCTCGGCAACCGTTGGTGTGCGCATTGGCGCAACAACATGGTGCCAAATCCGGCAGAGCGTCGTCAGCTTTGAACCGCTGACATGCAGACACTTCTGGAAGATGAGAGACGGGAACCTCGCTATTCGCGCCCCTTCTCGCATCCGGAAGGGGCGTATTGTTTTGGACGATGGCCACGTCCGACACGTCCGCCCCCGACCGGAGCCCAAGAGCACAACCCGAAACGAGAAGGCGCTGCGCCCCGTCGAGGCCCAGCGATAACCAGGTTCCGCACACGGAGGATGGACATGAGCAACAGCAATGGCAACGCCCGCACGTTCGGGTTCCACACGCAGGCCCTGCACGCCGGCTACAAACCCGACCCGACTACGGGCGCGCGCGCGGTACCGATCTACCAGACCGCGGCGTACCAGTTCCGCGACTCGGAGCATGCCGCGAACCTCTTCGGTCTGCGCGAATTCGGCAACATCTACTCGCGCATCATGAACCCGACCCACGACGTCTTCGAGCAGCGCCTGGCCGCGCTCGACGGCGGCGTCGGCGCGCTGGCGACGGCCTCGGGCCACTTCGCCCAGCTCCTGGCCGTGACCTCGCTGGCCGACGCCGGCGACGAACTCGTCTCAACCTCGGCCTTGTACGGCGGCACGTACACGCAGTTCACGCAGTCGTTTCGGCGCCTGGGGATCAAGGCCCATCTGGTGCAGGGCACGGAGGGCAAAGACTTCGAGCCGCACATCAACGACAAGACGAAACTCATCTACCTCGAGACGATCGGCAACCCCAAGCTCGAAGTGCCGGATTTCGAGAGCATCGCCGATCTGGCGCACTCGAAGGGCATCCCGGTCGTGGTCGACAACACCTTTGGCACGCCCTATCTCTTCCAGGGGTTCAAGCACGGCGTCGACATCCTAACCTACTCGACCACCAAGTGGCTCAGCGGCCACGGATTGATCATCGGCGGCGCGCTGGTCGATAGCGGCAAGTTCGACTGGAAGGCGAGCGGCCGGCATAAGGGCATCGTCGAGCCTGAGCCCGCTTACCACGGCGCCGTGTTCGCCGACGTGGTCGGGCCGCTGGCCTTCATCATCCGCGCGCGCGTCGTCGGTCTGCGTGACCTGGGCGGCCCGCAAGCGCCGTTCAACTCGTTCCTGGCCTTGATCGGCCTCGAGACCCTGGCGCTGCGGCTCGAGCGCCACGTCGCCAATACGCTGGCGGTGGCGAAGTTCCTGAAGGATCACCCGGCCGTGGCCTGGGTCAATTACCCGGGTCTGCCCGAGCACCCGAGCTACGCGCGCGCGCAGAAGTACCTGCCCAAGGGCGCCGGCGCCGTGCTCGGCTTTGGCATCAAGGGCGGTAAGGCGGCTGGAAGCGCCTTCATCGATAACCTCAAGCTGTTCTCGCACCTGGCGAACGTCGGCGACACGCGCTCGTTGGCCATCCACCCGGCGACGACCACGCACTCGCAGCTCAGCGCCGAGGAGCAGGCTCTGGCCGGCGTCTCAGAAGACTACGTCAGGCTCTCGGTTGGCCTCGAGGACCTCGATGACATCCTGTGGGACCTTGACCAGGCGTTGACGATCGCCTCGGGCAAGACCCAGTTCGCGGCGGCAAAGACCACGGCTTGATTGAAGTGGCGCAGGATGGATGGCGGTCGGCGCGCCGACCGCCATCCATCCTGCGCCAAAAACATATGAATGACGATGCCCAGACGGGCTCCCGCGCCGGATCGGTCGGCGTGGTGCGCACTGAGTTCGCGCACTTCGCCGAGCCGCTGCATTTAAGCGCCGGTGGGGTGCTCCCGGGGTATACGCTGGCCTACGAGACCTATGGCCGGTTGAACGCCGACGGTTCGAACGCGATCCTGATCTGTCATGCGCTCTCGGGAGACGCCCATGTGGCCGGCTACCACACCGAGGACCCGGACGAGCGGCCGGGTTGGTGGGATGAGGCGGTCGGCCCCGGGCGGATGTTCGACACAGACCGCTACTTCGTGATCTGCAGCAACGTGATCGGCGGCTGCGCAGGCAGCACAGGGCCGTCGTCGCTTGCGCCAGACGGAAAACCCTGGGGCTCGCGCTTCCCGATCCTGACGATCACGGATATGGTCGCGGCCCAGGTCAGGCTGATCGATCGGCTGGGCATCGAACGCCTGTATGCCACGGCCGGCGGGAGCATGGGCGGGATGCAGGCGTTGCAATGGGCGCTCGATTACCCGGAGCGCGTTGGCAGCGTGTTGTTCATCGCCTCGACGGTGCGCTCGAGCACGCAGAACATCGCCTTCAACGCGATCGGGCGAGAGGCGATCATGCGCGACCCCAACTGGCGCGGCGGCGATTACTACGACGGCCCGGCCCCGCGTGATGGGCTGGCCGTCGCCCGCATGGTCGGGCATGTCAGCTACATGAGCGAGCCCTCGCTCGAACGGAAATTCGCGCGCCAGATCTACGTCAACGGGTCCGGCCCGCAGCGGTTCACGTTCGATCCGGAATATCAGGTCGAGAGCTATCTCAGGTACCAGGGCGAAAAGTTCGTCAATCGGTTCGACGCCAACAGCTACCTTGTCATCACAAAGGCGCTCGATTACTTCGATGTGGGCGAGGGGCGGGCTTCGCTGGCCGAGGCGCTGGCGCCCGTGCATTGCCCTGTGCTGGCGGTGAGTTTCTCGAGCGATTGGCTCTATCCGGCAGCGCATGCCGAGATGCTGGTGCAGGCCTTGATCTCGCGCGGCAAGGAGTGCCGCTACTACCATGTCGTGGCCGCCTATGGCCACGACTCATTCCTGGTGGAGGTCGACACGATGTACAAGATCGTCAGCGGCTTCCTCGATCAGGTCGGGCGCACCGGCAGGCCCGACGATAGCTGGCCGCACGTGCTATAGCCTGCTCAAGGCCGTGAAAGACCCTGCGCTTGGCCATGGCCAAGCGCAGGGTCTTTCACGGCCCATCCTCAATCGATCTCACCGTCCTTCAACCCGGGCGCCATCGCCGCGGGCCGGTCGACTCGGCTGGCAATCGTCAGCCGCTGGCCGCTGGCGGCCGACTCGAGCAGGCTGAGCATGACATCGAGCACGTGCGCGCCCAACGCGCCCGAGGCGCGATGCGGGCGGCCGTTCTGGATGCCGACGGCCATGTCGGCGGCGCCCAGGCCGCGCGAGTTGTCGTCGTAGCCGTGGGTCAACGGCATCGAGCGCCAGTCGTCGTCGGCGCGCCCGTGAAGCAGTACAGGGCCGCCGAAGGTGTTCGGGTCCGGAACGGCGAGCGAGCCCTCGCTGCCGTAGATCTCGATGGGGGGCAGGCGATGGCTGCTCACATCAAAGCTCGTGATCAGCGTGGCGATGACGCCGCTCTCGAATTCGAGCGTCCCCGAGATGTGTGTCGGCGTTTCGACCACGATGCGCTGGCCCTGCTTGGGGCCGCTGCCGACCACGCGCTCGGCGAACGAGGCGCGCGCGCCGGCGCTCACCCGCGCCACGGGCCCAAGCAAGTTGACGAACGTGGTGATGTAGTACGGGCCGATGTCGAGCAGAGGGCCGCCGCCGGGCTTGTACAAGAACTCGGGGTCGGGATGCCAGGGCTCTGGGCCGCGGCTGAGCATGAAGGCCGTGGCCGCCAACGGTAGACCGATAGCACCGTGATCGATCAGCGCGCGACAGGTCTGGCTGCCTGCTCCGAGGAACGTGTCGGGCGCCGCGCCGACGCGCAGCCCGCGTTCGGCGGCCAGCGCCAGCGTCTTCAGGCCGTCAGCGCGATCCGTGGCCAACGGCTTCTCGGTGTGCACGTGTTTGCCGGCGGCCAGGGCACGATGGCAGATCTCGGCGTGGACCAGCGGCGGCGTGAGATTGATCACGAGGTCGATATCGGGCCGGGCGAGCAGGTCGTCCACACTGAGCGCCTGAAGGCCGTACATCGCGGCGCTCGCTTCGGCGCGCGAGTGGATGATATCGGCCGTGGCCACACCCCGCAGCATCTTGAAACGCGACAGGTGTGAGAGATAGGTCGGGCTGATGTTGCCGCAGCCGATGATGCCGACGCCAAGCGGCGCGGGGCTCTGGTCAGCGGCGGCCATGAGCGATCCCCGTGCTGGTCAGGAAGCTGAAGCTGCGTGTCACGGCCGTGAACATGTCGGTGTCGCACTGGTCGAGCTCGACGACGAGCCACCCGGCATTGTGGTTCGCGAGCAGAGCCGGATAATCCATGACGCCGTCACCGACAGCGAACTGGCCGGCTTCGCGCGTCGTGGCCGGCCCGTCCTTGACGTGGAGCAGCGGCACGCGCTCGCCCAGTTTCGCGATCATGGACGCCGGATCTTGCCCGCCGACCTTGATCCAGTACAGATCGAGTTCGAATTCGATATCGGGCGTCAACAGCGGCAGCAGGTGCTCCATCGCCGGCTTGCCCTCCACGAGCGTGTACTCGAACCAGTGGTTGTGGTACGCGAAGCGCACGCCATTGGCTTTCAATTCGGCCGCACAGGCGTTGAGATGCTCGGCCACGCGCCGAATCCCGTCCAGGCTCGTGTACAGGCTGGGGTCGCTAAAGGGCAGCACATAGCGGCTGACACCCAGCGCCGCGGCCAGGTCGAGGGCCTGTGAACGCGTGTCGCCGACTGGCGCCGGCCCGTGGCAGGACACGATCTTGAGACCCAGTTCATCGAAGAGCTTGCGCGCCGCTGCGGGCGTTGTGCCCGGGAAGCCCGCGGTCTCGACGCCGGCGTAGCCGATCTCGGCCACGCGGCGGATCGTGCCCTCAAAATCCTGCGCCATCGCGTCGCGCAGTGAATACAGTTGTACGGCAAGTGGGGTCGACATGAAACGTTTCCTTTAGCTGGATACTGGCCGCCGAAGGGCGGTTGGGCCAAAGACCTTGGGGCCTCTTCCAATGGTACCAGCCCGGCTGCCAATCCGGGAGTCGCCATGTGTGTCGCGTGCACGAGCAAGTTGTCAGCGGCGGATTCTCAGCCGCACTCAGGGCGCCGGTTGTGGGGCCTTGGGCGCCCGCAGCGCGGGCAGGGTGACGATGAGGGCCGCCAACCCGAGCGCCAGGACGCCGAGCCCAAACACGGCGCCGGCGCCGTACGCGTCATGGATCCAGCCGCCGACAGGGCCGGCAATCAGCGGCGCGAGGCCGAACATGCTGACCGCCAGAAACGACTGGGCCGTCGCCGCCCTGGCCTCGGGCGTGCGCTCGACCGTCATGCGTACGGTGACCGTGAGCCACAGGCCATAGCCGAGGCCCTTGATGATCGAAAACGCGAGCAGTGCAGTGGCGTTTGGCACGAGCATCCAGCCCAGATAGCCAACGGCCATCAGCCCGTAGGCCGCGAGCAGCGCCTGGGGCTTGCCACCCAGCCGCTCCTGGAGCCTTTCGCTCAAAAACATCGTCACGATCTCGGACGTCGCCGAGAACGCGATCATCAGGCCGATCAACAGGTCGCCG
>Ga0209573_1002550_pt1 | contig 22818 bp, 15 predicted proteins | sample TNRBio252014_DNA_FD_185870 | JGI IMG/M metagenome (GOLD analysis project Ga0209573, IMG submission 185870) | Wastewater treatment Type I Accumulibacter community from EBPR Bioreactor in Madison, WI, USA - TNR Reactor_6/25/2014_ DNA (SPAdes)... | ecosystem: Engineered > Bioreactor > EBPR >...
AGCTCGGGGCGCTGCTGACGCAGGGTGTCGAGCGTGGCGATGATGTTCGATGGGTTCGTCCAGACGAAGCGGAAGAGGTGGAAGCCGGGCTGCTTGTCACCGCGATTTTTGATGGCGCTGGACATCGCGGCGGCACCTTGCGTGGGATTGGCGAAGTTGCAGGTGTCGTTCATCAGCTCGATCACGGGCATGCCTTTCCAAACGTGCGGATCGGGGAGCTTGCCACCGGTGCGGTGCATGTCGTCCACGATGGTGGCGTAGCCGTCGGGGGCGAACTGCTGGAAGGCGTCCTTCACGGCGGGCGTGGGCTGGTCCCAGTCCAGCACCATCGGCGCGATGGTCATGGCGGCTTCGCGGAAGTAGCGCTGGTTATGCCGCACAAACATGGGCAGGTGCTCCGGCTTCACACGATTGGGATTCATGTAACCGGCGGCGCTCGCATCGCTGGTGAAGGTGTCGGCGGGCGTCATGGTGCTGTAAAAATAGGCGATGAGGTCCGGGTAGGTGTCGAGCAGGTTGGGATTGAGCCCCCAGGCCAGCGGCACTTTGCCACGATCCGCGTTGTGCCAGTGGTTCGGCAGGAATTCATAGACGGTCGTGGCCGAATCGTAGTCGGCCATGAGAATGCAAATGCAGGTCTTGTTTTCGAGGGTGACAGGTTTCGCCGCGCGCTGCTGGGCGAGAGGCTGGCGCGGTGCCTGACTGTGCAGCGATTGATTGAAGCAGTCGCTCGCAACGGTGTTCTGGAAGCAGTTGAAGGGCGACATGAGCCACACGGATTCCCACTCGGTCGGTACGGGCTCGTGCTTGCTCGCGTGGCCGGGCACGTTGCTGTATTTGAAGAAATTGAAGAAGCCGCTGATCTCCGTCATGTGCTGGCCTGCGGACTGCCGCGCGATCTCGGCGAGCATCATCTGATAGGTTTCCAAATCGAGTCCCATGCGCTGATCGGGATCGTCGCCAGGCTTTTCATCGCCCCACGGCGAGAGGTCATAAACGAACGCGCGATTCTTCACCGCCCAATCGCGGGTGACGACATAGCCGATGCCTCCCGTCGCCCGTGCATTGAACGAATCCTCGAACAAGCACACCAGCTTCGATGAGCACAGGCCCTTGGCGAGATACTCGCGGATGGCCCAGCGATACGCATCATTCTTTTTGCTGCCAGTCTCCGCGCCAGTGAACAGGCCGCGCAGATCCTTGAGCACCGGCAGTTTCCACTGCGGCAAATGCAGTGCCGCCAACTCCGGGCTGAGCACCACCGCATCCAACACGCCCGCGATTATGGTCGCCACATTGACGCTCGCAGGCACCGCATCGTCCCAGATCACCACCCCTTTGATGCGATCACCGCCGAGCTGGATGAGCGCGGTGAGATCGGCGTGCGGCAACAGCGTCCGCCCCTGCAACCAACGCCCGTCCTTGCTCAGCAAATCCAGCCAATACTGTGGCCGCGTGTTCTTGCGCGAGAAGACATAGATCTCGGGCGCGCTGCGATTGATGATCCCCTGGATCGAGGCGACCGCCATCGCCTCGTCATACGAGGCCGTCGTGCTATCATGCGCGAGGGTGAAGGCGTGGAGCGGCTTCGTGGCTTCGTCCGCCATGACTTGAGTGCCAGCGCCGGACAAGAAAACGGCCACCCATGCCAGCGCGAGGAATATCAGGGTGATGGGGGCTGACTTCATGGTCATGTGTGAGCTGGCATTTGCGCGTGATCTTGCGGAAACAATGTCTTGATGCCAATGATCAAGGCGACTGCCACTGCGAGGTAGGCGAGTGCGGTGATGGAGAGCAGCCTGTCAATGCCGAGTGTCTGTTTCCACATGCCGCCGAAGAGCGTCGCGAAGCCGGACATGATGGCGGCGAAGAAATTGAGCACGCCTACGGCAGTGGCGCGCGCATCAGGCGAAACGACATCGAATGCAGCGGGAAAGATGTTTCCGATGAAGAGGCCGCTGAACAAGCCGAAACCCGTCGCGGCAACGCGCGTGACAAGAAGAGTGTCGCTATTGCCCAGCGCATGAATGCAGGGTGCGGAGAGAGCGAGGCCGATCACCATGAGCCAGAGGCGCGCGGATGAGGAGCGATGATAAAACGCGTCTGCAAGCATGCCGCCGCTGATCACGCCGATGAAGGTGGCGGCTTGCAGGAAGGCGGTGGCGTTGAAGGCGGCGTCGGCCTGGTTGAGCGCAAACTTGTCATGCAGGAAGGACGGGAGCCAGCCGTATAGCAGCCAGATGCCAAAGACGAACACAGGAAACACGAGGCACAGCAGCATGAAGGTACGTGATCGACCCAGCGCGGTGAAGGTGATACCTGCGGTGGTCGCTGCTTTGTCTGCTTGTGGTTCTTCGACGCGCCTCAGAAACGCAAAATAAGGCAGCGCATACAGCACGCCCACCGCGCCGAGCGCGAAGAAGGCCCCGCGCCATTGCCCTCGATCCGCCATCCAGCCTCCAAACCAACTGCCTGCCACTGTTCCTGCGATCTGCCCCGTCATGAGCATCGAAACGGCTCGTGAACGTCGCGCCGCCGGATAGGCGCTGGCGGTGAGTGCGACGGCGCTGGACATGTAGAGCGACTCGGAGACGCCCATCGCGGCGCGCATGGCCAAAAGCATGGCACCCGAGGCCACAAGGCCGGTGCCAATGGTGACGATGCTCCAGACGACAAGACTGAGCACCACGAGCAATCGTTTCGAGAAGCGATCTCCGAGATAGCCGGAAATCGGGCAGCCGAAGGCATAGACCCAGAGAAACATCGCACCGACGAGGCCGAGTTCCTGATCGCTCATCTTCAGGTCGGCCTTCAGTGACGGAAACATCGAGAACACCGCCTGACGGTCGCAGTAGTTCAGAAAATACGCGAACCACATGAAGGCGACGAGTGCGCCGGCTGACTTCGCCTTGCTCATGATCGGAGAACCTCGCGCTCGCTGACTTGTCGGGCGATCACGGCGACGCAATCGCCCTGCTGCGTGAGGCATGGGGCGCGCATGGTGATGAGATAACCTGCACTCTGCGCGATGATCTCTTCTGGCGCTCGATCCGGGCGTTCCAAATGATGAATGTATCCAACGATCTGACCTTTTTTCACCTTGGCACCGAGATCGAGCGCGATCTCAAAGATGCCGGACTCGGGCGCGAGGATGTAGTCTTCACGGTTCGTGGCCTGCGTGATGATCGCGGGTGCTTTCCGCGCTTGTTCACGACCTTTGAGCGCACCGACATGGACGAGCACGTTCTTCAATCCACTCTGCGCGATGCGATGCACGCTGGCCGGAATGCATTCGCCTCCGCCGAGTTCGGTGGTGATGACGAGCTTGCCCTGATTTTCGGCTTCGACGGGCAAGAGGCCCGTGCCCGCGATGTCGGCATAGATGAAGCAGAACTCCGTGCCCCAGGCGAGCATGGCGGCGAACATCTTCGCCCGCTGCTCACGATCCGGCACGAGATGCATGTGCGAGCACGGCACGAACTCCATGCTGCGCCCGCCGCTGTGAATGTCGATGACGACATCGCTGATCGGGAACAGCACGGTGCGCAGATAATGGGCGATCTGGCTCGTGACCGGGCCTTCGGCATCGCCAGGGAAGGAGCGGTTCATGTTCATGCCATCAACGGGCGACAATCGCGTCGCAGCACGCGCCGCAGGCAAGTTCAGCGATGGAATGAGAATGATGCGGCCCGTGACCTTCTCGGGCGTCAGCTCACGCGCGAGTTTCATGATGGCGATTTGGCCCTGATACTCATCGCCATGATTGCCGCCGAGCACGAGGACCGTCGGCCCTTTGCCACGTGCCACGATGGTAATCGGGATCATCACATTCGCCCAGCCGCCGAGATTGTGTGAATACGGGACTTGGAGAAAGCCCTGCTGCTTGCCCGGTTTGTCGAGTTCGAGGGAAGTGATGACCATAAGAGCGGCCTACTGGCGGTTGATGAACTCATCGAGATTCATGAGCACACGAGCGGTGGCAACAAGAGTTGCGGCTTCGATAGATTCAGAGGACGAAACGGCCTGTTCATGCGTTCCGAGGGCTTTGAGGGTCTCTGCGCCACCCTTTTGCACGCGGGCTTTTTGTTCGGCGTGGAAGGCTTGGAGCCGTGAAAGCTCCTCGACACGCGGTTCGCGGTTCAAAACGAGGCGGAAGAGGTTTTGCAGTCGTTTCGGCGCTTCTGCGGGGTTTTGGCGCAACACGCGAAGAGCAAGCGACTGCGCCGCTTCGACGAAGACGCTGTCGTTCATCATGGCGAGGGCTTGCAGCGGGGTGTTGCTGCGTTCACGGCGCACGCAGGCATCGGCAGCATCGGGCGCGTCGAAGGTCGTGAGCGTGGGATAGAGCACGCTGCGCAGCGTGATGATGTAGAGGCTGCGTCGGTAGATTTCATCGCCAGGACTGGCCTTCCAGTTCGACGAGCGGCCGACATCAAACACATCTTCCGGCAACGGCGGGCGGAAGCTCGGCCCGCCGATGGTGGGCTTCAAAAGGCCGCTGACAGCGAGCGCGGAGTCACGCAAGATTTCGGCATCAAGTCGAAGGCGGTTTTGGCGGGAGAGCAGGCGGTTCAGCGGATCGACCACGACGATGTCATCGCGATGCGTGGAGGACTGCTTGTAGGTCGCCGAGGTGACGATGAGCTTGATGAGCTGCTTGCGACTCCAGCCCTGGCGCATGAACTCGGAGGCCAGCCAGTCGAGCAGCTCAGGATGCGATGGCGGCTCGCCAGTGGCACCGAAGTCGTCCGGTGTGCTGACCAGGCCGATGCCGAAGAGCTTGCTCCAGATGTGATTCACCGAGACACGGCTGGTGAGCGGATGCTGCGGCGAGACGAGCCATTTGGCAAGATCCAAACGGCTCGGCTCTGGCTGCGCGGGTTTGTTCATCGGTGGCAGGGCCGAAAGGCTTGCGGGCATGACATCGGGGCCGCGCCGCGTGTAATCACCCGCCATGTGGACATAGGTCTGGCGGCGATCCTTCATCACCTCGGCCAGCGCCGGGGCTTTGGTGTTTGGCTCGTCTTGGTCTGCGGTGTTGTTGAAGAAGGCGTAGAAGCTGTAGTAATCGCGGATGGTGATGGGGTCGTATTTGTGCGTGTGGCATTGCGCGCAGCCGACGGTGAGGCCCATCCACACGCGGCCGGTGGTGTTCACGCGGTCGGCGAGATTTTGAAAACGCGCCTCCTCCTTGTCCACGCCCGCCTCGGTGTTCAGCGCGGCATTGCGATGGAAGCCGCTGGCGGTGAGTTGTGCGAGCGTGGGCTCAGGCAGCAAATCACCGGCGATTTGCTCGATGGTGAACTGGTTAAACGGCAGGTCGCGGTTAATCGCGTCGATGACCCAGTCACGATAGCGCCAGGCATTCGGGCGCAGGCCGTCGCCGAGGAAACCATTTGAGTCGGCGTAGCGGGCCATGTCCAGCCAGTGACGCGCCCAGCGCTCTCCGAAGTTCGGCGAGGCCAGAAGACGATCTACCAGCGCGGCATACTTGTCGTCGGACCAGTCGGACAGGTCCGACAAGTCGGATGTAGTGGGAGGCAGACCCGTAAGATCGAGAAAGACGCGGCGGATCAGCGTGATGGGATCGGCTTCCACTGCGGGCTTGAGTCCATGAGGACGCAGTTTCTCTTCGATGAAGGCGTCGATGGGGTTCTCGCTCTTCGAGGGCGGCACGACGGGCCGTTGGATCGGCACAAAAGACCAGTGGTCCTGGTATTCGGCTCCCTCCTTGATCCAGCGGCGAAACAGATCGCGCTCCGCTTTCGTAAGCTGCTTCGGCGAGGATGGCGGCGGCATCACGTCATCCCGCTCGGTGGTGGTGATGCGGTGCCAGAACTCGCTGTCGTCCGGCTTGCCGGGCTTGATCGCCTCTTTGACCGCTTCCGCACGGACATCGAGCCGCAGGTCCGCTTCGCGCTTATCCTCATCTGGGCCGTGGCAGGCGTAACACTTCGAGGCGAGGATCGGGCGCACGTCGCGATTGAACTCGACACGTTTCTCCGCAGCAAGGACGCCAAGGGTGGAAAGGAGCGTGAATGGAATGACGAGGCGCATGCTTTAGCGGACCAGCAGATCAGTGAACGCCGCTTGATGCGTGATTTTCGCCTCTCCATCCTCGGCAATGACTTTTACGGTGATGGTGGCGGCCTCCCAGTCGATGCTCAGATGGCCGACATTCGGCAGATGGTAGGTCTTGGGTATCAGTCGATGCTTGTTGAGAGTCGGCGTACCGCGCGGGTGCTTCTGCGTCATCGAGCTGGAGGTGAAGTCGAAGACGCCGTTGTGTGAAAACTCGCACCAATGCCGGTCACCGCTCAAAATGACGGCCTTGTGGCCCTTGAGTAGCTTCAGCATACGCCGCTGCTCGTGCGGGAAGTTCGCCCAGGACTCGCCGCCGTGCGCCTCGGGGGCGAATTGGATGCTGGAGACGATGATTCGCAATTCCGCAGGCTCCTGGAGCACTTTTTCGAACCAGGCCCACTGCGCCGCGCCGAGAATCGTGGTCGATTCATCGTCCGTGGGCACGGAAGTGCCGCCAAGCATCGCTTTCTCCTTCGGCGCCTTCTTCAGCGGGCTGCGGAAGTAGCGGGTGTCGAGCAGGATGACCTGAACGCGCTTTCCAGCCGGCCCAAAGCTCTGCGCGTGATAAACACCTTCTTGTTGGCGACGCAGTGAATCAGCCGGTTCATCGAGCCAGTTCCAGAACTCAGCCTGCGCCTCCTTTTTCTGCGGATACTCGCTGCCGCCGTCGTTGAGGCCGAAGTCGTGATCGTCCCAAGTCGCAAGAATCGGCTTGTCCTTCAATCCACGGAAGAAGCGGCTGTGTTTGAGCCGCGCATACTTCTCCTGCATCATCGGAATGCCGCCTTTGTCCGCGTACACGTTGTCGCCCATGAAAAGAAACAGATCACGCGGCAGCGTCAGCGTGCGGTCGAGCATGGGATGCTCATGCGTGTCCAGGCAGGAGCCGAAGACGATGTCTTGCAGCAGCGTCTCATCCGCAGCTTGAACGGAGAAGAATCCAAGTGCTGGAAGCCCGGCGATGAAGCGGCGGCGGTTACTTTTGAAGTTTGGCATCGAGTTCCTCCAGTTTGAATCGAACGCTGACGACATACGCTTCCTCGCCTTCAGTCCAGTGGCCGTAGGTGGTGGTGACGAAGGTGCCATCGGGCAGCAGTTCGACTCCTGGGTAGGTGGTGTCCTGGCCTTTTTTGTTGTCCATGATGCGGACGCGATACTGCCCCTCGGTGCCGTTCACGATGTCCTCGTATTTCCCCACCCAGCCCACCCAGTCGCCTTTGGTGGCGCTGACGTGCGTGGTGTCGCGAAAGCTGATGAAGAGACGGCCATCGGGCGCATACTTCGCGACGTGGCGGTCACCGGTGAGCGCGGCGGGCAGTTCTTTCGGCTCCGTCCAGCTCAGGCCTTCGTCGTTGGAGAAGATGACGAAGGAGTTGTACTTGCGGCTGTTTTCACGCAGCAGGACGGCGATCTGTTTGCCATCGGGCGAGCGCAGCGCACCGGGTTCGCAGAGATTCGCGTCGGGAAGCATCGCGATGGGCACGGGCACGCTCCAGGTAAGGCCGCCGTCTTTCGAAAGGCAGGTATAAACCCAAAAGCGCCACGGTTTGGCCGTCGAGGAGCTGTAGTCGGGCGCATGCGGGCTTTTGATGCGGTATTTCTCCACCTCGCCGCCGCGGATGAAGCGCCCGTCGTCGTGGAAGAATGCCAGATAGTGCCCCGGCGTCTGCAAACCGATCACCGTGCTCATCGTGACCACGCCTCCGAAGTCGCCGATGGGATTCAGCTCGCCCCAGTTCGCGCCATCATCTTCTGAAACAGCCATGCGGATGGGATAAAGACCGCTGAACATGATGAGTCGCCTCCGCCCGGCCGCATCGACGGTGCGATGCAGCGTCGGCACCTCCAGCGAGGTTTCCCAGGACTTTGGTGTCGGCAGCCGTTCGCTCCAGGTCAGCCCTGCATCGTAGCTGCGCTTGTAAACGATGGCGCCGCGGCCGTGGCCCTTCGGATAGACGGTGAGCATTGTCGTCTGGTCCTCCAGGAGCACCGTCGTAGGATGACCGAGATACTGGCCCTTCTCACGATCCACGATCACCTGGCGTTGTGTCTCGCCGCTGATGTCCACAATAGGAATCGTGTAACCTGGAGGCAGCTTTGTTTTGAGATTCTTTGGCGGCGTCAGCGTGACGTCGGCCTTTTGGAGCTTCGTTTGAGCCAAGGCAGGCGTCAGGCACAGCAGAAACGTGGCGATGGCGGTTCGGAAAATCATGGCGGGAAGCAAACGGCCCGCAAAGCGCCCGCCTAACGTGGATCGACACCGTAAACGCCGTTCTTTTCCTCGACGGGCAGCTTCGGCTTCGAGGATTGCGGCCTGTCCTCGGCAAACCAGCGGTTGTTCTCGAAGCGGAAGGTTTCGGGTGCGGTGCCGTCACCGATGTTGATGTCGATCTGCACCTGGGCACGGCGGAAGACGATGCGGTTGTCTTTGATGAACACGTTGCGGCATGGCACGAAACCGGGCTCCTTCGTCTCCTGAAGAATGCGGAAGATCCATTTGGTGGGGAAACGAATCGTATTGCCGCTGAACTCCGCGCCATCGACACCGACGAACGCCGCCGCGCACAAGCTGCCTTCGATGATGTTGTCGCGGGCGAGGATGCGAGCGGCCTCGTGTTTCGCGCCTTGCGGACGGAAAAACGGCAGGCCGGTGGAACCGCCGATGTTCAGCGGACGCTCGCCCGCGTCCGTGAACTGGCATTTCTCGACGATGACATCGCTGGTGCCGCCCTTGAGCTGGATGGCGGCACTCGCTGTGAAGCCCTCCTTTCCAATGAAGCGGCAGCCAGTGATGAGTGAGTGATGGCAGCCGACAAAGTCGATCCCCTGCCCTCCCCAGCCGGTGATGGTGCAATCGCGGATCGTCAGCTTGTCCAGCCCTGAGCATTTGATACCATCGTGATTGCCTTTCGGGCCGATGTCGCTGATCTCTACGCGCTCAATCATGATTCCGGTGACCGGATTCGCCAGATCGCCGCCGTCGTCGAGGTTGAGGCCGTTGGCGGTCTGGCCGCTGAGGCGCAGATTTCGAAGCGTGAGGTCGTTGCAGCGGGAAAAGTGCCATGCGTTGGCTCCGCCTTTGAAGTGCGGCGGATTTTTCGGTTCAAGCGCCTCAATGGTGAGCTTTTCGATGCCGCTCACATGATGACCACCAGGATAGTCGCCGGGGGCGATTTTAAGCGTGGTGGCGGGCTTCAGGTCACGCAAAGCGAAGCGGAGGGAATCAGCATCACGCACGATGATTTCATCGGCATAGACGGTGGCGGACCCAAGGAGAAACAGCAGAGGACGCATGGTGACGCGAACGTGCCTCGCCGATTGATTTATCGACGCTTCAGGAGGACGACCTCTGCGAGTTTCAACCACTCGCGGGCCTTGGTGAGGCCGAGAGCCATCGAGATGTAGCTCCTGGCCTGCCGGGGCGTGAGCTGGTGGAAGAAATAGATGACGCCCGCCCGCACGATCATCAGCAGCGCCAGTCCTCCGGCGCTGGAAAGGATGATTTGCGGGACAAGGCTCATGGGATCGCTCATTTTTTGCGCTTCTTCGTCGCCGCAGCCGGCAGCGGGCGGCGGCGGGTCTTTTCGGGCAGCATCTGGAGCCGACGGTCGATCTCGTCATACAGCTTCTCAGCCGTCTCACGGACTTCCGGGGCCAAATTTTGGAGCAGGAGCCGGTCTCCCGTGTGCAGGGCTGAAAGGGCTTCATACCAGGGGCGAAGGCGAGTTTTGCTTTGTAGAGTATCTAGGAAGTCCAGAAAAGGCGTGCCATAGCCCAAGTGAAGCAAGACGGCACTCGCCCGAATCCACTCATTCATGCCTTCTGGCGGAATACCCTGCGCCTGCTTGTCGAATGCCTTGTTAAAGGCTGTGCATGCCAAACCCCAGTTGGACTGACAGGCAGACAGGATGCCGAGATTGATCTCTACCACACCGCTGCCTCCAAACTTGGCATTCTGATGCTGAATAGCTTCAAGATATCTTTGAGCGGCATCTAAATCACCGACGTGATCTCTCACAAGGATCGCTAGGCCAAAAAGTGCCATGGCATTGAGTTCTCCGGTCGAAATGACCCGGTTATATGCACGCCATGCGTCCTCCTGCCTCCCCGGTTGATCCAGAAACAATAGCCCAAGCCGGAGATAAGGCCTGTTGTCACCTTTGGCATGTTTGCATGCATTTTGATAAGCCACTTCAGCTTCTTCAGGCCGCTTTTCATGCCACAAACTCAGGTCTCCGAGTCGAAGCCATGCATCGACGTGTTTCGGATCGAGTTCCAAAGCGATCTGATAGGCGGTTCGAGCCTCGCGGACAAAGCCCAGATGATCCATCAACGTATCTCCCCACTGCCTCCATGCCCCTGGTGAAGCACTTTTTGAAGGCTCTAGAACAGAGTAGAGTTTTTCCAAAGCTGGTGTGGAGAGCCTTTTTCCAGTTTCGGGAACCACTGTGTCGGCCATCAGCGCAAAATAGTCGTATTCGGCCGGTGCCTGCAGAAAAGCCCTGCTCCAGTCCGCCGCGTCATTCAAGGCACGGATCTGCCCAGTTGCCAAACGGTCGCAAAGCCATTGGGCAGCGTCTTTACTGTATAATTGCTCGTCCATGGCTTTCCCGAACTGCGCGGAATGCCGTGCCACATCAAGCTGTTCCATCGTCAGTTTCTCTTGAGCCGTAGCGATGAAATGCCGCGTTCCTCGAACCATCGCTCGACGGTCTCCCAGAACTTCGTTTGCAAACTCCTCTGGTCTGATCTGCGCTTCGGCTGGAACGAGAGAAGTGAGTTTTTTCCTCAGCTCATCGAAGGCCCAACTGGCCGGGTGGATCAGCCCAAAATCGAACACTTCTTCGAGTCGGCGGCGTGCCGCCGCAGCTTTTTGAGCCAAGGCATCAAGCTCAGCTTTTCGTTCCAGGTCGTCAGCGGTGTTGGAGTCGAGCGTGGGAAGAAGTGCACGGGTGATGAAATGCTCTTCATCACTCAGTCGCTGTCTTTCTTGAAGCTCCATGGCCAGCCGATGTCGTTCCGGGTTCTCAAGATACATCTCAAGAAACCGAGTGAGGTATTCCACCTCTTGACGCCGCCGTCTGGAGGCGTTGCGCATGAGGAACCAGACGTTGAAGAAGCGTTCGGTGATGAGGAAGCCGGTGGCGGACTGGCCCTGGAGGCTGACTTTCTCGATGAAGCCGGTGCGCTCCAGGCGGTCGAGCTGGGGGCTGATGCCGGTGATGGGAAGACCTGTGTCCTCGCTCAACTGACGGGCGGTGACGGGATCCCAGCGGTTGGCGATGGCGCTGGCGATGACCTGCTGCTGAACCGACAGTTCCTCAAACAGGGCTTTGTAGAGCGGGGTGACGCGGTCGAGGAGGTTTTGGAGATCCCCAAAGACGCCGGGGGCGAAATCCTCGGCATAGAGGAAGAAGAGGGTGACGGTGGTGCGTGGATTTCCACCGGTGAGCTGGCGGAGGACGGTGATGCGGCGCGGATGGGCGAGGACGCGGTCGCGCACATCTGGGCGGTCAAACACCTGGGCAAGGTGGAGCATGAGCTGGCGCATCTCTTCCTCGCTGAGGCGTTCGAGGTAGCGGACTTTGAACTGGTCGTAAAACGGCGCGCCATAGTCCTGGCTCTCCGGCAGGGCGCTGGGACTGGCCCCGATAAGGATGGGGCAGCCGGGGCGCATGAGCAGCTCGCGCAGCACATGCTGCTGGGCTTTTGGCAGGCGCTCGAAGACGAGCTGGAGATTGTCCACCAGCAGCACGGGACGCCGGGCGGTGCTTTCTGCGGCTTTGAGGAAGGCTTCGAGCGAGGCTTTTGCCGCAGATTCTTCCTGGCTGGCGGGGGCGGGCGGGAGGCTGCGAATGGTGGCATCGATGGCATCGGCGGCGGCTTTATCACCGTTCCGTTCATGAGCATCGGCGAGGGAGTCGAGGCAGTTCAGCCAGAATTTGGAGAGGCGGTCCACGGAATACTGCTCCTCGGCAAAGACGAGCGGGATAAAGCGGCTGGAATAGGCGTCGGTGCGCAGCTCGGCGGCGATGCGGGCTAGGAGCGTGCTTTTTCCCATGCCACGACGACCAATGATGAGATGATGCAGCGCACGGCTGCGCGGTTTTTCGGCGGCGATGTCGGCCAGGATATGATCGAGCAACCGCTGGCGCACGGCGAAGGTGGCGATGATCTCCGCGTCCTTCATGCGTGAAGGATTGTGCAGCGTGAGCTGGCTGAGGCTGAGCTTGGGGGCAGGAGTGCTCATGGGCGGCGGCGTTGCCAGTATTCTCGCAGCAGGAAGGAGCGGAATGCCTGTCTGCCGCCGTTTTCCATGAGATAGCCATCACGCTGGAGGATGATGGAAAGGCGGCCAAGCTGCTCCTCGACCTTGGAGGGTTCACTTTGGGGATGTGCGGCCATGATGACATTGAGCAACTGCTCCCGCGTGCGGCCTTTGGCATGCTGGGAGAGATGATTGAGGACGGCTTTCGCGACAGTGGCGTCCGGCACGCTGAACTGCTCCTCCAGGCGCTGCCGCCAGGTGTCGAACTGGCTGAGATTTTCCGGGCGCAGGAGGAAGGCGAAGGCTTTCTCCAAAGCAGCCGCGTCCGCCGTGGTGACACCGGAATCGACGAGCGCATGAAACACGATCTGAAGATGATGCGGCAGCGGCCAGCCGACGCGGCGGATGATTTCCTGGCGGATGTCCGGCGGAAGCGGGAGATGATTGTCGGCACCAAGTTTTTCGAGGAATGCGTCTGCTTCCTGGGCGCTCAAGGCATCGAGAATGAAAGGCGTGAGGTCGTTGATGGTCTTGCCGAGGTTTCGCTCTTCCACAAAGCCCTCCAGGCCGATGGAGCCGAGGAAAATCCAGCGAATGTGCTGGCGGTATGACTGGCGCAGGGCACGCAGCCAGTGGAGAAAACGGCCCACACGATGCTGGCCGTGATCTTGATGCGTCATGGCGAGCAGCAGTTCGGGCATTTCGTCGATGACAATGAGAACCTGTCTGCCATCTGCCTCAATTTTCCGAAACACGCTTTCCAACGCTCGACCGAGGGTGCTGTGGTCGGGGTCATCCACCTCGCCCATCTCCAGGTCGATCCCCGCACCGACTTTAACGCCGCCCAAGGCCTGTCGTGCTTTTCGAAACAGGATGGCACAACGGGAGATCGAATCCGGGTGCAGCCCGCCGTGATGCAAACTGTCGAGCAGCTTCTCGGCAAAGGACAACTCATCTGCCGAGTCTTCGACATTCAGATAAACTGCCGTCCATTGCTGCTGCTGGCAGATTTCGCACAGGCGTAACACGAGCGAGGTCTTGCCCACTCGGCGAGGGGCGTTGATGCGGAGGTTGGCCGAGTTGGCAAGCTCGCGCTGGAGGCGGGCGATCTCTTTGGGACGATCAAAGAAGTCGTCATTCTCGACTGGAGGGCCTGTGACGTTGCGCATGAGGCGAGTGATGCCACGCAAGAATACCGCCGTCAATATTCAATTTTGAATTTATTCTATCATGAATAAATTTTAGGTTGCTTCATTCGTTTCGTTCGCTCATGGCTTCGCGAGACCATCAGGCAAGGCCTTGAGCCGCTCCACCTCGGTGACTTCGTGGAAGAACCACGGCTTGTTGTCCTTGAGCTTGAAGATGATCGTCTTGCTGGCGAATTTGAGGCCGTCGTGCTCTTTCCAATCCGTGAAGCGGTAAAAGTCGCCGCGCCAGTCGAGTCGGTGGAGGAGGCTGGTTTCCTTGTCGAAGTAGAATTTCATCGCCGGATCGACGCTGCCGCTGACTTGGAGGCCAAAGCAGGTTTTGCCCTCGTCGGTGAGGTCGGGGATGACCTCGATCTTCGACTTTTCATCGACGAGCAGGTCGAGCGACCAGGCGCGCACATCGTCCTTGGCGGGTTCGGTGCCGCGCTCCTTCTTGTTGATCCACCATTTGTCCGGTTGGGAGAGGATAGACTCGCGGGTGGAGCGCTTTTTGCCCTCGGCAGGCTCAGGTGTGCTGCCGAAGTGGAAGGTCTCCTTGATGCGGAAGATTTTCAGCAGCTTTTCCTTCCCGCCAACGGCGGTGAGGGCTTTTTCGACGAGCGGCTTGGGATCGGCTGTCTGCGCGAAGGAGGATGTGGCAAGGAGGAGAGGGAGAATGAAGCGTCGCATGGTGTTGTATGCCAAACGCGCCGCAAACCGTCTTCTTCCCGTGTTAAGCCCCCAGCAACCGGGTAAACGGATGACCTTCGTTCTGATCGATGCGCTCGGGTAGGCCTTTGTGGTTGTAGGTGAGCTTGGTGTGATCGAGGCCCATCAGATGCAGGATCGTGGCGTGCAGGTCGTGGACATGGAGACGATCCTCCACGGCATACAAACCGAGGTCGTCGGTGGCACCGTAGGTCTGGCCTCCTTTGACGCCGCCGCCGGCCATCCACATGGTGAAGCCGGTGGGGTTGTGGTCGCGGCCATCGCCTTGTTCGCTCATCGGCGTGCGGCCGAACTCGCCGCCCCAGATCACGAGGGTCTCGTCCAACATGCCGCGCGCTTTCAAATCGGCGAGCAGACCAGCGATGGGCTTATCAACAGCATTGCAGAGCTTCGAGTGATTCACTTCGATGCCCTTGTGGCTGTCCCACTTGCTGCCTGCGCCGCTGTAGAGCTGCACGAAGCGCACGCCGTTTTCGATGAGGCGACGCGCGAGCAGGCAGTTGCGGCCATAGACAGCCGTGGCCTCGTTGTCCATGCCGTAGAGCTTCTTCGTGGCTTCACTTTCCTTGCTGAGATCTACCGCCTCGGGTGCCTCGGCCTGCATTTGATAGGCGAGTTCGTAGCCTTTGATGCGGGCATCGAGTTCCGTGTTGCTGACACGCTTGGCACCGTATTCGCGATTCAAGGACGCGAGCAGGTCGAGCTTGTCGCGCTGACGTTTGCGATCCACCCCCTTGGGGTTGTCGAGATACTTGATCGGCGTGCCGTCGCTGTTGAACTCAACGCCCTGATACACGGCAGGCATGAAGCCATTGCCCCAGTTGCGCACGCCGTTCACCACGGTGGCCTCGCTGTCCTTGATGACGACAAAGCCGGGCAGGTTCCTGTTCTCGGTGCCGAGACCATACTGCGCCCATGCGCCGAGCGATGGCCTGCCGCCAAACACGGAGCCAGTGTTCATGGAGCACACGCCACCCGCATGATTGATTCCGCTGGAGGCGCAGGAATGAATCACCGCGAGGTCATCGGCATGTTGCGCGACGTTGTTGAACCAATCGGAGATCCACAGGCCGCCCTGGCCGTGTTGTTTCCAGGTGCGTTTGCATTCGAGCAACGGTGATTTCGATTCTCCCATCGCGGTGATTGGCGGCTTGAAGCTCGCGGGCAAGGACTGACCGGCGAGCTTGTTCAGCAGCGGCTTGTAATCAAAGGTGTCGAGATGGCTTGGGCCGCCTTCCATGAAGAGAAAGATGACGCTCTTGGCCTTCGCGGCGCGCTGCGGCAGACGCACGGGAGCCGCCTGAGCTTGGTCGCCCATCAGTGCGGCCAAAGCCACGGCACCAAAGCCGCAGCCTGCGGTTTGCAGGAACTCGCGACGCGTGTTGGGAAGGTCGAATCGGTTGCAGTTCATGGTCTTAGTGGAGGTAAAAGAACTCGTTCGTGTTGAGCAGGATCTGGCAGAGGTCGTTCATCGCTTGTCGATAAGGATCATCCGCTTCGACGGTCTTCGTGTCCGAGCCATTCCAAGCAAACTGCGAGGTCAGTGGATCAGCACTGCGCCACATGACGAGGCCTGCGTTCCATTTTTCAGGATCAACGTTAAGCGCCTTGTCCGCGAGAGCGCCGCTGACGATTCGCAGAGCCTCGATCTGACCATCCCATTGATGCGATGGCGCACGCTTATTCAAACCGCCGATCACCAACTGCGAAGAACCCAGACTGAGCTTCGAGCGGATGTCCATCGGCACCACGGCGGACTGCACGGCGGCTCCAGGCGTGTCGAGATCGCGCACGGTGAAGGTGACATTGTGCTCGACACATGAGACACGCGCCACGATGTGATAGTGACGACCGAGTTCGATGTGGATGTTTGACGGCACGACCTGGTAGCCGATGTTGGCGTTCTCATCCTCACCAACGACTTGCACGATGACGTTGCGGGGCTTGTAGCGCGACTTCTCACCGGTCACACCGAGGCTCCAACCAAAAGCTTCCAAACTGTCTTTCCCGCCATTCCAGCGTGATGCAATCGTGCGCACGGATGCGTTTACGTCGATGCTGTTGAGGCTGGCGATGGCCTCCACCGTGAACTCATCGCCTTCCTTCTCACCGCTTTGAACGATGAGGCGCTCATGCAGTGAGTTCTCTTTGAATCCGCCGAGTGCCTCGGTCGCTTCAGCGCTCTTCTCCGCAGGTGGTGTGGAGGTGCCAGCGCGTTTCTTGAGAAAGCCTTCCGCCGTTTCGCGCTCGCTCTTTGATGGCGGTCTGCCGAGCACTGCAAGCCAGGCGTCATCAATGTTTTCGACGCGATCCGCAAGCTTGCGCGAGCGGGCGAGGAGCCAGTCGCCGTTGAGAAGTTGCAGCGCCTGCGTGGGCGTCGTTGTGCTCTGACGCTCGGCGGTGCTCGCAAAGCCTGCGGGCATGTCGAGCGCGCGCAGCAGCTCGTTCGGGTTGTTGCGCTTCTTCATCGTGTAAACCGAGCGGCGCGTGGCATTCCCATCGCCCGCAGGTCCGCCCGCTTCGGCATCGAGTTCACCGCTGACAGCGAGCAAGGCATCGCGCACCTGCTCGGCATCGAGACGACGCGGGTTGAAGCGCCACAGGTAACGATTCGATGGATCGACCTTCGAGGCGACCTCGTCGGGCTCCTGGCGTGCCGTCTGACGATAAGCAGCCGAGAGCATGATCTCGCGATGCAGTGGCTTCAAATGCCATCCGCCGCTCACAAACTTCGCCGTGAGAAAATCGAGCAGCTCGGGATGTGTCGGCGCCTCGCCCAGCTTGCCGAAGTCGCTCGCTGTTGCCACGATGCCGCGGCCAAAGTGATACTGCCACACGCGGTTCACGATCACGCGTGTGGAAAGCTGGTTGTCGGGGCGCGTGATCCAGTTCGCCAGCGCCGTGCGGCGACCGGTGGAGGTCTTCGTGGCTTTGATCTTCGGCAGGCTCGTGTCGATAATCGAAAGGAAACCCGGCTCGATCTGCTGCTCGCCTTTGCGCGTCTTGATCGCCACCGCAGGGGCCACCGGGCCTGCATCTGTCGCCACAAAGGCATCCAGCAGCGGCTTCGGCTTCAAAGTATCGAACTTCTTCAACTCGGCTTCCAGCGCCTTGTATTCCGCCTTCGCCTCATCCGTCTTGAGGCTCTTCATCGGGTCAAAGGTCTTGCGCTCATGTACCATCTGGCGCTCGACGAGGCCTGCGAGCTGCCTTTCAAGCGCGTCACGCTTCTCCGCAGGCTTCCGCGTCATTGTTTGCAGATCTTCGGTGAAGCGCGTGAGCGCCCGCTCAACCCTCGGCTCGAGGATCGGCTTTGTGATGGCGTCCAGCTTCGCGCGGATGTCAGCCGTCGCGGCTTCCCACTTCGCCTGCTGCTCGTCGAAAGCCTTCTTTTCCGCCGGAGTCGCCAGCTTCACGTCATCACGCCACTGCACGGGTGCCAGGAAGGCACGGAGACGGTAGTAATCCTTTTGCAGGATGGGATCGAACTTGTGGTTGTGGCAGTGCGCGCAGCCCATGCTCAGACCGAGGAACAGCTCGCCCGTGGTGTCCGTCATGTCGGTGAGAATGATGTCCCACTGGCCGCGGGCATCACGCTGATTCCACTCATACACCGGATGCCGCAGAAACGCGGTGGCGATGAGCACGTTCGGATCGTTCGGCGCGATCTCATCGCCCGCGAGCTGCTCGCGCACGAACTGATCGTAGGGCTTGTCGTCGTTGAGCGACTTGATGACGTAATCGCGATACGGCCACACCGACGGGCGATACGCGTCCGCGTTATAACCATCGCTCTCCGCGTAGCGCACGAGGTCCAGCCAGTGCTGCGCCCAGCGCTCGCCATAACGCGGGCTCGCCAGCAGCTCATCGACGAGCTTCTCATAGGCCTTCGGGTCCTGGTCGTTCACAAAGGCGTCGATCTGCTCCTTCGTCGGCGGCAGGCCGTGCAGGTCAAAATACACGCGGCGCACCATTTCATGCCGGTCTGCCTCCGGCGCCGGTTTGAGCTTCATCTCCGCCTGCTTCGCCGCGATGAAATGGTCCACATCGTTGCGCGCCCATTTTCCATCCGCCTTCGGTGGCGACACCTTCGCCACCGGTTTGAAAGCCCAGTAATTCCGCTGCTCCTCCGTGAAGCCGCCCTCGGTCACCACGACCTTCTTCGAGGCATCTTCAGGCCAAGGAGCGCCCATCTTGATCCACTTTTCGAGAACTGCGATCTCCGCGTCCGGCATCTTCCCGCCGTTGTTCTTCGGCGGCATCTGGAAGTCCTCATTCGTCCACCGCACCGCCTCCATCAGCGGCGACTTCGAGGGATCACCCGGCACCACCGCTGGCCCCGTGTCTCCGCCAGATTTCAGGTAGCCGATGTGGTCCACGCGCAGGCCGCCCTTCTGCTTCGTGTTGCTATGGCACTCAAAACAGCGCTTCACCAAGATCGGCCGCACGTCCTTCTCAAAGAACGTCATCGCTGCGCGCTGTGCATCGGCGTCAGCAGCAGACGCACTGCCGACTGCGAGGCAGGCGACCAGGACGAAAAAGGGGGAAAGGCGGACAGAATTCATCACAACTCATAAAGGCGCGACGAGACCGGTTTTAGACACGGATTTTGTCGAAAATGAGGCGTGGCTGGATTGAGGGCGCCGAACTTGACCGCCGAATCTGCGGGCGGCCACGTAGCATAGGCTTTCTAGCCTGTGGCGCTGACGACGGACACTGCCTAGAAAGGCCATGCTACTTTCCCAGCGCCTCCATCAGCGCCCGCGCGATCGCCGCCATGCCCGCGTCGCCGGGATGATTTGCCACACCAGCGTGTTTGTAGGGACCTTCGGAGCGGCCGTAGTTTTTCTCGTCTTTGCCGAGGGCGCTGATGTCCACATGGATGCCACCGACGGCGGCGCAGGCTCCGCGCAGCGCCTCGTCTTTCGCCGCATTGGCCCAGAAGCAACTGCGCACAAGGATCGTAGGCTTGCGGTCGCCTTTGAGCATGGTGAGCAACTTGGTGACGCTCTCCTGGAGCTTCGCCCTGTCTTCCGGCACCTTCAATCCGGGCACGTTTTCGCCGATGGCGAGGATGATGAGGTCCGCTTGGAAATCGACGGCCTCCTTGAGCTTCGCGGCGATGTCGTAGCCCGCATACGCCCGCTCAAAGTCGGCAATGTTTTTCACCAGCACCTCAGGCGTGGCGCCTTGCTTTTCGGTGAGCGCTTTGGTGACGAGATGCACATAGTCTTTCACCTCGGCGCTGGCCGCCATACCCCAGTTGCCCGACCAGTCGATGTCGGCCTTCGGACCGTGCTTGGTGATGCTGTTGCCGAGGAAGAGGACTTTGCGATAGCTGCTCTGAGCGGAGGCTTGAGTGATGAAGCAGGCGAGAAGGACGAGGATGAAATGAAGGCGGATCATGATGGAGTGTGGTGGATGTTTACGGAACGGAAGGAAGCATCACCCAATCCCAGCGAGCGGCGGCTTGCTTGAGTTGGGATTCGAGATCGGTCGTGGTGAGGAAACGCTGAAGGATGAGGTCTTGCAACGCCTGCTTCACCTTGGCGAGATAGGCGTCTTTCGAGGCATAGCGCTCCTCCAGCGAAGTTCGCGGGTCGTTCGTCTCTTCGCGCTGTGACTTGGTCTTGGCAAACGGCACCCAGGCACCGCGCAGCAGATAAAAATCCTTCGGCGATCCAAACTCGGCCGGACGAAACACCCAGCCCGTGGCCGTGCCTAACGGCACCGCGATGTCCGGCATGCGAATGCCGCCGAGATCATTGCCATCCACATCGACTTGAGGGACTAGCAGCGGCAGTTCGGTCCCTTCGCCCGCGCCATCAGCCAACTGCGGATTGCGCACACGACCACCGGCCTTCACTGCATTTGGCGCAGCCATGCCGGGAACTTTGGGAAAGCGCACTTCAGCGACCGGCGTCAGCGTGCCATCGCTCAACTTCGGATGCACGCTCGGCGGTGGCTCGATGCCTTCGGTGACCCAGCGATGCATCGCCAGTCGCAACGCGAGGATGGAGGCATTCGCGCTGACGGGATTCGCCAGCGGCGAGCCTTTGACCTGCGACGTCGGCGGAAACGGTGCCGGACCATGCGAAGTGCCCGCAAAGAAGTAGGAACGCACGTTTTCCGGCAGCGCGATGTCCTTCATGCCATCCGGCGTCATGTGCGTGAGCGCTGCCACACGTCCCGCTCCCCAGTATTCCGCCGCCATGTTCGTGTAGAAGATCTTTGGCGCGTGCTTCACGCGGGCGTTTGCCAAAATGCCTTCCGCATGACCGCTCACCGGATCTTTTTGCGCCGTGTCGGCAAACGGATACGAGGCCGTGTAATAGCCCGCCACACTGCGCGGCGTGGACCAGCGCTGATTCAGCACCAAACGGCCCGCGCCCGCGACATGCGCCATCACGCCATCGAGCGCCATCCGATCCTGCTCGTCCGTGTTGAAACCGAGATAAACCAAATCACGCAAGAACCGACCACATTGCGATGATCCGAAGGCATAGGCGTGTTTCACGTTCGCGAGCGAGGTCGGATCATGCTTCAACCACGCCACAGCATCGCGAATCGCCGCATAACCCAGTCCGGCCACCGGCGGCCCTTCGGCCAGATAAAACACTTCATAAGTCTTCCCCGGCTCAAACCCTCCTTCGAGGCGAATTCGGCCATTTTGGACGCTCCACTGCTTTCGAGACACTTCCAGGCCGCCGGGGAAGGCTGCGCGATCTCGTACGATGAGCCGACTGTCGGCTCCTTCGATGTCCACCGGCGGATAATCGGTTAAATCGGTGATTGCCTGCTCGTCCGCGCGTTTGTCCGGCGTTAAGACGGCGCTCACCACGCCGCGAATCGCGCTGCCATCTTTGTTTCGTGCCCTCGGCACCTCGATGCGCAGTTTGTCAGCAGAGACATCGAACTCCCAGCCGACATTCAGCATCGTGAAGCCCTGCGCCATCATCGAGGCTGGCAGGCTCGATTTGCCACCGCGATTCGGAATCTCCACCCACGCTGCGCCATTGCTGCGCGAATCGTCTTTCGGCTTCCATAGCCTCAAATCGGCCACAAAGCTCACTTTGCCCGCCGCATTCACCGGAGCCAGATCGACATCCGCAATGACCGCATTCCCCGGCAGCTTCGGATCAATCTCGAAGTGCAATTTGCCAGTGATCTGCTCGTAACCCGTCTTGCCGACATCGGATCGCTCCAGCACCTCCACCCGAACGACGGCGGCGAAGGCAGACGACATCGTGGCCAGACACAGGCCGGAAAGAATAAGGCGAGAAAGCAGAGACATCGTTTCACTACGCCACAGATGCCCGCCTTTTCGCAATGGCGGCATCCCACTTTCGTGGGGGAGGTTTCCCCACAACTCAGGCCAGCCCCACATGCTTCAGCGCCTCGACCGGCGGACCGTCGAAGGTCGCACTGGGCACGTTGCCGACATAGCCGATGGCCTTCATGCCTTCTGGCGTGGTGAAATAGCCACCGGCAGTGAGATCACGGTAGCGTTTGAAGAATGCAGCGGCCTTCTTGTCCTTCGGCTTGGCGCTGGCAAGATCATCGCAGATCGCCGTTTGCTGTTCGAGCGTGAGATCAGCGAAGCTCTTCTGGAAGCGGCGCTTCGCCTCCTCGTCGATCCATTTCAGGCCATCGAGAATGATGCGCCGATCACCGGCCTGCGCGGGATACGGCGAGCTGATCCATTCGTCGATGAAGTCGGGCACGCCGACAACGGAGGCGCTGGGTGAAGCATCGTCAGCCGGGATGATCACGTCGCACAAAGCACGCGCAGTGCGCCTCTGCGGCTCGCTGAACGTGAGAGGCCAGGCATCGCCAGGCTGGTAGATTTTGACCATGCTGGGGTCGGGCCCGTATCCCTTGGCCATGATGGGGGCCTCGGCGGCCCACGCCTGCGGATCGCGCACGGCGACAGTGGCCGCGGCGCTGAGCATCCATTGGATCGCCACGCGGCGGTCGATGCGGGAAAGATTGTCAGACGAGTGCATCAGATGTTTTGGCGTTTGAGTTCGTCGATCAGATGATCCGCCATGCGCCAGGCCAGCGCCATGATGGTGAGAGTGGGGTTCTTGTCCGCCGTGCTGGCAAAAGGAGCGCCATCCGCCAGAAACAGGTTCTTCACGTCCCAGGTCTGGCTCCACTGATTCGTCACCGATGTCGCGGAATCAGCGCCCATGATCGCTCCGCCGACTTCGTGGATTACCGTGCCGCCTTGCTTCATGGATTTGAGCACATCGGCCTCGGGCTTCTTCGCCACCTTGCCGCCCAGCGCTTCGAGTAGCTCACGAATGCGTTGTTGCTGATGTTTGACCTGGTTGAGCTCAAAGTCCGTCCACTTCCAATGAAAGCGCAACACGGGGATGCCCCACTGATCCTTCACCTCGGGATCAAGCTCACAAAACGATCCGTCATTCGGCAGCATCGTGCCCTGCGCGCCGAAGCCGAGACTGCAACCGTAGAAGCGCCGCGCCTCCTCCTTGAGCTTGCGGCCATAAAGCACATCAGCGCTGCCTGCTCGACTGTCGATGCCGT
>Ga0209573_1002551_pt1 | contig 22817 bp, 16 predicted proteins | sample TNRBio252014_DNA_FD_185870 | JGI IMG/M metagenome (GOLD analysis project Ga0209573, IMG submission 185870) | Wastewater treatment Type I Accumulibacter community from EBPR Bioreactor in Madison, WI, USA - TNR Reactor_6/25/2014_ DNA (SPAdes)... | ecosystem: Engineered > Bioreactor > EBPR >...
GCAAAAAATTACAACGGGCAGCTGACCGGACAGGAAGGCATACATGCATTTTGGGAGAGCAGGCTTCCTGAATTGTTTGCAGATGACCAATACAGCTATTTTGTAGGAAAAGCTCAATATATCCCTGATATAGAAAAGTTTGCATGGAATACCTTGCTCGAAAGCAACAGATTGCACCATGAAGTCCTTGATCTGGAAAGGAAAATCAGAGAGCAGATCCCTGAAGATCGTCAGTTTGCTTATGAAATACGCTTGAACACCGTGGTCAGAACTCCTTCTGAAGAATTGTCCACAGCCTATCACCGGGCCTTGGGTGGTATGGTAGAAAAAAGGATGCAGGAATCCGTCTTGGCACTTGGGTCACTTTGGCTAACAGCCTGGATCAATGCAGGCCAACCTGTGCTGGATTCCGATCCGGAAATTCATTGGACACCTGAAGACATCAGGGAAATGGAATTACTTGATCAAGGCTATAATAAGGGGAAAGAACTGGGTAGATCCTGTCATTGACTATTTTCGGGGCATAAAAAAAGAGCCGACTATACAGTCAGCTCTTTGTACCAAAGGAGGGAATCGAACCCTCACGATATTGCTATCACTGGATTTTGAGTCCAGCGCGTCTACCAATTCCGCCACTTTGGCAATTCAATTCGTCAATTGAACTGCAAATTTACAAATATTTTAAAATTTAAAGCATTGAATTAAGAAAAAATTAATGGTAAATAAGATTTCGCCCATTCAAACACAGATTTACAATGGTTTATAAGGAATAATTCAGTTAAAAAAATCACACATTATCCTCTCTTCATTTGGAGATGTTGGAATTGATAAAATTATATCTACCTGTGAAACCTTGAATTATTCCCGGCAACTCAAAACAGTTTCAACAATACAAGATGGATCAGGCCATTTTAATCTGATCAGCCTTGTGTAATTCAAGTTCCTGAATAGACATGGTTCTCATATCCACTTTTCTTACTTTACCAGTGACTGTCATTGGGAACTCCTCAACAAATTTGATATACTTAGGAATTTTGTAATGAGCAATTTTTCCTGTGCAAAAATCAATGATCTCCTGTTCTGTTGCATCGACATGGTCTTTCAGTTTTATCCAGACCATTACTTCTTCCCCGAATTTTTCGCTGGGCACGCCAATCACCTGTACATCGCTGATTTTCGGATGTGTATACAGAAATTCTTCGATCTCTCTCGGATATATATTCTCTCCGCCTCTGATAATCATATCTTTAAGTCTGCCTACGATATTGACATAACCATCATCGTCCATGACAGCAAGATCACCGGAATGCATCCATCCATCTTCGTCAATAGACTGAGCAGTTTTATCCATGTCATCCCAATAACCTTTCATAACACTGTAGCCTCTGGTACACAATTCGCCGGGACGGCCTTTTTCCAGGATGCTACCATCTTCAGGCTGGATGATCTTGATCTCCAGATGAGGATGGACCTGCCCTACTGTACTCACCTGTTTTTCTATAGGCGTTCCCATTTTTGTCTGTGTACTTACCGGGCTGGTTTCAGTCATACCATAAGCGATCTGAACCTGCTCCATATGCATGGATGTCTGTACTTTTTTCATCACTTCAATCGGACATGGCGCTCCGGCCATAATTCCTGTCCGCAGAGAACTAAGATCATATTTATCAAAATCAGGATGTTCCAATTCTGCAATAAACATGGTCGGAACACCGTGAACTGCTGTTGCCTTGTGCTTTTCCACTGCTTTCAGAACGGCTTCAGCATCGAACATTTCAGCCGGGTAGATCATAGCAGCGCCATGCGTCACACAGCCCAGGTTGCCAATCACCATACCAAAACAATGATAAAGCGGTACGGGAATGATCACTTTGTCATTCTGAGTCAACTGCATTCTTTCAGCAACGAAAAAACCGTTGTTCAATATATTTTTATGGGAAAGGGTCGCTCCTTTGGGAAAGCCGGTGGTACCTGAAGTGAACTGGATATTGATAGGTTCATCGGCATCCAGGCTTTGCTGCCTTTCCTCCAATTGTTCATAAGTGACGTGTATCTGGTGTTTCAATAATGTAAACCAGGACATCATCCCCGGTAGATCTTTTTCATGCAAACGGACTACCATTTTAAGGTTTGGAAGTTCCCTGGAATGAAGTTCTTTTTCGTCATCCAGGAGTTCCGGCGCCAATTCCTGGACGATCCCGCTGTAATTGATATATTTTGATTTGTCAGCAGTGATCAACAGTTTAACTCCTGCTTTATTCAAGGCATATTTCAATTCATGGGAGCGATAATTCGGGTTAATATTGACCAAAATTGCGCCGATTTTTGCTGTTGCAAACTGAGTCAGCACCCATTCTGAATTATTGAGCGACCAAATCCCTACCCTTTCGCCTTTCTGAATCCCAATAGCCATCAATGATCTGGCAAGTTCATTGACACGACGCAAAAAAGTCTGATACGTCCAAACTATTTGTTGATGTTCAACGATCAACGCCACCTCATGCGGAAATTGTCCGGATATCGTATCCAGCATATCACCTATTGTCATCTCCAGTAAAGGTTTTTCGGCAATTCCTTTTGCATAGCTTAAACTTTCATCCATTTTTTAAAAATTTAAATCAAATTAAATATATGATTCATGTCTGAAGCACATCATGTTGAATCATAAATGATTTTATTCCATCCATCACCGCAGCAGGTGTCTCCCGATGTGGAAAATGGCCACAATTCTTTAGTATCAAACAGGTATTAGGCGCTCCAAGATGTTCCATGATCATTTGTGGATGTAATGAGGTAGCATATTGGTCATCTTGCCCCTGAATGATGAGTACCGGACTGACGATCTTTTGCAATTCAGGAAAAATATTCCAGCCTTCCATTTTTTCAGAAGTCCAGATATCTACCCAATCATTAAAAATAACTGTAGCACGATCACCGTGATACTTTTCAAGTTTTGAAATGATCTCCATTCCATTTTTTGCGGTGGCACTGACGCCATTCGAAGTCACTTTCTCAACCATTACATGAGCAGCAATAGAGATCACCGCTTTAGCCCCGAATTTTGAAGCATACATCAAACCGATGGTTCCTCCATCACTATGGCCAAGAATCACACAAGAATCGTTTTGTTCCATTTGTTTTATCAGGTCTGGCAGCACCACAAAGGCTTCTTTCTCGAAATAACCCGGAAATAAATATCCTTCTCCGGGAGAAGACAAGCCATACCCGGGACGATCATAACAAATTACAGGACATTCTAATTCTTTGGCCAATTTTTCAGGAAAATCCCTCCATTGAACTACAGATCCTAAAGCATCGTGAAGCAAAATAATAGTTGGTTTATCATCACTAAACTTAGGAATGATTTTCTTAACATAAATATTTTTATGTTCTACCCTAATAAATAACTCTTCAACTGACATATTGCGATGCTCAAAAGGCATTTGCACAAATATAATAACTTATCATATTATAAAGAATATTACGCAGCAATGTTTTTGGGTTCTTGACTCAAATGTAAATTGTGTACAAATTGCATGAAAAATGAATGACATTTTTAGCTATAAAAACTGGTGACCCTGATCAGCTCATCAAATGGAATATATGATGGAATGCTATAAAAATGTTTTAAAAAATCAGTTCACATATTATTGAATATCAATCATATAATATTTTTAATCGGTCACAATTCCCCAATTTATTGAAAAGTCCCCAACTTTTTATTACAGAATTTAAGCTACCGCATGTTGATCCACCATTTATAACTTTAGTATTTTATGAAAAGTAGCATTCTTTTGGAGTTTTGTCGTGTAAAAAAGATATTTTGTCATAAATAAATTTCAATTATCAGGTTCTGATATACATTTGACCTGTCAATGTCTAATTAAGAGTGCTAAATGTTGAGTTTACTCCAAAAATTGTTTTTTTCTGAACTGTTTTCTCATTAAATCTAAGGAAATCTATGGAAATTCTACCTTGTGATCTGTTTCTTTGGGAAAACATCAAAAGTTAATAAGATTTGGAGCATACATTAAGTTAAACCATTATTATGAATATTCTATCAGTTGATCATTTATCGAAATCTTACGGGCGAATTCAGGCATTAAAGGATCTGTCTTTTGAGGTTAAATCTGGCCAGGCTTTCGGAATACTTGGACCCAACGGCAGTGGAAAAACCACCACACTGGGTATTATTTTAAGTATTTTAAAACAAGACTCAGGCAACTTTGAATGGTTTGAAGGACAGTATGGAGTCAATCCCCGTTTACATATAGGGTCAATATTGGAAACGCCTAATTTCTACCCTTACCTGAATGCTGTCGAAAACCTGGAAATAGTGCGGCACATTAAAAAATCCTCAGAGAAAAATTTCGATGAGATACTGGACATGGTTGAACTCTCTCAAAGAAAACACTCTCCGTTTTATACCTATTCCCTTGGCATGAAACAGAGGTTGGCCATTGCAGCAACCATGGTAGGCGATCCTGATGTATTGATTTTTGATGAACCTACCAATGGATTGGATCCTCAGGGCATTGCCGATGTCAGAAACATGCTGAAAATGATCGCCCAAAGTGGCAAAACCGTGATCATGGCCAGCCATATCCTGGACGAAGTAGAAAAGATCTGTTCTCATGTGGCCATTATGAAAAAAGGCCATTTGATGGCTATTGGTCCTGTAGGTTCTATACTGAGTAATGACATCGTGTTGGAACTGAGTTGCACAAACAATACCAGCCTGATGGAATTTTTGAAAACTCAGGAACTGATCAAATCTGTTGAAATGAAATCCGGGTTTATAGAGTGTATTGCAGACCCATCTACCGATGTTGCTGTCTTGAGTGAAAGATTGTTTCAAATGGGTTTTGTTTTATTACACATGGTAGTCAGAAAACAAAAACTCGAGGAGGAATTTTTACAGATCATCAAGGAATCATAAGCATTTTCTTAATTACCTGTGATCGTTCAAGTTAAATTATTAAAATTAATCAGATGAATCTCCAAATAATGCATTTACTCGGTCTTGAATGGAAAAAATTCCGTAAAAACAAGTTGATTTTGTTTCTGTTAGGCTTGTATACATTATTGATGCCTTTTGCCATTTTTGTAATGGATAATTACATTCAAATGCCTGGTCTTCCTCAAAAAGAAACCTTTTTCAGTTTTCCCGGGATCTGGGAATATCAGGGATATTCAGGCAGTTGGTTTTCATTTCTTTTCCTCGGCTTCATCGGTGTAGTGATCATCACTTCTGAGGTCAGCAACAAAACGATGCGGCAAAACATACTGACAGGCATGACCCGTCAATCCTTTTATCTTGGCAAATTATACGTGATATTAACGGTAAGTATTTGGGCAACATTGATTTACTTCATTTCAGCTTTGCTTATAGGGATATCCAGAACTGAAGGATTTACAACGGAAATGATTTTTGACGGGCATCAATATGCTGTGTTGCGGTATTTCCTGATGAATCTGGGTTATCTGAGCTTTGGTTTGTTCCTTGGGCTGATCATTCGCAGGTCAGGACTGGCCATTTTCACCTATCTGGCCTATATCATTTTCCTGGAACCAATGATCCGCTGGGCCATTCACCGGAATATTTTTGAACACAGGAGTATGCACTTTTATCCGATGAATGGTATCGAAGACCTGATGCCTAATCCGGCATTCAGATTGATCGATAGTTTCAAGGAAATGACAAATTTTGAGTTGCTGTTGAGTTACCGGGAAGCAACGGTTATCAGCCTCATCTCCGTAGCAGTTTTTCTGATCGTATCTTACCTGAATATCCTTAAAAAAGATATGTAGAAAAGTTTTATAAATAACAGATAATCAGCCCGAAAGTAAAATACAGGTTTAATCTGTCGGATTATTCCTTTTTTGAATTTCATCACGTATCATAGCTGCCTTTTCATAATCTTCATTTTCGATCGCTTTTTCAAGCATGCTCTGAAGTGCAGCTATACTGTAACTATTGAGAGATTTGGATTCCTTCTTTTTCGCAGTGGGCTCTTCTTCTCTCGCTCCTGACATGATATCCGGATTCTCCATTACAACTCCGGCTGCATCCATAATGATATCAAAAGTATAAATGGGCGCCTTAAACCTGACCGCCAGCGCGATGGCATCAGAAGTCCTGGAGTCTATGGTATATTCTACACCGTCTTTCTCGCAGATGAGTTTCGAATAAAAAATACCATCCAGCAAATTATTGATCAAAACTTCCCTGATATTGATATTGAACGCAGAAAGTGTATTTTTGAACAAATCGTGGGTCAGCGGCCTGTTCGGGATCATATTTTCAAGCGCGACAGCAATAGCCTGAGCTTCAAAACCACCTATAACAATCGGCAATTTACGGGGACCGTCCACCTCTCCCAGCACGACAGCATAATTGTGAGATTGTGACACACTATGCGACAAAGCAACAACCGTCAACTTAATCTTTTTGATAATCCAGACATTTACTATTATTACAAAACAAAGTATATCAGCCAGTTAAATAAGCAATTGCGCTTAATTTGTTTATTTGAAATACTTTTTGAAAGCTTCATTCAAACGCGGAACCACTTCAAACAGGTCACCCACAACACCATAATCTGCTGCTTTATAGAAAGGTGCTTCAGGATCTTTATTGATAACAACGATCACTTTTGAATTGTTCACTCCGGCCAAATGTTGGATGGCTCCTGAAATCCCGACAGCGATATATAATTTGGGTCTGATCACAATGCCTGTTTGTCCGACGTGCTCATTATGCGGTCTCCAATCGACATCTGCAACCGGTCTTGAGCAGGCTAAAACGCCACCTAATGTAGCTGCCATGTCTTCCAGCAAGTGCCAGTTTTCAGGTCCTTTAAGACCTCTTCCTCCTGAAACAACGATGTCCGCCTCAGGTAGCGGAACCTTGCCCTCAGCACGTTCCACACTCAAAACTTCGATTCTGTCGGCCGGGATCGCAATATTGACTGTTTCAAGAGTTGCATCTCCACCCACTTCTTCAGGTGGAAAGGCATTAGGCATCACAGAAATCACTTTTTTAGCGCTTTTGATCCTGTATCTGGCATAAGCTTTCGCAGAAAACACCCCTTTTACAACTTCCATCCCGTTTTGATTAAATTCAGGCATCGTAACTACACCGGTCACAGAACCTACGCCCCATTTTGCAGCCAGCAAACCGGCGATGGATTTTCCGTTCAGATCGTGACTGACTACAACCAACTCAGCGTTTTCCTTATCGGCAAGTTCCTTCAAAACAGAAGAATATACATTGGCACTGAATTTTCCATCATAAGGAACTTCAATGATCTTGTTCGCTCCAAATCCGGAAAGCTTCGCGGGTTCATTTACTTTACCTAAAACAACCGCTGTGCAAAAGCCATTATTGCTTTTTGCGACCTTTGAGGCATAACTAACGGATTCAAAAGCGGTCTTTTTAAACTGGCCATTTATATGATCGGCATAAACTAAAATATTCATGATAAGATTGTTATTACGTTAAAAATGCTGGTTAAATCACTTTGGCTTCTTCACTCAACAGGCGAACCAATTCTTCCATATTTTCAGGATCTACCAATTTGACGCCGGATTTTTCAGCAGGCAAACTATAGGAAACCAATTCCACAAGATCTTCTGAAGCAACAGCCGGAACAACTTCGAGTGGTTTGCTTTTAGCCATCATGATCCCTCTCATATTTGGAATCCGTTGTTCTGCCATACCTTTTGCAGCACTTATGATACAAGGAGCAGCAACCCGGACCTTTTCAATACCTCCTTCAATATCCCTGTTGAGTAAAAACTGCCCATTCTCATATTCAAGTTTACTTGCATTGGAAACAAAAGGTTGATCCAATATACCGGCTACCATGGCTCCCACCTCTGAGCCATTGTAATCAATGGTCTCTTTTCCGAATAAAACCAGGTCAAAAGATTTGTCCTTAAGATAGGCTGCGATCTGTTTGGCAACATCCCATGCACTTTTGGGTTCTGTGTCTATCCTGACCGCCTTATTGCCGCCGATTGCCAATGCTTTCCTGATGATGATGTCATTGGAGGCTGGACCGACATTCAAAAATGTAAGATGAGCACCTTCTTTTTCCTGCAATTCCACACCTCTTACCAAGGCATAAAACTCATCAAAAGGGTTCATAATAAATTGTACACCCTGTTCATCATACTTTGTATTCTGATCTGTGAATGCAATTCTTGCTGTGGTGTCCGGAGACTTGCTTATACAAACGATTACTTCCATTATAGTTAAATTTTTGGCTTTATTGGGCAAATATAAGCATTATCAATGTAGAATAAGCCAAAAAAATGAAAAAATAACCACTGACCACTATCAAAACCAAGAAAAAAAACAGATCATTCTTCTGGAAAAACAAATTTCATTTCCTTAAATAATCCGAGGCCATAATGGATCTGATTATTTACCGGAAGGGGCATATTTAACGATCTTATTTTCGATCATATCCTGGAGTTCTGCCAAAAGCGCTTGTTCCTGACGATCAATATGTCCATCCTCTGTTGCCAGATGAATGATCATATCATATTCTTCCCGTGTAATTTTTTGGTCCTGAATGGCTTTCTCAATCATTTCCCGTAATCTGTTTGCGCTGTCACTTAATTTCATATATGTGTTTTTTGTTTTCTTTTCCGGCGATATGAATCTTTAATAAGTTTCCTCAAATTGAGTGGTTTATGTAAAAAAAACTTTATTTGTCTACCATATCCTTATCAGAACAGAAGGTTGGCTTTTCAAATCTAACCCAATTTTAACAGAAAATAGGATGATTTAAAAGTAAATAATCAATATTTTTTACCAAGCTAAAAAATTCTTTTTTAATAAAACTCAACATTGTTTTTATAAATGAAAAAAGCCCTTGAAAGTTAACTTTACAAAGGCTTTATTCTTTTGTGATCTGGCTGGGACTTGAACCCAGGGCCCACGGCTTAAAAGGCCGTTGCTCTACCTACTGAGCTACCAGATCAGAGCCGTTTAAAAACGGACTGCAAAAGTATAAACATTTTTAATTTATACAAATTCAAATCAAAAAAAACTTAACTTATTTTTTACCTCCTTGCAAATTCAACCATTTCAGCATCAAAAATTCTGTTATTTTCGATGGAAAACCTGATCATCGTGCGCACTGTATGAAATCCATTTTTGCCAAATGCTCCCGGATTCATGTGCAAAAGATCATTCTGTTTATCATAGATCACTTTAGCAATGTGAGAATGACCTGCAATAAACAGTTTATATGTTCCATTGAAAACTAATTGCTTTGCTTTGGGCGAATATTTTCCGGGATAACCACCGATGTGCATCATCAAAACATGCACATTTTCTATTTCAAAATCAAGGACTTCTTTATATCTTCTTCTTAAAACATGATCGTCAATATTCCCGTAAACGGCTCTGAAAGGCATGCCCAGCGATTCATATTGGTCAGCTGCTTCCATATTCCCAATGTCACCTGCATGCCACAATTCATCACATTCCTGCAGATAAGGTTTGATCTCATCTCCAAAATAACTGTGTGTGTCACTGATCAAGGCGATTCTCTTCAACTTATGCTATTTTCGGTTGTCAAATACTATTTTCCCGAATTGCGCCGAAGATGCCATTCGTTCAAACGCTTTCGCGGCTTCTCCCAGGGGAAATACTGAGTCAATCAACGGCCTGATCTGATGTTTTTCAACGAAAGCGAGCATATGTTTAAAATCTGATTCAGAACCCATAGTTGTACCAATGATCTGGATTTGCTTCCAGAACAGGAGTTGTGGATTGATCTCCGGGATTTTACCGGCTGTTCCTCCATAGATCACGATCCTCGCGCCCGGTTTACTAAGAGATACCAACGATGCAAATGCGCTGCCACCGGTTCCGTCCACGACCACATCAAATCCTTCCGGTTCCATCTCAGACAAACTGTTTTTCCATTCACTGCTGTTGTAATTTACACCTCCTGAAGCACCTGCTTCGATCGCTTTTTGAATTTTTTCGTCTGAACCTGAACTAACATATACTTTCAAACCTTTAGCGATGGCAAATTGCATCACAAAAAGCGCAACGCCTCCGCCAATGCCTGTGATAAACACTTTTTCCCCTGAAATGGGCGAAGCTTTTACAAATAAAGCCCGGTACGCAGTCAGTCCCGCAAGTGGCAAAGCAGCAGCTTCTTCATTTGAAAGATGATTTGGAACTTCAAAAACATTGGTTTCCGGAATTTGAATGGTTTGGGCAAAAGTGCCATGGGTTGGCAAACCGAGTATGTGGTAATCTTTTGCCTGGTATGCTTCCTGATCACCCCAATTGAAAGAAGGATTAAACAACACACGTCTGCCTTCCAGCATTCCGACACCGTCAGATCCTAAAACCATCGGGTATCGGATGCCGGGATAAAGCCCTTTTACGATCCAATAATCCCTGCGGTTGAGCGCCGAATTCAATAATTCCGGGTAACAAAATTCTGAGCTATGCTCCAACTCAAAATCTTCTAACGAAGGCCATACACCCTTGCTTCTTAATACCAACGCTTTCATTTTCAAATATTTTTATTTTTGACACTTTTTATTTTCCAAAAACAGTTTAAACCAAATCCACCAAAAAGACGAAAGGGTCAAAGATACTTTTTCCCTGACCCTTTCCAAAACTTAAATATTCCTGAATTATTTGATAAAAATCATTTTCTTCACCACAATGCCTTTCTCGGTAATGATTTGATAGAAGTACACACCTTCAGCCCTGAAAATGTCTTTTTGTATGGTTATTGTATTTCGTCCTTTTGAGTAATGCCCTTTTTGGCTGAATATCGTCTTTCCATCCGTGTCTAAGATCAACAATTCTGTTAACATCGCCTTTGGAAGATCAAAACTGATCTCAGTAAAATTGTTGAATGGGTTTGGTATGTTTTGATATACGACTACGTCTTCTGCTATGCTGTTCCTTTTATCAAGCCTGACATCCATGATCTCCATATCCTGATTGTATGCTTCTGTTTTGGTTAGTATGGAATTGATATCGAAAGCCTGACTTAAATAACCGTCTTTATTGGCGACAAGCTCCACAATAAAAAGCTCATCTCCCGCAGTGAGTTGCAATGGTGTGGAGGTGTTCCAGCTGAATGTGGTCATGCCTAATCCGGTTTTTTGATAGAAGTTGTTTTCGTCAATTTTCATGGCACCAGACCTGATATCTGACATTTTTACCAGATCAGGTTCAAACTGCATTGTAAATTGCATACCCAACAACTCAATTTCGCCTTCCAGCCTGACTGGTACATGTATCAGATCACCTTTTTTGAAATATCTGTCGTCCATTTCCAGTACAAGTTCATCCATCGAGCGTGTTTCAACCTGAAAACCACCGTTTAAGCTTGTTGCAGAAAGGTTCACATCCCCGATTTTTATACCGATGAAATAAATGCTGTCACTGTTAAGGTATAATTCATCCACTATAAAATCTTCAGTATAATCCCAGGGCTGTTCCGGATTTTCAAAAACATGATTGCTTCTGACAAACCTCCATGAATCGTTGGCCGGGTATTCAGCAGTTTTACCTAAAATTATATTTCTGATATCCAATAAGTCTGCTCCAGATACTGATTCACTGTTGCTTGCATCGGCTGCTATCAATTTATAAGGAGAATTCAATGCGTTGATCCCCAAAAGATGCTGTTGGATCATGACCAAATCGAGCGTTGTTACACCGTCTGTGACCTCATCCGCTTTTTGAGGGAAAATTTTGTATTTTTTGTAATAATCCAGCTCATTAAACACATAATATCCACTATGATCTGTCATTTCACTGGCTATTGGGTCACCATCCCTGAATAATTTTACAGGAAATTCCTTCATGCCTGTCCAATCAGGACTGATCACTTTACCAGCCAGCATACCTTGCGCATCAGGAGCATCAGGACATGCATTCACATTGTCCATGATCACCAGTTGAACCATACAAAAATCATAATTTCCTGCCAGGTCAAATGCATACACGTTCAGATTGAAAGTCGCTGCAATCCCATTGGGAATGTCTGCGCAGGTAAAAACTCTGGAATCATCATTCAGATCAGAAGAAAAGGCAAACCTGATCTGATCCTTGGGAGTACAATTGTCAAAACTTCCCTTTTCACAAACACAATGATTGAAATCTTTTGCAAAGAATTCGATCATTCCTGTGCTCATCATGGTGGTGGTGATTTTTGAAAGGCATATAGGTGTAGGCGCTTTAGTATCAATATTGGATACATTTGCCTGACAAGTAGCAGTGTTCCCGCATTCATCCTGAACAAAGAACTTAACTTTATGATTACCTGAAGGGAAAACCCTGTCAATCTGATTTCCCAATCCTGAATAATCTACTGTCCCATTGCCATTCAGATCGATTTCCCATCTGTATTTCAGTAAATTTGCTGGTGTACAATTATCTGTTGCTGTGGCTGAAAGTTCAATAATGGCTTCGCAATCGTTCACCGGATCATTCACGATGTCATCCGCACAAGTCACAAAAACAGGTTTAACATTTTCGTTAAGAATGATCTCCTGAGTTCTTGTCACATAGGTATAAGGCGGCGTTTGACACCAGTCAGCGATCTTCCATTCCCGGAGAATTTTCCTGCATGATCCTGAAGCTTCCGCAGTGATCAATTGATCCGTGTAGCTGATCCCGAGATCACGACATGGATGGTCTGGCACTACTGGCCAACCTGTATCATCCGGATGTGCATCTGCAGGTGAACAACCCTGAACACTTTTATTACCAGGCCATTGAACCATCGCAGCTGTTAAAGCCGGAGGTGCATTCAGATAGATCCATTGAGTACAACTTGCGGTCAGACCGGCAGGATCTGTAGCTGTCCAAACCCTTCTCACTGATCCGGTACCACATGTTCCGATATTCGGATAATCGGTTTTTGTAACCGTCAGTGAACCACAGTTATCAGAAAAAGTTGCATTGCCACCTGTAAGATTAAGATTGTTGTAATCCTGACCACAATTGAGGGTAACATTTGCCGGACAATAAACATTTAAAGGAGGTCTTTTATCCTGAACGATCACATCGGTGACACATTCATTCCAGTTGCCGTAAATGTCATACACCCTGAAAACCACCCAGACGGTAGTCCCTACATCTTCGCAACAGACATTGATTTCAGGTCCGAATTGCAAGTCCTGCGGTTTGCCGCAGTTGGTGGATTGCCTTTTAACTTCAAACCTGGCAATGCCACAATTATCCCAACTACCGTCATCAAAAGTTTCAGCAAATATTTTTGACTCACCTCCGTCAGTCAATGTAACTACTGTATGTTTTTCACAAACTGCGGTGGGAGCTTGTTCGTCATCAATCACAATTTCAGTAAATGCCATCGTTTGATGTCCGCATGCATCTGTTATGGTATAAACCAACCAGGTCGTATCCACCGGCAGGTTCCGGATGCCATATCCAAGAGGCCCTTTAAACACATCATCAGTGATCATATTGGTACTCGGATTGCCGGATGCATCTCTCAATTTATAACTTACACTATAAGTTGTCTCTGAACAATCCCATATCAGTACCGGAGCGGGAAGCGGATAGGCTGTACCAGTGCATTTCCCCGGATCCGTTTGAAAATGAAGCGTATCCCTGACCGCTGAAACAATAGGCGGCGCATTATCCTCTATAATAATCATCTGTACATACATATAATCTTCTGCCCTGCACCAATCTATCACATGCCAGTTTCTAAGTATTTTTCTGCCGGAACCACAAATTTTTAGGTCCACGTCATTATAATAGTACATGATATTGGAACAATCCAGATTTCTTGGATACCCTGTCACTTCCGGTCCCGGATTTTCATCATAAGGCCAATAATATGGTTGAGAAGCATAACTGCATTGCCATTTTGGCAAATGGTTGACGTATTGGGTGAGCCCATCATAATGTGGTGGAAAATTAGCCGGTGAAAATGTACCCCACAACATACCGATCTGCTCTGAACAGGTAGTCACCCTACCCGCTCCGTTGGTTGCATACCAGGTTCTTGTGATCAGGTATTTATAAGGTGATCCACAATCCATTTCTTCTACTTCATCTGCGTATCGAAGGTGAAAAGATGCTCCGCATTGACCTGGAACTGTAACCTGATAACTCAGATTTCCCAGACTGACAATGGTACTGTTAAGCGGCAAAGGAAAGCCTACCAAGGGATTTTCAGGTGTGCTGTTAGCTGTACATCCGACTTCTATCACCTCATCCCTGCATGAAAGACCCGGAGCATAGTTGTACTGAACCCGGATTTTACTACAACAGGAAGCTCCTGAACAAAGATGTTCTACAGTTACATTGACCAATTCACCTACCTGATCTGAGGTAACGTACGCTCCAGGTATCGGATTAAAGTTTTCATCTGACAAAGTTATCTGATAACTACTATCTTCGTACAACGGGGCTTCCAACACCATATCTGGCGTTATCAATGCCCTGCAATCCTGATCCAGGGCTACATTTACCTGATCGTTGCACACTAAAGTAATATTCATATTTTCCAATACTACAAACATCTCACGGGTGGTCAGGCAGGTTCCATCATACTCAGTCAATACCAATCTGAACGGGCCTCCTGAATTCGGGCCCCATTGTACGGTGGCGGTAGTATTGTCATTCGTAAGCGAAGTGATCACTCCTCCACCCCAGACAGCCCAATTCAAAGTTGATCCGGTGATTCCTCTGGTTGCCTGATAGACAGATATTTCCGAAGGACAGACAAAGTCATCGCCTTCTAAATCTGTTCCACAGTCATCCTGAGCAATTCCTGAATAATTAAAGCCCAGCAATATAAATATTAGCCACATGCTTAATTTACCGGAAAACAAAACTTTATTTTTGGTATTGTAATGTTTATATTCCATACCATATATTTTTTCTGATTAATTCAATTATCATCCAATACAAAAATTATGGGGAGGTTTGAGTCATTGATCGTTTGACAAAAACCATCCCCATCAAACCGCTACTTTATCATGATCATCCTTTTGGATGATTTGTTCGTTCCTGCTTCCAGGGTATACATATAAATACCTGGAGTCAGTTTATCTGATTCAATGCTCAGATAAAACTCGTCATAACCTTTTGATTCCTGACTTCTTGTAAGCATTTTCTTACCATTCATGTCAAAAATGGTAAGTGTTGCCGTGGATAGTTCAGGTACAAAGTATTTAATCGTTGTTTCATGTGTAAATGGGTTTGGCGTGTTTTGGAACAACTGGAATTGTTCATCCGTGGCCAAGCCATTACTGAATTGGATATCCAGTCGGTTTTCTACTAAACTTCCATTGATCAACGGATAGATCTCTGCATCCGTAATCTGGGAATTCATACTAAGCGCATCTGATAAAACACCGTTTCTTAGCGCTTTGAAAGCTATCGTGAATAAAACATCTCCTTCATTCAGTTGGATTCCATTGCCATCATTCCAGGATATGGTGATCAAACCCTCTTGTTTCCTGCTGATATTATAGTGTTGTGCATCCAGATGCATGAGACCGGAAATGATTTCATCCAAACTCAGAACATCTGCATTAAATTTCAAGGTCAATTGTAAACCGGCAGTCAACAAATCCCTGTCAGCTTCAAAAGTTGCATAAACCATCTGTTCTCTGGCAAATCCATCGTTGTTCACCACCAGATTGATTTTTTCAATATTTCTGTTTGAAACATAATTATCCTGAACCAGTGGCGTATAGGATTGATTGATGTCACCTACTTTGATCCCTTTGAAGTTATTCTGCACAGAATGACTATAGAAATCCGTCAAAAATATATGTTCAACAAACGGGAATGGATTGCTTTGATCCATAAAAACTTCATCGGTTGGAATAAACCTCCACGACTTATTTTTTGGCAATTGTTCTATTGCTCCCAGGATCAGTCTTCTCAGATCGAAAATATCAGCTGCAGAAATGGACCCGCTGTTATTGGCATCCGATGCAATCAGTTTTTCGGGAGTATCAAGTAGTTTGATTCCCAGTAAATGCTGTTGGATCAGTATCAGATCCAGCGTGGAAAGACCTTCTTTTGGATCGGAATCACTTTGGGGAATGATCTTGTACGATCTTCCCTCATTCATTTGAGGATAAAAATATACACCATAATCATCCGTGGTGGTATACTTGCTTTCAGTACTCCGATCCACTTCAAGTATTACTTCAACTGAAGGAAGCTTTTGTCCCTTATTATCAGTTATTTTACCAACAATGTCATATCTCTCAGGCAAAGCATCCGGACAAACATTTTGATTGTCCTGAAGTATCAGATTCGCCGTACAGAAATCCTGATTTCCGGCAAGGTCAGTTACCCACATTTGAATTTCAATCGTATCGATGACTCCATTGGCAATATCTGCACAAGAGAATATTCTGGATACATTATTGACATTGGATGAATAGGAGAATTTCAGTTGATCTCCGGGTGTACAATTGTCAAAACTGCCATTGTCACAACCTGAACAAATATTGAAACTCTTTGCATATATCTCGACTGTACCTGTAGATTGCATCGGCACAGTAACTAAGCCATCATAGCAAACCGGAGTCGGAGCTTTCCTGTCATACAGTGTAAAATTGGAAGAACAGGAAGTTTCATTACCACATTCATCCGTTACAAACCAGGTTATTTTATGAGCACCATAGGGAAAATTACTCGTAATTGAATTTGATATGCCGGTTTTATTCACAGAATTATCCTTGAAAAAATCAATTTCGTATCTCCAGTCAAGATTTTCTGTCGAAGTGCAATTGTCTGAAGCCGTTGCACTGAGAGACAAGGTTGCTGAACAATCCAGATCATTGATCTGCCCTGTTGTCACCGGATTACAACCTGTAATGAATTTCGGAGGAGTCAGATCATTCACCATGATGAGCTGATGATGTTCCCAATACCCTTTTTTGAAAGGATCCTGAGTATCAAACTGACACCAGTCAATCATTTTCCAGGTTCTGACTATTTTATAACAATAATTATCAACATACTGGAACACCAGGTCGGAATAGGTAAACTCAACCAGTGCACATTCATCATTGACGATCACAGGTCTTTGTTTGCCGGCTGGCAAAACGTCCGGTAAAACATCAGCACCAATGCAACCATTGACCGTATGATCTGCAGGCCACCTTACGAATGCCGTAGAATTGGCATTAAAAGGAGTAAAATTAATTACTCTGATCGTTTGTGAACAAGTGGTAAAGTTGCCTTGCGGATCCGTTGCTTTAAAAGTCCTTACGATGGTTCCCAAACCACAATCATTTAAATTAAACACCGTAGAAACTACGCTGATATTTGTGCTGCAATTGTCGGTAGCGACTCCATCATAACCCCAGATATAATTAGGACCGACAGTCGGATTTCCGGGATCGTTTATTTTTATTTGTTTGGCAGCTGCAGCGCTATTGACCACAGTTCCAAAAACATCCAGATTGGTAAGGTCAAACTTACAGCTTACGGTAATATCAGGAGGACAGGTCATATTAGGAACCCTGTGATCCTGCACTTCAACTGTTGACATACAACTATTGGTCAATCCTTCTTCATCAGTCACCAGCAATTCGACCATCGTTTGTTTGCCCACATCTGCACAACAGAATTCAACACCGTCTCTATATGTATTTGCTGGAAATCCACAAGAATTTGAACCTCTTCTGGCTTTAAAAGTTACAGCGCTGCAATTATCCCAGGATCCATCGTCAAAAGTTTCAGCCAAAGCATATCCTTTTCCAAATTCATCCAAAGACACAACCACTTCTCTGTCGCAAATAGCCTGTGGTTTTTGCAGATCAACTACAGTGACTTTAAAAAATACATCTGTATGATTACCGCAAGCATCAGTTATGGTATATTTAACCCAGGTAGGTCCACCCGGTAAATTCAACAAACTGTATGTTCCATTAGGATTTTTTCTTACACGGGCATCAGTAATGTATGGTTCAGGTGCCGGCGGCTGATTGCCATTTTTATCTGCCAACTGATATCCTACGGTGTAGGTCCAGCTGTTGCAATCCGTTACCACTGGTGAAGGCAATACCACATCACCACCGCATTCATTTATTCCTGCAGAATAAGTCTGATCAGGAATAGCGACTACCGCTGGATCAATTCTGTCCATCACGACAATCACCTGATTGGTATCAAATATTTCTGAGTTACACCAATCCATCACCAGCCATTTTCTCAGTATTTTAAAACTATTCGCACCACACAAAGGCAATTTAACATCTGTGTATTCTATTTCGATGTTACCGCAGTTTGGCCCGTAAGGACTTCCGGTATAATCCGGATCCGGATGCCCGTTGGGCAATTTGGTCCAGGATCCACATGATTCGAGGATAGGATTATTGCCTGCTACTCCGTCCCAACTCTTTGGAAACTGTAACAGATTGATGCCTGTTCGTTGTAACTTCAGAATGTCATTGCATGATTCACTACCGCAAGCGACATCATTCAACCACCATCTCCTTGTTATGATAGACGCAAACTCGCTGGAACAAGGTTGTTGTTCCACGGTATCTTCATATTGCAGGGTAATGGGTGCACAATATCCCACCGCTTCAACGAGATACTTTCTGTCACCGATTTTTACAGTTGAAATGGTATCTACCGGAAATCCGGTGAACTCAGGTTCAATCCGTTCAAAGCAACTCAGTGTATCTACCGAACCGATCAATCCAGGTTCCCGTTTTTCGACCACGGTCATGTATGACCAGCACATATTGCCACTACATCTGTGCTGAACAGTCACCACAAATGTTTGCCATAAATGAGAAGTATTTATCGTATTTCCGGCAACCGGAACACCAGATGTTGTTTCAAAAAATATACTATAAGAATCGTTTTCATACTGATACCCTTCCAAGAACATGTCTGCCACCAATTGATCATTACAGGTAGGACTCAACGATATCTGAACTGAATCGTTGCAAGCCATGGCCAGCGTATCTTCAATGGTCACCAATCTAGATCTGGTAACAGTACAATTAAGATTATTGGTTTGGGTCAGACTCAGTGCATGAGGCCCGGGGTCATTAATGGACCAATCTACAGTCACTGAATTATTGGTATTGACAGTAGCAAAACTACCACCGGAAGCCAAAGTCCATAAATAACTACCACCCACAAACGGAACAGAATAACTTTGTGTCTGTTGTTCACAAACGGAAAAATCCCCGGTGATCGGAGAATTCGGATATGTACAACTACCTGCCGCCAGGGTTATGGGCGGCAATGTGATGACACCGTTGGTAAAAGTAATGCTGAACCCAAGCCCATCGACATGGATCCCGTTAAAATAATAATTTCCATCTATATTTTCTGTCATGGTTGCACCGCCGGGGCCGGTAGTAAATGGCACCGGATTGGCGGGCGGGTTTGGACTCGTCATACTGTATAGTCCTTCAACGCTGGAGATATACCAGGTTTGCCCCGCAGGAGCACCGGTAACCACCAGATTTGTCACAAACTGCCCGTTTCCGGGTGTTGTTTGATTGCTCAAACAAAAACAATCCTGAAGAATACCTCCGGTTTGTGCCTGTGCAAAGCTGACAAAGGTGAATAATAAAATAATGGAAAGTAACGGTTTTGCTAAAAACCTCAAAAACCTGCATCGGATTTGTAATGGTTTTTTCATCAGTTTTTAATTTTCAAATTCATTAAAAAATAGTCAGATAAATACAGTCGGGCACGATCAATGTCCTAATGCATTCAAAGTCCAATCCAACATTGTTTGATGCCGGATAAGCACATAATTTCACCTTTGCCAAAAGACAAAGATTTATTTCCTCAGCTATTGAATTCCAAGAAGTGTTCCAAAAACCGTTTCATATTTTGATTAATTTTAATGCATGATGATATTATGTTTTCACATAATTTATATTCGGTTGGATCATACCATTTTCATGCGAAATAAAAATTCGCATTTTTTTTAATATTTTTTAGTGTATTGGATGAAAATAGGTCTTTTGACTTAATTTTTTGATAATTTTAATCAATCAGGATGAGTTGAACGGTTGATTTTGGGCAAAGAATCAGTTATAACGAAAGAAAAGCTCTTGCTTTTGCACTATATCCAGATGTACCGGTCAAACTTATTGTTCGGAGATTGAGTTCTCTTCGCCGGAGAATTCAAAAAAACTAAAAAAACTGGTTCCGTATTTTCTGACTTGTAAAAAATAAGGCAAATGACTGAAATCCTTTTTTTTGTCGTGTTCAAAAATAAGCATTCCTCCATTCAACATTAGGCCTTTTTTAAAAATAATCTTATAAATGGGCTCATAATTGGGGTAATCATAAGGCGGATCACAAAAAATTATGTCGAAAGGCTCTTCTTGTTTTTCCAGAAACCGTAAGACATCCTCCCTGAAAAGTTTAAGTTCACCAAAAATACCCATATGTTTGGCTTCACCTGCCAAAAACTGAACACAGGCAGCATTTTTGTCGACAAATGCAACATGTTGACTTCCCCTGGAAACGAACTCCAGACTCACACTTCCTGTTCCACCGAACAGATCCAGCACTTTGACAGAAGATAAGTCAAACCGGTTTTCCAGAATATTAAAAAGCGCTTCCCTTGAAAAATCCATCGTCGGCCTGGTTTTCCATTTGGCCAGCGGCGGGTTCAATTTCCTTCCCTTGAATTTACCGCTGATGATCCTCATGGTACAAGCATTCCAGACTAAAAAAATAAGATTTCTGTTTGCCCAGAAAAACATTGGAATATGAAGCAGAGGTTTTGTTGTCCAGCAACTGAAGGTTTCTGATATGTTTGCCTAGAAGTTCGGCTAACGGGCCATCGTCTTTGACCATCCCTGTATAATATACTTTGGTAGTTCCCGGATCCAACCCATGATTCTTCAGACTTAGCAATGCATAATACAAAACATCATCAGAGGATTGAAAACAATAATCGTTGGATTGGAGCAATTGGCCATGATCCATAAAAACGGTCTGGAGCGTTTGACCATAAATATGCAGCATCAGAAATTGCCCATTTATAGATTTTCCCCGATTGATCAGCGTGGAATTTAAATGAGATACTCTTGTTTCAGTATAAAATTCTGACAATTTTTGAACAAGCGTTGCTGGCTCCATAAAAAAGAAAACACTATGGAACTGATCCAAAACCGATCTGGACAATTTATATTTATCATCATATCCTACAGCCGAAATGTCCCTGGCAATTTCCGAGTCCGACATTTTTTCAGCTAAGAAATCAGGCATAATGATAAAAGAAGGTGATTGAATGCTGAATGAAGCTTCGTTGATATAATTATTCAGTAAGTTTTCCCTGTCCAAAATACTGGCAAACAGGTCTCCATACAGATAGAAATTTTTAGGCAGGTTTGAAATAAACTTTGCCTGTTTCAGGGTTCCCTGTGGCAGTTCAAATAAGCCAAAATAAAAATTGTCCTCTCCTATCACAGAGGACAATTTATAAGACTTTTTATTTAAAAATAATTCAGAACTTTTATAATCAAACAGTATCATTCCCAATTACCGGCCAGACTCGGTTTAGACAGGTCACCAAATTTAATCATATCTTTAGGGTTAAAACTTTTGTCATACATGGAATATCGTGGATCGCCAAACTGGCCCATAAAGTCTTTCTTAACAGCGCTTACTTCCAGTACAGGAACCATGGTTTTCTGGAATTCGATGCTTTCTGCGGTGATACTAAATCTTTTACCCCCACTGTAAGGGATAAACGGCAAAGAATCCAGCACAATTTTGAGGCTATTAATGGAATCTATCGCATTGACAAAGGTAGTATCTACAGAAAAAACACCATCTGTGGCATCCTTGTCTCCCACCATTTTAAGAATAGGAATTCTTGCGGTTTGCAGGACAGATATCAGGGTTTCAAAATCTTTAGCGAAATCGCCTTTGATCAATCTGTAAATTTCCTGAGAATTACGTACATCCATCAATCTCTGGACGACGGCATTTTCCCTTTTGGTTTTCTCAGCATTGAATTCGATCGGATCCTGTATACTTTTATAAAGCATAAATCCCAAAAACACAATGATAAGTATTAAAACAATATTAAATGCGATTTTCATATACTATGATTTATATTAAAGTTTCTAAGTAACTAAAATTGATCGATGCTTTTGACCCAAAGGTAAAAGCAATTTTATACACAACGAAAGTACGAAGAGAAAATTGAATCTAAAATTATTTGAATAGAATTTTCTGTTGTCTCCGATATTTTTCACTTTATTTTAACCATTCCGAGCAGATCAGATCAGCCCGGCAAAAAAACGCATTGTGCCAATACTACCAATAACGACCGAAAAGTTACAAATGATGCCGGTGAGATGATTATTTTGATGGCTTCAGCAGTTTTATTCCGATTAAAACGCTAAAATAAACCAGGCTGACCAGCCAGACTACTAGTCCGATGCTCAAAACGCTTCCGCCAGCGCCATAATTATTCAGTTTGAGCAAGGCCCCGGCCATAACCAAAATACTACTGATGATGATCAGCAATATACCGAAAAGTACTTGTTTGTTCATAAGGCTACATAATTTATCATGATAAAGGTATAAATAATCTATTCGTTTAGTTTGATGGTCTTTAAGTCAGTAGCTATTTATTCAAAGATTTATATCAGGGAGCAAAACGTCAATTTGTCCGACGAATTTGATGCTTTTTGGTCAATGTTAATGCTCAAATCCTGGGTTAACAGACTATTCAGCTAACACCAAAATAATTAGTCTTTGAAAGAAAACGCCAAATACTGCGTTATGCTTGTTTTTGAAACAGTCATTTACAATTAGT
>Ga0209573_1002552_pt1 | contig 22806 bp, 19 predicted proteins | sample TNRBio252014_DNA_FD_185870 | JGI IMG/M metagenome (GOLD analysis project Ga0209573, IMG submission 185870) | Wastewater treatment Type I Accumulibacter community from EBPR Bioreactor in Madison, WI, USA - TNR Reactor_6/25/2014_ DNA (SPAdes)... | ecosystem: Engineered > Bioreactor > EBPR >...
CCAACCAAACTCCAGGCTTGTACGAAGGCAAATTCGATGTGACTGTAGCTTACAACTAGTCATAAGATATACGTTTTCGCGAACAGAGATTGCATCCAATGGATGCAATCTTTTTTTGTATTAGGATGATCCGCAACAATAATGAGTGCCTCTAAAACCAGCTGGATAAATCATATTTCTTTTGTCTTTTAGCCATCTTCCATCCAATTTATGTCAGGCATGATTATTATTGCTTCTATTTTTTCAGTTTTATCCCTATCCAACTCAATCAAATTTATTTTTACCCGGTTAGTTCCATGTGACTAACAATATTTTTTTATTCAACAATTAATTTTTTGGTATGTGAAAAAAAAACTCAATAAACTGCATTCCAGTTTTTATAAAATGAAATAAGTCCATATTGAACATTAGCCAGTGATTCATACCATTTTATAAGACAAAAAATTTCTAAAAAAAGTAAATAGATCAAATTAATAAATTCGGAATAAAGTGCTGAATTTATCTTACTTTTGATTCAAAGGAAAAGTTACAGATTTTCAATGATTGGATTTTAAACCCTATGTTAAGTAACAATTGCAAAAACTAGATATATGCCGCACGAATGGAAAAAATCCGAAAAAAACCTTTACCTGCCACCCGCTAAACCTGTATTGACAGAAGTACCCGCATTAAAATATTTCATCATTGAAGGCGCCGGAAATCCAAATGATGATGCATTTGCTGAGTATATTTCTGTGTTGTACAGCCTGTCTTATGGTATAAAAATGAGCCCCAAAAAAAATATGGCACCTGAAGGATATTTTGAATATTCTGTTTACCCACTTGAAGGTATCTGGGATTTGAATGAAGAAGCAAGAAAGCACTTTTCAGGAACTATTGACAAAAATGCTCTGGTATTTCAACTCATGATCAGGCAACCTGATTTTGTAAGTCCGGATTTTGCCCAAATGATCCTGGAACTTACAATGAAGAAAAAGCCTCACCCATTATTGGAAAAAGTAAGGTTTGCAACCATCTCAGAAGGTTCCTGCGTACAGATGATGCATCTGGGAAGTTTTGACAGCGAACCGGAAAGTTTTAAAAAAATGGAGTCTTTCGCCGCTGAAATGAACCTGATTCGAAAATCCAAAGTCCACAAAGAGATCTACCTGAGCGACGTCAGGAAAGTCAGCCCTGACAAGCTGAAAACAGTCCTTAGATTCGGAGTTGAAAAGGCAACCTAAAACCAGCAATCTTTAAAAATATAAATCTATAAAATGATCAATAAATTTAAATATCTGTTTATATGCATTTTATCCATAATTGTTCATTCATCTATAGCTCAAAATGATCCACAGACTTTAGTCCGTTACATTCAGGAAGCCGGACAATCACCACAGGATTATCTTGTGAAAAAGTTCAGCCAATATGATGTCATTCTGTTAGGTGAACAACATCTTATCAGAGAAAACTTATTGTTTCTTCAGCGACTCATACCACCATTGTATGCTAATGGAATTTATACGATAGGCATGGAATTTGGCGCTTATGAAAATCAGCAAAAGATGGACAGTTTGCTTCAGTCGGAAGATTGGGATGAAGCATTGGCACAACAGATGATGTTCGATTACAACGTCACCTGGGCTTACAGAGAATATATAGATGTAGCAAAAGCAGCATGGGAATTTAATCAAGCATTGCCAAAAAATGCAAAACATTTCAGGATACTTAACCTGAGTTATATTTTCAGTTGGGATGCATTTGAAGGATACAGAAATGCTGAAACCATGAGCAAGGTTTTTACCAAAGGTACGGTGGATCAATTCAGGGCAAGGGTAATAGAGAAAGAAGTGCTTTCCCGAAATGAAAAGATATTGGCATTGGTTGGCACGCCACACGCTTATACCAAATATGGTTCTCCGTTTTTTTTGTACAACGCTGACAATTTTTATAGTTTTGACCACAACTGGTTAGGGAATCGTTTGTATGCCGTCTACCCGACAAAAGTTTTCAATATCATATTGCATCAGCCATTTGCCAAAATTATTGATAATCAATACATTCAGATTTCACCCTTGGATGGATTGATGGAAGAACTAATACAGCAAAATGGGAATAAAGCAGTTGGATTTGACCTTTGTGATTCTCCCGTCGGGAAATTACCAGATCATAGTTTACACAGCAATGGATATTCAAATTTTACCATCGACCAGTTATTTGACGGATATATATTTCTAAAACCTTTGAAAGAACTCAAAGCATGCACGGTTATCGATGGATTTGTGAATGAAACCAATGTTCAGCAAGCAATAAAACAATTTCCGGATCCTGATTGGCACGGTAAAAAGAAAAGCCTGGAAGAGTTGAATGACTTTATCGTGAAAAATGCTGAACGTGTGGTAACGGAATACAAACGTTTATGATCTAATTTCAAACAACAAAGAATGATCACTAACAAAAAGATAATTACCATTAAATGACTGATAAAGACTATCTGGAAAAATTAAGAATACCCACTTCAGATGCCCCGCTCAGGATTTTAATGAGTGCTTGTCTGGCCGGTTCTGCATGTGGTTATGATGCCACTACAAATGGAGAATATCCGGCCACCCAAAAATTATTGGGACAAAAAACAATAAAAATCATCCACTTTTGGCCTGAAGAATTTTCTTTTGGAGTACCCAGGGAAATGTGTGACATCCATGGAGGAACAGGATTTGATGTGCTGGATGGAAAAGCCAGGGTCTTATCAGACTCAGGAAAAGACTGGTCAGAGGGCATGATCAAAGCTGCCTTTAAAATGCTCGAAACAGCTCGTTCGAAAAACATTGAGCTGGCCGTCCTTATGGACATCAGCGCAGCTTGTGGAAGTCAGGTCATTTATGAAGGCAACAGATTTGCTGAAAATAAAGTTTATCAGATCGGTGCAGGCGTTTGTGCTGCACTTTTATTGCGCAATGGATTCAGGGTCATCAGCCAGCGAGATTTCGCTTCACTGGAAATACTATATGCTAAAATGGATCCGGCACATCATCCAGATCAATCGAAAAAAGATCACCACGAAACAGAATGGTTTAAATCATATTTTGGAAAATAATGGAAACAATAAATGCAGTTGAACTTAGAGATGAAAACATTTACCCCGACGAACAGGTATTGTCCTCTGTTTTAGGACCTGCCTACCCTGCTTATCTCAGCTTGTTGAAGCTCTATGAAAGCAATGGGTTGAACTATGAATGGAGATATTATCATGACGGGAAAGCATGGTTGTGTAAGGTTCAGCATAAAAAAAGAACCATTGTCTGGATGTCAGCCTGGAAAAATTTCATGCAGGCAGTGGTCTATTTGCCTGAAAAATATCTTGATGCGCTTTTAGCCCTTGATTTGGATGAAGCACAAAAAGAAAAAATCCTGGCCACCAAAAATGTAGGAAAATCCAAGCCCGTCATTTTTGAAATTGACCATGAGTTTTTACCCGATGACATCGAAAAAACGATTTATTTTAAGATCAAATGCAAATAGGAAGGTAGCTGCAGCTTTTATAAAGGAAAGCAGTATTTATGTTGTTAGTTTTTATTTTTTTGACCTTTAAAAATCTGTTGTAAAAATCATTCATGACAGGTTTATGAAAGTTGCCTGAATGTTATGGATTACAGACATTCAAGTAAAATCTGCGTATCATTCATATAGTTGATATATCTGATTTTCAATTAAATATGATTGAAAAACTTGAAATATTTCATTTCAAATGAGACCCATTTTAGCAGCTTCCCTGATCAGTGAAGCAGTATTGGAAACTTCAAATTTACTCAGCAGATTCTTTCTGTGACTATTGACTGTGAGTACACTAACAAAGATTTTTTCTGCAATCTGCGGATTGGTAAGACCTTCGGCAATCAGTTGCAACACTTCTTTTTCCCGCGGAGTTAAAAATGGTGTCCTTTGTTTTTGGAAAACTTCATTCTGGACGAGATCAAAAGGAACATTGAGAACCATTCCTCCTTTAAAAACCTGTTTAATAGCATGGGTGATCTCTTCTCTTGTTGAACTTTTGATCAGGTAACCGGAAGCGCCTGCTTCAAGCATTTTATTGACATAAGAGCGTTCAGAGAAAGTAGTTAATGCAATCGTTTTTATAGCCGGAAATTCAGATTTGATTTTGCCGCATAGTTCTATCCCATTGATATCCGGCAAATTAATATCCAACAATGCAACGTCAGGCATATCCTGTTTGATGGCAGCCAATGTATCTATTGCATTGGTGCACAATTGTGTAATTTTCAGAGATTCATCCTCTGACAGCAATGCTTTCAAACCTTCCAGTATCATAGGATGATCATCGACAATCAATACTTTGATCATAATGTGCTTTCTTTTGGTAAATTAAATTCTATCATAACAAGAGTACCTTTTTGGGGTGTACTGGTAATTTCCATTCTTCCATTGAGGTAGCTTACCCGGTTGGCAATATTGCTCAAGCCTATCCCGTTCATCTTTGATTCATCTGAAGTATCAAACCCAACACCATTATCTTCGATAGCGATAATTAACTGATCATCTATGTAATCCAATTGTAAAAAAAGATCAGAAGCTTTTGCATGCTTGAAGGCATTGTTGATCACTTCCTGTATAATGCGGTACAGGTTGATTTCTATGGATTGATCCAACCTTTTATAATTATAAGACTGGTAATGAATACGCATCGGAATGTTTTTATTCAGTTTATCCGTATAATCTCTTAAGGTTGCTTCCAGTCCAAACCGGATCAATGATTCAGGCATCATATTATGGGCCACTTTCCTCATTTCCGTGATCGCCTGATCCAACATTTGCAAAGCGTTATCAAAGCCATCTGCAATTCCACTGTGAAGGATCATGTGATCACTCATATTGTTCAATGAATATTTTAATCCTGAAAGCATCCCACCCAACCCATCGTGTAAGTCACGAGCCAATCGGTGCCTTTCTTCTTCTTGCCCTTTGATAATGGATGCAGTGGCTTGTATTTTTTGTTCATTTTTGAGTTGTTCCTTTTCTTGTTGGATAATGCGTGTTTTATAGGTTGAATTTTTATACCAGATGTAAACAATTACTGAAAACGCCGTCAATGCTAAAATCAGTCCATAAATTATCCATCTGTTTTGTCTTTGTTTCGAGGAAAGTTTTAAAATTTCCTGTTCTTTTTTTGCTGTCTCATACTTTTTCTCCAGTTCGTTCACCTGATTTTTCATATCGATCCCTCTGATGGAATCGGAAAGCTCATAACCCATTTTGAGAAAATTAAAAGCTTCCTTAAATTCTCCGGAATCATACAAAAAATCTGCTTTATTCAAATACATTCCGTCCAGAATATAATCCATGTCTTGTTTCTCTGCCAATCCGATGGCTTCATCAATAGCAGCCAACGCTTTGCGGGTATGTCCCTGAGTATGATAACATAAAGATAGTTCCTTCAAATTTATTGCGGCGCCCATTACTGACCCCAATTCTTTCTGCACTTTCACTGCTTCAATTGACAAGCTGACAGCTTCATTCAATTCATTATTTCTCCTGGCGACCTTAGCCAAAATGGTCAATGCATGTGCATAATTATCCGAAAGTCCTATTTTAAATGCGATATCCTTTGCTTCTTTTGCGTATGGAAAAGCATCACCCATCCGTTCCAAATTATTGTAAGCCAAGGCAATGGCAATCAGATTATCACAAATCAGCACACTGTCATTCAATTCTCCTGATATCGCCAGCGCTTTTTTCCCAAAAACGAGCGATTTCTCAAAAAGAGTTGAATCTTTGACAGTCGACTGGCCCATATTGTTATACGTACCCGCAATAATTCCGTAAATTTTGGCAACTCTAAGCTCATCCCCGGTTTCTTTAGCAATATCAAGTGCAGCAAAATAATATTTCAGCGCTTTTTCATATTCATTGAGATAGCTATATGATATACCAATATTTGCCAAAGAAGACAATATCTTTACCCGGTTATTGGTCTCCTTTGCAGCTTTGTATCCAAGTTTATTCAGTTCAAGCCCCTTTTTGAAATCTCCCTGCAGATTGGACATATAAGACTGATTGGATGCATACTTAATAATACCTTCGGAGTAATTGATCTTTTTGGCCAATGTATATGCCATTTCATTGATGATCACAGCTGAATCAATATTTACATTTTGGTAATACTCACCCAAACTCAACAATTTATCCACTTTTGCAGACGTTGGCCCCATTTTAGCCAGTTCAAGCTCTAGTTGGGAAATACTCTTCCCAGAGCCTGGTAATTGGCCATATGTAAAACAGGCGTAGGCCAACAAAAAAAATAAAACTAACTGATGCCGATTCATTCTAAATTTCTTTAATAAATATTTGCTGCAAAGTTCAACTCTTTTTAAGTTTTTTAAAATCCCCCAAAATCAGGAAACAAAAATCATGTATTCGGGGGATACACATGTAACAAAAATAAGTTTTTAATTGAAAGCTCAATATTTGTTTTTTTCGGTTATACGGAACTTTCAGGAAAAATACTGATGTTGCGCTCGCAAATTCATATAGACGATTCTATAGTATGTCAATTTTTACATCAAAATAACATGACTGACTGGCTTGTGAAAAAAGCCTGAAGGTTATTCAAGAAAGTTTTTCAAGTGAATCGTTAGTATTTTTCAATCGATTTCAAATAATAGTCCAAACAAACTATAGTCTTTCACAACCAACACCTTTTAATAATTTATAGTAATTATTCAGGTGCTTAGCTATTTAGTCTGTTAGTCTCTGGGATTTGAGAACAAGCATTGTTCTCTATACACAATAATTTGCCCTGGAAATTGAGGTTTTGACGCCTGGCATAAATCCAAATCTAAAACATTACCAGACTTTAGTACAATCAAGCCAAACAATTTCAATTTTTATATCATTTTCCCTGATCTGAATTGATGAGTACAGGAAAATAAATAATTTATTCCATTGAACTTGCATTCACAAGTTTGACATGGCATTGGACATAACAGACTTTTTTTTTCTATTGTTAAAACATGAAAATCAGAAAAAATCTGAATTTCAACGCCAATATCCCCCAAAAGTGGTAGAAAATTTTCAGCTTTTTGCAGGATTGTACCGATTTTCAATTGACTATACTTTTGCACCATCAATTAAATAGTTTTTTTTTATTAAATCCAAATTATAAATTTCAAAAAACCTGAAAAATGAGAAATCTAATAGCTATTATCATCGGACTGTTCATTTCAATTACTGCCTTTTCACAATCCAACAATTTTGATTCAAAAGTTGTATGGTGCACCTCCAAAGGTCAATATTTAACAGAAGGCCATTTTGAAAATCTTAAAGTGTTTTCAGAAATTCTGGCCAACAGGAAATGGGACAACAACGAACTTGAAATTTTGAAGAAGGAAATCAAAATGGCTTTTATAAAAAATCCTGTCGAAACCCTTCAATTGACCAAAGAAATTGATTACCGGATGGATCAATGGATTCAAATGGAGATCATATCTGATGATGATTTTTCCCGCTCAGAATTGTTTACTTCTGAATTGGCATTGATAAAAAAAGACGCAGGAACCCGATTCATCGGAACCATCATCTCGAAATATTGTCCTGAATTCAATTTGATAAATAATGATTGTATCGTTTTGTATTGATCAAAGTTGTTGTTTTTAATGATCTGAAAATCATACAATCAGCTTATTGACCTTGAGCGCATCATACAGAATTAGCCAGCTTCAGCATGAAAAATGATCAACTTATCAAAGCTCAAAATGTTATTGATCCGATAATCCAATGATCCTGGTTTTCACAGGTTGAACATGATTTTGTCGGAATGCCGGGCCGAGTCTGAAAGTTTTCAATAAAAAAATTAGCAGTTAAACAATTACACGAAAATTGTGATGATTTGTAATGATCCGGTTTCAGGAACTGATTCATTTTCATCTCAGACTCAGGATTGTTAAAGTTTCAGGAAATTTATAAAAATAAATCAATTTTTAGCACGCTAAACACTCAAAAACAAATATTTATGAAATATTTTTTCTTATTACTCATTACTATACTTTGCACCATTTATGCTTCATCGCAAAATGCAATCCATGAAATAGAAACTGCCCAACCAATTGTCAGCAATGATATGCTCATTGTTGATCAATCCGCATATTTAACTTTTTCGTCCAATGATAATCTTTTTTATATACTATATTTTGCCAAATGGGATTTGGAAGGAGAAAAATTGGTATGGCAAAAGAAACTGCATATCGAAAACAATTCAATCTATCCTGTGAAGACTTTAGGACGAAAGGATGGAACATTCGTCACAGGCGCAGTGGATTACTCAAATTCCAATGGCTTTATGAATGGAAATATGACTTTCTTACATTTTGACAGAGAAGGAAAAATGCTGGATGCTATCAGGATAGGAAATGCGAACGGAGGCATATTAAGAGATTTTATCATCGACCAAAATGACGAAATTATTTTTATCGGAGACCGGATCGGAACCAATTATGCATACCGGACGATAGTTGGCCGCCTAAACAAACAATTTCAAATGGTCAATTTAAAATCGATAGATAAACGCTATTATACTTATGGAGAAAAAATAGCACAGGACGGTCATGGAGACATCTATATCGGTGGTTCAAGCAGTGAACCCGGCGACACGAGACATGCATTTTTAACAAAAATGAACCCGACGTTGGAACTCATCAAAACTATTGAAATCATGGATCCTTCTTTCAATACTGTGTTTAACCACTTATATGTAGATAAAAACAATGATTTGCATGCATTTGGGGAGATGAGTTCAACTGCGTTTTACCTCAAATTTGATGATAATTTAGTTTTGGGTCAACACCACAAACTCAATTACGGATACGTAAAAAATGTATGGGAGACTGATGATGGGAAGCTGATGATATTCGTTGATGGTTCAAACTATTTTTTGGGCATTGAAAATAATGAGCTAACGGATGTAGCACAATATGGCGGAGCCGGATCGGTTTCAAGCCAGAAATACAACCCTAACGATAAAAAAATATATAGCCTGAGTTACGCTTTTGAAGGAAATAACTTTTCAAATAAAATCAAGCTCCTAAGCCACACGATGAATCCGGATAATCATTGCGTGCTTTTTGACAAAGAAAATGATCAGTACGAAGAGACATCCTTTGACAGCATCGGGTCAACTGCTATGATAGTTGCGGATGAAACTTTGGAACTGATTCAACCAAATGACATCATCCTCTCTGAACAGGATGCTAATTCCGTTTTAAAATGTAAAGCAGTTGTTGCCAACCAGACCATGGATGCAGAGATTCAAAGTTTTTCTTGCTTTCCAAATCCGGCTTCTGACCGTATAAATTTAAGTTTTCCTGAAAACACGCTTGTTTCCAGAGTTGAAATTATTGACGTGATTGGCATGCTGAGACATGTAGAACACAATTTTGTATCAGAAAAAACGGTTTCGATTGATCATTTACCAAACGGTTTCTACCTTGTTAATGCCTTCACGAACTCAGGCAAATACAACAGTGTTAAAATTCAGGTTTTTAGATAAAAATGAACAATTTTATTTGTTAGTACGATTTTACATTAGTCAGGTTGTTTGTAGTTCCTTAAGGTCAAATTGATGTTCTTTTTGGCAGAGTATTAAAGAAATGTGATTTTCATAACAAATACAGTCAGAATATTGAACCGCTATAGTAAATCGGATCAGCGCCTGCCCGTATGGGCCTGCCCGTATGGGCCTGCCCGAAGACCTTGCCCGTATGAGTCTGCCCGTAGGGGCCTGCCCGTATGGGAGGTTCTTAAATCAACTTCCTTTTTGGTTCTGGCTTGTCCAGGTTAGGTGGTTAGCTAATGAGTCTGTTACCCAGTTTGTCTCTTGGACTTGAGCTTGTACTTTGAGCAAAAGACACCTGATTTGTTCCGGAATCGGAGGTTTTAACCCTTGGTATAAATATTAGCTAATCGACTTAAGACTAATAGACTATTGAGCTAAACAATTACAGATATTATATCAATATACATCATGTTTATACATATTACAGTCAGTCCCCATCTTCGGTACACAGAAGTTTAACCTTATGATATCACTATATAATTAACCCAAATGAGTCATGACCCTAATGATAAAGTACCAATGTGAGTCCCTTCTTAGCCTTAAACTTTCAGAGAACACCTGATTTTATCATAATAATAATCAGGACGATGATGACAGTAAATTTGAAAGTATATTTAACTTTGTGCATTGAGTTCCGATCAGGAAAAGTATATTTTCTTCACCGGATTTACCACTAAATCAATTGAAATGAGCTTTTTTGTTTTATTAATGCTGGTCATCATAGGGATAATCGTCGGTGGACTGAGTGGCATGTTGGGCATCGGCGGAGGCATTTTTATGATCCCGGCGATGGTTTACATTCTTGGCTTCAGTCAACATCAGGCAGTTGGTACAAGTCTGGCGGTTATGCTGCCTCCGATCGGTATTTTTGCGGCCTATAATTATTATAAAAGCGGGCATGTTAATCTGACTTACGCGTTGATCCTGGCAGTTGCCTTTATGTTGGGAAGTTATCTGACATCCAAAATTGCCCTGCAGATTCCGGAGCAATCCTTGAAAAAGTTTTTTGCAGTGGTACTGATCCTGGTTGGCATAAAAATGCTTTTTACAAAGTAAACAAAATAATTCTGCCAAAGTTTTAAGCAAAACAAAACGAGTTATGGAACCGGAAGAACTTGGAATGAACCCCAAAATCAGCGCTTATCTTGCTTCGCATGGACTTTCCATCCTGGAAATCGGAAGAGTGACTGCAGAACATAAAGAACGTTACCTGGTCCGGACGATAGCGGGCGAATTCGAGGCAGAAATTACCGGACATTTGCGGTATAAAGCAGAAAACAGGGAAGATTTTCCTGCAGTTGGCGACTGGGTGGTAATTTCTTCGTATGATGATGGGCTTGCCTTAATCCATGATGTCATTCCAAGATATTCCATAATAAAAAGACAGGCAGTTGGCCGTCAGGGTGATATCCAGGTCATTGCCAGCAATATCGACTATGCCTTCATAGTTCAGGCAGTTGACAGAGACTTCAATATCAACAGATTGGAGCGATATCTTACGATTTGCCATGCTTCCAAAGTGATTCCAGTGATCATTTTGAGCAAAATCGACCTGATCAGTGAAACCGACCTTAAATCCATTGTGGAATCGATCAAAAACCGCATTCCAGATATTCACATTTTGCCATTCAGCAACGAAAGACTTGAAGGTTTTGAATTTATTAAATCGTTCATCGAAAAAGGTAAAACGTATTGTTTGCTGGGATCTTCCGGCGTAGGTAAATCCACGCTGGTGAATAACCTGACAGGAAATGAAGTCATGAAAACCGGCGATATCAGCAACAGTACCCAAAAAGGAAGACACATTACGAGTCACAGGGAATTGACGGTTTTAGCCAATGGTGGCATAATCATCGACAATCCTGGTATGAGAGAAGTCGGGATCACTGACACTTCCGAAGGACTTGAAATCACTTTCGACAAGATCCTGGCCCTTGCAGCAACTTGTAAGTTTAAAGATTGCACCCATACTCAGGAAACAGGATGCGGTGTTTTGGATGCCATCGAAAAAGGTGAAATCGATTGGAATGCATACCAAAATTACCTCAAAATGGAAAGGGAAAAAACACATTTTGAATCTACTCTGGCAGAAAAAAGAAAAAAAGATAAGGCTTTCGGCAAAATGTTCAAAGATTATAAAAAGAACTTCTACCAGGATCACTTTAAAAAATAGAATGTTTTTACCTTTGAATACAAAGCCTGAAAAAATCGAAATAACCACAAAAAGCTCACTATATGAACAACAGAATTTTTCCAACCACTTTTTTGAAATTCAGTCTAATCTGTGCAATCATATTTCTGTCAAATCTCATCACATCCCAAACCACCATTACGGTCAGTTTGTATGATCAATCTGTTGATATTTATCATGTGAGCGCATCAGGTAAAGTAGTCAGTGAAGATTCCTATTTGAAAATTTTCACGGTTGCAAATACAACACCGATTTCAATTCCTTTCAGTTCCATTCGGAAAATAAATTTTGGCACCCTTTCTTCAACCGTTGACAGAAGCAATGAAGTTTCAGACATCAGTATTTTTCCAAATCCCGCAGAGGATTATGTCATCATCCGGGATGAAAACAGTCAATCATTGGATGTCAGTTTCAGAACAATTCTGGGACAACAGATTTTGTCTGGCAAATATAATTCGGGCGAAAAGATATCCGTGTCTGATCTGGAACCTGGAGTTTATGTCATTTTTGTCAATAATCATGCTTCCAGGATTGTAATAAATTAAATGTTTGTGATGAAGATTAAAGTTATTTCCACTGAACCCTCGATATTAAAGCTATAAAAAAAAAAAATTCAACAATTTGGTTATCAGGGCCAACCCTTTATATTTATTTTCCATTATGGAATATAAAGATTCAATCATTTTTCCTCCGAACGTTTCATTAAACAACTACAATTATTTTGAAATGAGCCGGAACTTTTACAAGATTTTTCTCTTTAACAAAAAATCATAATGCTATGATTTTCAGAATACTTGCAGTTTTGCAAGGAAATGTATAAATTTGTTTTTATTACATTAACCTTTTACATTTTTTTAATTATGACCAAGTTACCATTACCCGTTATCTTTTTTTTGAATGTTCAGATCTTATTGGGATGTTCTTACATTCCGGAATCATTTTGCAGGACCAGTTTTGTATACCAGGACGATCTGATCGTTACAGGTTATATTACCTCTGTGGATTCAACCGGCATTGATTTTGAAATTTTAACGGTGCTGCGAGGTTCAGAAAACAGAAGTAACATTCGCATCTGGGATGGAACTGATTACGATTGTAATGGAATATGGTCTATGGCAGCTGCTGACTTCGGTGATGCAGGAGATACTTTGGCTCTCATTTTACCTTTGATCACTGAAATTGAAAATACCTGGGACCAATTGGGTGATTACCGAAGACGCGACAATCATGTGTATGTGACTGCATTAAAAGTTGAGAATAACATACTCCATGGTTTAATTACGGGCATTTCAATCGCTCCTTCTTCCAATGATCTCCATCAATATAATTATGACGATTTTGTGTCAGCATGGCAGGATAACCAGAATTGTGATGTGATCATGGATTCACAACAGCAGATTGAACCAATTGATGTGGCATTCTTTCCGAATCCATGTAAAGATGCTTTTTCCGTAAAAATCCCGGGTGTCAATAACTCAATGCAGCTACGGATAATAAACATTCAGGGTCAGTTGGTTATGACGCAAGAAAATTTTTCTGATGGCACATATATCTCCTTAAAGAATTTGCCGGATGGTATTTATTGGGTTTTTATCTCTGAAAAAGAACACATCATTTTCAAAGATAAACTTGTCAGGATGTGATCAATTATTTGTGTCAAAAAAGTAAAGGATTTAATTATTAAAACAGAAGCTATAATTAATTGATATTTCCTTTTCCTAGTCGCTCATACTTTCTGTTAATGTTTTGACTACCTTGAATCTTGACAAAAACGCCCGCGCGATCACTCTGATCACTATATATGCCGGAATGGCCACCACCATGCCTGTAATTCCTCCTAATTTTGCTGCCACCAAAATGACTATGAAAATTTCCAAAGGATGAGCTTTTGCGCTGTTACCATAAATGACCGGTTGCAAAATGAAATTATCAATCATCTGCATACCTGCAAAAACAATGGCCAGTTTGATGATCATAGGCAACATTTCTTCATAAAAAGGCAGGTCAAGATTAGATGAAATGGTTATTATAATTCCAAATGCAGCACCGATGATTGGCCCGACATATGGGATCAAATTGATCACTCCGGCAAAAAATCCGATGAGCAATGCATTCTCAATTCCCATGATACTCAATACAACAGATACGATCAGCGTGATCGTAGCCACCTGCATTACCAAACCAAAAAAATAACGCCTGAGCATGGTCTTGATGTCCGTAACAACCTGATTGATCTGTTTTTCAAATTTGTCCGGGGAAACGCCAATGATGAAATCCATCAGCATGGTGTTGTCCTGTAAAAAGAAAAATGTGATAAACACAACAGAAAAGATACCAACAACGAAATTCCCCGCCATACTGAATAAAGAAGTCAACAAAACCCCTATCTGCCCGATATTGAAATACTTGCTGAAAAAAGTTCCGAATGCTTCAGGTTTGATCGCTGCTTCAGTAGTCAAGCCCCATTCGATCAAAGCATTGTTGATACCATTTACCGGCACTTCCAATGAACGATATAATTGCATATAATCAATATTTGCGAGAATATTCGCCTGCTCAACGATCATTGGAACAAAGATCAAAATCATCGCAAGTGATACGATTCCGAAAATGATCAGAGTCATGACAGCACTCAACTGCTCTCCAAGTTTGAATCGCCCCAACTTCAAATGAACTTTAAACAATTTCATAAGGGGTTGACCCATCATCGCCAGTATCCAGGCGAGTATGATATACAGAACGATCGTGTTGAAATAATAAATCAGAAATCCAACCACCAAAGTGGTAATGATCCCAAGAAACCATCTGCTGTTTGCCCGCATCATAAATTATTGCTTAATTTTTCGGAATATTTATTTATTTGTTCGCTGAACGTATCTGACTATTTTGTATTTTCAGACATTTCTCGGATATGATTCAATGTATATGCAGCCCATTTGGTTACATAGGCATCAATCATACCATTGGTTTGTAAAGGATCATTACGGTACATTTCGGAGAAAATCTGTTCAAAAACAGCCTGATTATCCAGTATTTTCTGTTCAGTCTCTTTTTTAAAAGACTTAAGTACAACAGATCGATCTTTGTAATTTGCATCGCAGTGATCTGCATATTCTGAGAAATAGTGAAATGCTTTCCCCTTTGTTTGTCCCATAATATCTTTTTCCTGAAAATGGTTCTTCAACTGCAATGGAGCATCGCCTCTGGAATATTCCACCATGATTTTTTTTGTTCCGATATACCAGGGAATGAAGGGTTGGGTACATGGTCTTTTAGGCGCTACCCACAGAACATGTGCGATCGGATCGGGCAAGTTGCTCCGCAACTGGGCAACAACACCGTATTTATTAGAATCATCACAAATTCGCTTGATGTCCAGGTTATGTGGATTGCCAAGATTAAAATCAGGGTGGATCTCAAACTGAGTTCCTTCGTTGTGTCGGCCCAATACAGCCATGATATCATTTACAGCCAACTTTTTCTTTGGTTTGAAAGAGAACGGAAAGGCATCATAGTATGTATATTGCTTTTCTGAAAAGAAATTTATACCATCCAAATGCCTCGGTATATTTCCAAGACCTTCAAGTGTTCCCGGATCCGCATAAGCCTCCCGGAAACTAAATCTTTTACCTTTGTAAGGATCAAACCACCCGCGATCAATCGCATAGGTTATAATATCCTTTGAACCTAAAAATTGACCCTGATCAGCCAGATCAATTTCTCCAATAGTATAGTAATTGGGAATGATGGCAATATGATCATCAGGAACACGCTGAGCGACCCAGTGTTTCCCCTGAACCACTGCCATCAACCAGGCTTCCTGCTCATCGGCAACCAAATAAGTCCTTCCGGATGAATGGTAACCGTATTTTTCGATCAGAGATCCCGCGAGCAAAACAGCTTCATGTGCAGTTTTGCATCTTTCCATCATGATCCGCCTCAGGTAATATCCGATTCCGCCTTCTACCAGCTGCGGCTTGTCTTCGCGAGACGAACATTGGTTCGATGCCACAGCAACACCCCATTCATTAAGGTAGCTGTCTGAAAACTGTAAACCAGGAACCTGTAACCATAAAAATGAATACGTTTCTTCCACCTGATCCAGTTTTGCACCCTTTTCCAGTGTAATAAACGATCCGGGTTGATGCCTGATCCGATCAACTTTATGCCAGTCCACATAGCGGTCACCTCCTGCGTCTTCATTATGCGCCAGAAAAACTGAACCGTCAGCCGTGGACAATTTTCCTGCAACCATGGAGTAACAATTGTAGGAGGACAGATCAGGTTGTGCCTGAGATAGATACCCAAGCATCAAGCCTAAAATCAATCCGGAGATTCGTTTGATCTTATACATTGGCCATTTTTTAACGAATGTACAAACATAAAATGTAACCTAAAAATCCTGGATGATTTTCCTGCTACATCAATAATCTGATACAAAAACAGAAGGCAAACCATAGTTTACTTTTCAACATCAATGCCTCTGAATCTTGATTTCGGTAAATCGCACAACAGCACTCAATATTTAACCAAAACAACCCTGTATTTTCCTTCAGTAAGGCTCGGAACAAGAAAACTGTCGGATGAAACCTGAATGGCTTTTGAAAACATGAGCTTCATCCTGTGCAGATCAGTTGAAAACAGGCTCTTTCTCTTCCCTGGACCCAATGGACTAAAAACATATTCACTGATAGTATTTTCATCCTTGATCTCATCATTAAAAATCAACCTGACTGAAGAAGGCGTAGCAAATAAAAAATAGGACGAGTACTTAGCATCATCGTCGTATGACAACTGATATTTTCTGATCTGATCATCCCAAAAAAGTGAACCATCCGGTCGGGTACAGATCAGAAAAATATCTTCAAAATAATAATCTGTATACCGGTTCCGGGCAGATTCACGGGTCAGTTCTTTTCTTGTCTCTATGACCATCATCAAGCCGCCATCGTTTTTCACTAAAACATCCCCGATACGAAGGTCATTCAATTCTTTCTTGATTTTCCTTTTGCCGGATGGATTGTTTTTAAGCAATTTTATCGAAAACGGAGTAAAATTCAGGTCCTTCTCCAAAGACCCGTCTTTCAGCACATAAGAAAAATAACCCATCGCATCCTCCGATGATCGTTCAGCGTATAATCCTGCACCGACAACCCTACCATTTTTTTCATCAAAAACCAGATCAAAATCAGCCGTCAATCTGCCGTGAAATGGTAATTTGAGATCTCTCAGCTGTTTATCCTCCGGAAATACCATGAAAATATGCTGATGATGCTTATTTTTTTGCCAGCCAAAATTGTTTTTCTCAAAAACAAGATAAACTTCGCCATTGTCGCTGACCGCAATATTTGCGAGGTCTCTTTCCAGGTTATATGATTCAAAAGCCTGCTCCTGATACCAGATGATCTCAAGTTTTTTAAGATCGATCAGGATCATATCCATGGAGTAATAGGTCAACGGTTTGACCAATAACAACATTCCATGATTTTTTGATAAAAATGGCATATAGCTTCCAATGTCCATACCAACTTCATTATCAGGAAGTTTTAGTGAATCCAGTAGGACTCCTTCAGCATTGTATTTTCTGATGTGGCTGACAAGGTTCAATTTATGGTAATAGGAATACACCACGGCAAACTCATCCTTTGCGCGTACAACAGTTTGAATGTCTACCTTTTGTTTTTCAAAAAACAATTCTTTGGTTTTCAGATATTGCAACTGTTGATCGTAGATATCGAGTTCATACCTGACCCCATTTTTACCAAACACCAGAACCTTGTCATCCAACATACCAAGAAGTTCCTGAGAATCATCAGATATAATGGATTTCTCCCGGCTAAGCAGTATTTGTTGGGATAAAATGAAATCTGATTTCAAAAAAATCAGAAATACTGCAAATAATATCCGTAGCGCTAACCGCCAATTCATCTTTTATTCTGCATTATCAGCACCTGGAACAGGATTCGATTCGCATCGCTCTTTCAATCTGTCAAGCCCTTTCTGATAATCACCGCCAATACTCTTTTTCATAAAAAATGACATCAGATTCATCGGTCTTGGCATTTCACCCTGCATTCCCCAAACTACTTCAACACCAGTTTCTTTGGGCTGAAAAGTAAAATATGTGGTTGCTTTGGATTCAAATGGTTCCATGAAATGCAAATCGATATCAACTCTTTCAGGACTGGCAGCAGTAATGGTCTGACTACCTGAACCTGCATCTTTATTTCCTTCCCAGACATACTTTGAACCGACTTCTCCGGGAGTTCCTGTGATTTCCGTTTTCATTTCGGGGTCCAGATCTGACCATGGACTCCAATCCCGGAAATTCTCCCAATGCACCGCCTGGTCATAAATGATGTCAGCAGGCGCTTCTATCCGGATAGATTTTTCTACTGTATAGCCTTTAGGCAATATAAAACTCAGTCCGATCAGCAAGGCGATCAAAATGACCAAAGCCAAAATAATTTTTTTAAATACTTTCATGATTGGTTGATTTTAGTTTTAAGTTTTAAATTTTTCTTTCCAAAGGAAAACAATTGCAATCAATAAATCAAAAGAATTTTCAGGAATTTCAATAATTTGTATGCTTCAGGACATAAAAGATGACAATCCAATTTGACAGATGGCTGATTCTTTCTGTTTAACAGATTTTTCGGCGTAAATAAAGGGGAATTTCACAATTTCAAGAATGGGAAAAAATCATTTTCTTGCATGGAAAAGAAATTTTTAATTTTTGATTTGTATGAACTTTTAAATAATCCAATAAGTCCCCAAACCTTCAATTTCACACAATCCAACTCCGGAAACTGTCCAAAACCAATCAATCTGATGGAATTGACTAAAAATGACAAATTCATGCTGATATTGGATAAAAAAATATGATTCCAATCACTTAAGCATAAAAAAGGCTGTCCGGATCCGGACAGCCTTTTAATATTCAGCTAAAAAAAACTTTTACAATCCCTGTAAAGATTCAAGTTTTTCCCATTTTTCAGCAAGTTCCAGTCTCGCATGATCCAGCATTTCTGCTGCACCTTCAGGATTCTCAGCTTTCACCCTTGTAAAGCGTGCTTCAGAATAAATATAGTCTTCCAAAGTAACTTTACCAGGTTTGGAATCGAGTTTAAACCTCTTTCCTTTTTCAGCTCCCGGATTATATCTGAACAATGGCCAGTAACCTGAATCAACTGCATTGGTCTGATGATCCGCGCCCTGAGACATGTCATAACCGTGTTCAATACAATGTGAGTAAGCGATGATCAATGAAACACCTTCATATTCTTCAGCTTCCTGCAGCGCTTTCAAGGTTTGTGCATCCTTTGCACCCATCGCTATCTGAGCGACATAAACTGAACCATAAGCGATGGCTTGCATGGCGAGATCTTTTTTACCAATCCGCTTTCCGGCAACTGCAAACTTCGCAGCAGCACCCATCGGAGTAGCTTTGGACATCTGACCTCCAGTGTTGGAATAAACTTCTGTATCCATCACCAGAATATTGATGTTCTCTCCACTTGCCAAAACATGGTCCAAACCACCATAACCGATATCATAAGCCCAACCGTCTCCACCGAATACCCAAACTGATTTCCTGTACAGGTAGTCAGAAAGGAATACCAGGTCTTTGGCTTTTGGATCTTCATTGCCGGCCAGTTTTTCCCTGAGTTTTTTAATATCAGCGAGGAGCATTTCTTTCTCTGCTTCTGTTTTTTGTGGATTTTGGTTGATGGCATCCACCAATTCTCCGCCAATGACATCTTTCAGTTCATTGGCGAGTCTGAAAGCTTTTTCAGATTTTTTGTTGGTAGCCAAACGAAGACCCATTCCGAATTCAGCATTATCCTCAAACAAAGAGTTTGCCCATGATGGACCTCTTCCGTCAGCATTGGTACGATAAGGAGTGGTTGGCAGGTTTCCTCCATAAATGGATGAGCAACCTGTTGCATTGGCAACGATCATATTGGCACCATACAACTGAGAAATCAGCTTCACATAAGGTGTTTCACCGCAACCTGCACAAGCACCGGAGAATTCAAACAAAGGTTGTAAAAACTGTGCTCCTTTGATGGTACTCACCGCCAGTTCTTTCCTGTCATAATCAGGAATATTGATGAAATAATCCCAATTCGTTTCTTCAACTTCCTGAATTGGCAATTTGTCTGCCATATTGATGGCCTTGTAATCAGGATTTGTTTTGCTGACTGCCGGACAAACTTCAACGCAAAGCTTACATCCTGTACAGTCCTCAACGGTAACCTGTAATGTATAAACTTCAGTTTCTTTATCAAAAGGACGACCTTTCGCTGCAGTATTTTTGAGGGTAGCAGGTGCTTCACTCAACAAGGTTTTGTCGTAAACTTTTGCCCTGATGGCAGCGTGAGGACATATCGCTACACATTTATTACATTGTGTACACAATTCAGTATCCCAAACGGGCACTTTATCGGCGATACCTCTCTTCTCATATTGGGTCGTTCCAAGCGGGAATGTACCGTCAACCGGGAAAGCGCTGACTGGCAACCAATCCCCTTTTCCTGCGATGATCTCTCCCAAAACGCCTTTAACGAATTCCGGTGCTCTTTGATCGATCACAGGAAGTTTGGCAATGTCACTGAATGATTGTTTCGGATAATCCACCTCATGCAGGTTTGAAAGAGACTGATCCACGGCATTGAAGTTCATCTGGACCAGTTTTTCACCTTTATGTGAATAAGATTTAACGATGGCAGCCTTGATTTTTGCGATCGCTTCATCTTTAGGAAGGATTCCTGAAATAGCGAAGAAGCAGGTTTGCAAAATGGTATTGACCCTTTTACCCAAATTAGCTTCTTCCGCAACTTTGGTAGCATCAATTACATAGAATTTCAATTCTTTCTTTACGATATCTTCCTGGATGTGTTTTGGCAAATGAGCCCATACTTCTTTTGGCGCGATGGGTGAGTTAAGCAGGAAAGTAGCTCCGTGTTTTGCCCTTGCAGTGATATCGTATTTTGACAGAAAAGCAAAATGATGGCAAGCTAAAAAGTCAGCCTGAGTGATCAAATATGTGGAATTGATGGGTTGCTTACCGAATCTAAGGTGAGAAACCGTCATACCACCTGCTTTCTTGGAGTCATATACAAAATAGCCCTGAACGTAATTATCAGTGGTTTCACCGATGATCTTAATGGCATTTTTGTTTGCACTCACTGTTCCGTCAGCACCCAAACCATAGAACATGCAAGTTCTGGTATGCTGATCCAGTGTAAAGTCATTTTCATAATCCAGACTTGTTTTGGTGATATCATCATTGATACCAACAGTAAAGTGATTTTTAGGATTTTCCTTTGTGAGTTCATTAAAAATTGCTTTTACCATACCAGGATTGAATTCCTTGGATGATAATCCGTAGCGACCGCCTATGATCTGAGGCATCGTTCTGCCTGATTCCACAAATGCGCTGAGCACATCCATATACAATGGCTCACCTATGCTGCCCGGCTCTTTTGTTCTATCGAGAACAGCTACTTTTTTTACAGTCTGAGGAATGCTTCCGATGAAGTCAGCAATTGAGAAGGGACGGTATAATCTGACGATGACCGCACCGACTTTTTCTCCCTGTTTATTGAGATATTCAACCGTTTCCCGTACTGCGCCACTACCTGAACCCATCAAAATGACGATCCTTTCTGCATCAGGCGCTCCGATATAATCAAACAATCTATAAGCCCTGCCTGTCAACTTTTCGAATTTTTCAAAAGCTTCTTTGACTATACCAGGTACTCTTTGGTAATATAGGTTGCAAGCTTCTCTTGCCTGGAAGAATACATCTGGATTCTGGGCAGTTCCGCGGATCACAGGATTCTCTGTGTTCAAAGCATTTGTTTTGAATTCGAGAATTTTATCGTACGGCATCATTTCCCTGATGACTTCATCAGGAATGGCATCCACTTTAGAAACTTCATGAGAAGTCCTGAAACCGTCAAATACGTTGAGGAACGGCACTCTGGCATGGAACGTTGCTGCCTGGGTCAACAGGGCAAAGTCCATCGCTTCCTGAACACTTCCTCCGAACAGGATTGCAAAACCGGTTTGCCTCGTAGCCATGGTATCAGAATGGTCTCCAAAAATGGACAATGCATGTGTAGCAACAGTCCTGGAAGCCACGTGAATTACAGCCGGTAACAATTCGCCCGCTATTTTATACATATTGGGGATCATCAGTAATAAACCCTGAGAAGCAGTAAAAGTAGTTGAAATAGCGCCACCCTGCAATGAACCGTGCATAGCTCCGGCAGCTCCAGCTTCACTTTGCATCTCCACGACCTTGGGTATGTCTCCCCAGACATTGGTCATTCCTTTCGCAGCCAGCGCATCAGCCGTCTCACCCATGGGGGAAGATGGTGTGATCGGGTAAATCGCGCAGACTTCATTTGTCTTGATTGATATAATTCCGACTGCCTCGTTGGCATCCAGAATCAGTTTTTTCCCTTCTTTTTCCATTTTATATACATTTAATTACTATCAAAATTATTTCAGCCATAACAGCTCAAAAAAAATCAAGCCACAAAAATATAAAAATCAAAGCGATGTTTTAAAATTATCATGCTGATACATGCCACAAAGTTCATTGCGATACCGTAATTTATACACTATCTAAGCAAGAAAGCCAAAAAAGCTATTTTTCTTAATAAAAAATACACATTACAGAATAAAATTTTGAAATGATCCATTCAAATGAGAAACTAGAAATAATATCCTGATTTCTTAATTCAATCAAAACCCTCATTTCACCTTTCAAAAGCATCTTCACAACAAAAATTCACTGATTTTGGGCTTCAAAAAATGCAAAAAATAATTGTTTTTTCGTAGTTATTAAGGTCGTTAGCTATAAGTTTGTTAGGGGGTTAGTCTGTTGGGGGGTTAGTCTGTTAGGCGCTTAGGAGCCAAAACTAACCAACATGTTGTTCATTTAATATGTTAGTTATTCCATATTTTCTTTTCAAAATTATCGCAAAGAGGGATTTTT
>Ga0209573_1002553_pt1 | contig 22794 bp, 21 predicted proteins | sample TNRBio252014_DNA_FD_185870 | JGI IMG/M metagenome (GOLD analysis project Ga0209573, IMG submission 185870) | Wastewater treatment Type I Accumulibacter community from EBPR Bioreactor in Madison, WI, USA - TNR Reactor_6/25/2014_ DNA (SPAdes)... | ecosystem: Engineered > Bioreactor > EBPR >...
GCAGACGCGCGTCATGACGACGGCGATCGTCCTTCAGACGCGGCAGGGGGAGTTCGGGAACGCCATCGTCCTCGGCGTGATCCTGCTCGTCCTCGCCCTCGGCATCAACTGGCTCTTCACCTGGGTCCAGCAGAGGCAGAAGGCGTGAGCCTCCTCGCGCTCGAGGGGGTCGAGGTCGTGAGGGAAGGGAGGACGATCCTCTCCCTGCCGCGGCTCGAGATCCACGACAGGGAGATCGTCGCCGTCGTCGGCCCGACCGGGGCCGGCAAGAGCACCCTCCTGCGCGTTCTCCACTTCCTCGACAGGCCCGAGGCCGGCGTCCTCGAATGGCGTGGGGAGCGGGTGCCCTGGCCGGCACCTCTCGCGCTTCGCCGCCGGATCTCCATGACGTTCCAGGACCCGCTCCTCCTGTCCGGGACGACCTACGACAACGTCTTCTACGGCCTCCAGCTGCGCGGCCAGAACGGCCACGACGCCCGGGAGAGGGTGATGGCCGCCCTGCGCCTCCTCCGCGTCGAGCACCTCGCCGACCAGCGCGCGCGCACCCTCTCCGGCGGCGAGGCGCAGCGGACGGCGCTCGCGCGGGCACTCGTCCTCTCGCCCGAGCTCCTCCTCCTCGACGAACCGTTCGCCGCGCTGGATGCCCCGATCCGCAAGCACCTCCTCGACGAGCTGAAACAGGCCGTCCGCGCGCGCGGGATCAGCTGCGTCTACGTGACGCACGAGCAGTCGGAGGCGTTCTCCATCGCCGACCGGATCGCCGTCCTCCGTCGCGGCAGGCTCCTCCAGGCGGGAACGCCGGAGGAGGTCCTCCTCCGGCCACAGAGCCGCGCCGTCGCCCGCTTCATGCAGACCGGGAACATCCTCCCCGGCGTCGTCTCGACGCGCACCGACGCGATCTCCGAGGTGAGGGTCGGCCCCCGCCTCCTCTTCTCCCGCACCGGCCTCCCCGAGGGAACGGTCGTCGACGCCTGCATCCGCCGCGAGGAGATCCTCGTCGAGGCCCCGGGCGAAGCCTCCCCCGCCCCCGGCCTGAACCGCTTCCGCGGGACCGTCGAGGCCGTCGTCGACCTCGGATCCACGATGCAGGTGCGCATCGACGCCGGCTTCCCCGGGTTCCCCCTCCAGGCTCTCATCACGCGGCGCGTCGCGCACGACCTCTCGCTGAAGACCGGCGGCGAGGTCCTCGTGACGTTCTCCGCGGCCTCCGTCCACCTCATTCCCCGCGAAGGAAACGAAACCGATGACGACGTGCCGGGAAGCGCTTAACCTCATCCTCGACTCCGTCGCCCCGCTCCCCGCGAGGTCGACCCCCCTCTTCGACGCGCTAGGGCTCGTCCTCGCCGAGACGCAGACCTCCCCTGAGACGGTCCCTCCGTTCACGAACTCCGCGATGGACGGCTACGCGGTCCGCGCCGCCGACTGCGTCGCCGCCGGGCCCGGCTCCCCCGTCTCCCTCGACGTCCTCTCCGACCTCCCGGCGGGGAGCGTCTCGACGGACGAAGTGCGCCCCGGCACCGCGATCCGGATCATGACCGGCGCGCCGCTCCCGGCCGGGGCCGACAGCGTCGTCGCGGTCGAGGCGACGACGTCCGAGGGGAGCCGCGTGAGGATCGCCGCTCCGGTGAAGAAGGGCGCAAACGTCCGCCTCGCCGGCGAAGATCTCCGCGAGGGGGAGGAGCTCCTCCCGAAAGGCTTCGCCCTCACCCCCGCCTCGCTCGGCATCCTCGCGTCCGTCGGCCTTGCCGAGGTCCGGGTCCACCCGAGGCCCCGCGTCGCCATCCTGACGACCGGCGACGAGCTCGTCGAGGCGGGCGACAAGCCGGGCCCCGGGCAGATCCGCGACTCCAACATCCACACGATGTACGCCCAGGCCCTCGCCTTCGGCGCCGTGCCTGTTCCCTTCTCCCGCGTCCCCGACACCCGCGAGGCCGTGACGGCCGCCCTCGCGAAAGCCCGCGACCACGCCGACGTCATCGTCACGAACGGCGGGATCTCCGTCGGCGACTACGACTACATCAAGGCCGTCCTCGTCGAGCTCGGCGCGCGCGAGGTCTTCTGGAAGGTGAAGCAGAAGCCCGGTGGCCCACTCGGCTACTGGCTCCTCGGCGGCAAGCCCGTCTTCGGCATCCCGGGGAACACCGTCGCCGCGATGGTCTGCATGGAGGAGTACGTCAGGCCCGCCCTCCGCAAGATGATGGGGCACGGCAAGCTCCTCCGCCCCGACGTGACGGCCGTTTTCGAGGGGGATTTCCGGAAGTCCGCGCCCGACGGCAAGGTCCACCTGATCCGCGTCCGCGCCCGGCGCAAGGACGGCCGGCTCGTCGTCGCGCCTTCCGGCCCCCAGGGCTCCGGGATCCTCTCCTCGATGCTCCGCTCGAACGCCCTCGCCCTCGTCCCGGACGACGCGCTGGCGCTGAGGACGGGCGACGAGGTGACGGTGCACCTGATCGAGGAACCCGAGGACCGCTGACGTCCTCTACGGTGCCAGGCGTGCAATCGTGTATTGTCTGGGAACCCCGCTGGCCGTCGAAAGGGACTCCGGGAGCCTCAGCCTCCGCTGATGAGGTGGACGACCTTGACGTCGGCGCCGGCCGGGACCGGCGCCTCGTCGTACGCCCCGCGCGGGATCAGAGTCCCGTTCACCGTGATGATCAGGAGCTTGAAGATGTAGTTCTTCGCCTTCAGGACGTCGCGGACGGTCATCCCCTCGTGCCAGTCGAGCGGGTCGCCGTTCACGACGAGCCGGGTGCTCCGATCGGCCTCCGCAGCCGCAGCCGGAGCACCCGGGTTCGGATCCACCGCGTCAGCCCCCGTTCTTCTGGACGAGCTCGACGACCTCGGGGAAGGCGATCCCGAGCTTCGTGATCGTCTCCATCGTCGGGACGCCGTCCGTCGTCCAGCCGCGGCGCTTGTAGACCGCGTCGCAGAGCTTTCTGTAGCGGTCCTCGCGGTACTTCCGGGTGATGGCAATCTTCTCCTCGACCGGCTTACCGGCCGGGTCGACACCGATCTCCTCGAGCATCTGCTTGTCGTAGCGCTCCGCGCGCGACTCGTACTCCTCGGGCGTCACCGGGCCGACGGAGCGGTACGGCGGCCAGTCGTGCTCGCGCCTTCCGTAGCCGCGCCTCAGGTTGAAGACGCGCTGGAAGTTGTAGACCTTCTCCGACTGCTCGATGATCTTCTCCTTCGTGACCTCGAGGCCCGTCACGCCGGAGGCGATCTCGCAGTAGTTGTAGACGTGCTCGGGCACCTTTGCCGGCTCGGCCTGCTCGGCGTTGTTCGCCGGCTCGATGTCGTTCCAGGGGAGCTTGCAGAGTCCGTGCAGGCCGAACCACGTCCTGAAGAGCGGGAAGTAGTGGAGCGCCTCGGCCTTGGCCTCGAAGGTCGGCAGGTGCTTGTTGACCATGTCCATGAAGATGAGCCACGCCTCGTCGTGCTGGGGGCCCTTGTTCGTCAGGGCGTAGCCCCCCTGCTGCGCGAGCGACTCCTTCGACTGGTACTGCGAGTACTCGAGCCCCTTGACCTCCATGCCGATGTCGGTCATGAGCTGCATGTCGCCCCAGCCGCGCTCGGCGAAGATCTGCTTCATCTTCCTCACGCCCTGTCCGGCGATCAGGCCGAAGCCCCCGCCGCGGGCGATCTGGTGGAGGATCTCCATCTGCGACTCGGCGTTCCCCCAGCTCAGGTCGAGGCCGCCCGTCCGCTCGGCGTTCAGGATGCCGCGCTGCCAGCACTCCATCGCGAACGCGCAGAGCGTGCCGTAGGAGATCGTGTCGACGCCGTACGTGTCGCAGTAGAAGTTGACCTCGAGGAGCCAGTCGGGGTCGAAGATGCCGCAGTTCGCGGCGAGGCCCGCGGCGTTCTCGTACTCCGGCCCGTCCACCGTGACGATGTCGCCCTTGTAAGGGCCGGTCTTCACGACGTGGCCGTCGGCCCCCTTCGAGCACGACATCGTGCAGCCGTACCAGCAGCCGTCGGGGATCCCCTGCGTGAAGCGCTTGTCCCAGACCCAGGAGGCGATGTTCTTCGTGTCGGGGTGGTTGCCGTACTGGAAGTTGTTCACCGGGAGGAGGTCGTAGGCGTCCATCACCTCGACGAGGTGCGCCGTCCCCTGGCGCTTCATGTTGCACTGCTCGGCGTCGAGGTCGTGGATCTCCTTGTTGATGACGCTCCCGACCTTCTGGATCCGGGCCCGGTCGGCGACGTGGTTCAGGTCGGCCTTGATGACCGGCCCGCGGACGACGAGGGCTTTCAGCTTCTTGTCGCGGAAGACCGTCCCGACGCCGCCGCGCCCCGCCTGCTTGAGGCGCGCCGCCTTGCGCTTGGCGTCGTAGAAGGAGAAGTTCAGGCAGCCGATGAGGCTGTGGTCCGAGCCCTTCCCCGCCGAGACGACCGAGACGTTCTTCAGGTCGGTCGGCCCCTCGGCGTACATGTGCGTGAAGATCTCGGAGCAGATGTGGCTGTCGGCCGGCTCGAGCGGGGCCTCCTCGATCCGGATGACGCCCCGCGGCCCGTCGACGAGGATCACCACCTCGCGGTCGGCCTTCCCCTGGAGTTCCAGGGCGTCGAAGCCGCAGAACTTCAGGAGCGGCCCGTAGTAGCCGCCGACGTTGCAGTCGATCGGGATGTCGGTGAGGGGCGAGATCGAGACGACGAGCGACTTGCCGGTGCCGGGGTACTGCGTGATTCCCGCGATCGGCCCGGGGCTGATGACGATCTCGTTCTCCGGATCGTTCCACTTCGTCGTCGGCGTCGTGGCGTTCCAGAGGTACCAGAGGCCGAAGCCGCGCCCGCCGACGAACGTGTCGACCATCTCCTGGGTGACCTTCTTCTCGGTCACCGTCAGGGTCGTGAGGTCGATGTGGAGCGACCTCATGTTGTAGCCCCGCTGGGGCTCGCTGGCCGTGAACGGCACCTCGAGGAGGACTTTGTGGGCGGCCCTCATCTCCTCGAGGTTGTCGGTGTAGTTCGTGCGGACGGTGTAGTCGGGCGTCGTCGTGGACATGCTCGCCTCTTACGGCCGGCCGGCGCGTCCCCGGAAGGAGACGTCGCGAGAGCCAAACCGCCCTTGGGACAGTAACATCCGGCAGAGATGGGGGGCAAGAGAAGGCCGTCCCCCCGGAGGTTCCATGCCGTGGAAAGCGGATGACCGATATTCCCGCCAGGTCCTCTTCCGCCCCTTCGGCGAGGAGGGACAGGCCCGGATTCGCGCGGCCCGCGTCCTCGTCGCCGGCTGCGGCGGTCTGGGGGCCGAGTCGGCGAGCCTCCTGGCTCGGGCGGGCGTCGGGTTCCTGCGGATCGTCGACCGCGACGTCGTCGAGCTTTCGAACCTCCAGCGGCAGGCGCTCTTCTCGGAAGACGACGTCCGCGAGGGGCTCCCGAAGGCCATCGCGGCGGCCCGCCGGCTCTCCCGCGTAAACACGGACGTCACCATCGAGCCGATCGTCGTCGACATGGGCCCGGGGAACGTCCGCGACCTCCTCGACGGGATCGACCTCGTCGTCGACGGCTTCGACAGCTTCGAGGCGCGGTTCCTGCTGAACGACGCCTGCGTCGAGAAGGGGCTCCCGTGGGTCTACGGAGCCTGCATCGGGTCGACCGGCCTCGCCGCGCTCCTGATCCCCGGCCACACGCCGTGCCTGCGCTGCCTCATGCCGGAGGTCCCCGAGCCGGGGACCTCCCCCACCTGCGACACGGCGGGGATCCTCGGCCCCGCCGCGCACCTCGCCGCCTCGATGCAGGTGGGGCGTGCCCTCCGCTGGCTCGCCACCCGCGAGGCCCCCACCGAGGCCGAGCTCGTCTACGCCGACGTCTGGGAAGGGCGCTTCACGCGCGTGGCCCTCCCCTACCGCCCGGACGACAGCCGCTGCTCCTGCTGCGTGGAGCGTCGATTCGACTTTCTCTCCGTCGAGACCCCCCAGACAGCCGCTCTCTGCGGCCGCGATTCCGTCCAGGTCCGCCCGCTCGTCCCGTCGCGCCCCGACTTCGCGTCGCTCGCCGAGCGGCTCCGCCCGCTCGGAACCGTCCTCGCCAACGAGCATCTCCTCCGCTTCCGGGCCGAAGACGTCGAGCTGACGCTCTTCTCCGACGGCCGGGCGATCGTGAAGGGGACGACGGACCCGGCGAAGGCGCGGAGCCTCGTGGCCAGGACGTTCGGGGTCTGAGGCTTTCCGCGAACCGGCCGCCACCCGGCCGGTCTGGCACCCCTTCCGCCCTCAGTCCTGTTTCAGCACCTTCCGGTCGAGGAACGAGTAGTGCCGCCAGGTGCCGCTCATGTGCGACCCGACCGAGCCGACGACCGTCGCCGCGAGGTAGAACGCCAGGCGCGCCTGCGGCAGGTGGTAGCCGAGTCCGACGAGGGCGAGCTTCACCAGCGCCGCGACGCCGGCGCCCTGGTAGAGGAAGACGCAGCTCCTGAACAGGTCGATCGCGAGGAGGAGGACGCCGCTGATGGCGGTCGCGACGAACGCGCCACGGGTCTTTTCGTCGGGCGCGCCGAACGCCACGCCCCCGAGGACGAGCGCCATCGAGGCGATGTGCACGGTCCGCAGCGCCACCTGCCAGGGCCGGGCCCAGGCCAGGCGGCGCGGCGGCCAGGGGAAGAGGAGCTCCTTCAGACGCCGATTCCCGCGAGACGGGTGACGGTGATCCTCTCGGAGGTCGTCTTTCCCTGCGTGAAGTTCATCAGGTAGTCGGGGCCACCCGCCTTCGAGTCGGTCCCCGAGAGGTTGAAGCCGCCGAAGGGGTGGACTCCGACGAGCGCGCCGGTGCAGCCCCGGTTCAGGTAGAGGTTCCCGGCGTGGTACTCGCGCTTCGCCCTGTCGATCCGGTTGATGGAGGTGGAGTAGACCGCCCCCGTCAGGCCGTACAGGGTGTCGTTCGCGACGGCGAGCGCCTCGTCGAAGCCGTCGACCGGGATGATCGCGAGGACCGGCCCGAAGATCTCCTCCTGCTCGAGGAAGGAGCCCGCTTTCACGCCGTCGAAGATCGTCGGGGCGACGTAGTAGCCCGGGCGGTCGATCGCGCCGCCTCCGAGGAGGAGCTTCCCCTCGCCCTTGCCTGTCTCGATGGCCTTCAGGATGCTCTTGTGGGCCGAGGCGTTCGCGACGGGGCCCGTGAAGACGCAGGGGTCTTCCCACGGGTCTCCGACCGGGATCAGCTTCGCCTTCGCGAGGATCATCTCGACGAGCTTTCCGTGGACGCGGCGGTCGACGATGAGGCGGGAGCAGGCCGAGCACTTCTGCCCCTGGAAGCCGAACGCGGAGCGGACCGCGCCGATGGAGGCGGACTCGAGGTCGGCCGTCTCGTCCACGATGATCGCGTTCTTGCCGCCCATCTCGGAGACGTAGCGGGTCATCCATTTCTTCCCCGCGGCGGGCCTGGCGATGATCTCGTTGATACGCAGGCCCACCTCGGCCGAACCGGTGAACGACACGAACCGCACGTCGGGGTGCGTCACCATGTAGTCGCCGATCTCGCCGCCCGAGCCCGGCACCAGGTTGATGACCCCCGCCGGGACGCCGGCTTCGTGGGCCATCTCGACGAGACGGTGCGCCAGGATCGGCGTGTCGGAGCTCGGCTTGAGGACGACGGTGTTCCCGGCGACGACCGCGGCCATCGTCATCCCGCCGAGAATCGCGAGCGGGAAGTTCCACGGCGTGACGACCGCGCCGACCCCGAGAGGGATGTAGTAGTAGCAGTTGTCCTCGGTGGCGAGGCGCGTCAGCGGGTGGTACTGGAAGTGGGTCAGGGCGAGCCGCGCGTAGTACTCGCAGAAGTCGATCGCCTCGGCGATCTCGGCGTCGGCCTCGTACCAGTCCTTCCCGATCTCGAACGCGAGGAGCGCGAGGAGCTCGAAACGCCGCTCGCGCATGAGGGCGGCCAGGCGCAGGAGCGTCTCGGCCCTCTCCTCCGGATTCGTCCGCGACCAGGTGGCGAAGGCGGCTTTCGCCGCGGCCATCGCCCGGTCGACGTCCTCTCGCGAGCAGCTCGAGATCCGCCCGACGACGATCTCCGGGTTCGAGGGGCAGAGCGAGGCGATCGTCTTCGCCGTCGCGACCGGCTTTCCGTCGATGATGGCCGGGTACGTTTCGCCGAAACGGGACCGGACGGCCTCCACGGCGCGGGCGACGCCTCGAACGCTCTCCTCGCGGCTGTAGTCGTGGATGGGGTCGTTCGTGAAACGCTTCAGAAACATCCCGGCTCCTTGCTCCCGGCCGGCTCCGCACCACGAACGGGGCGTTCCACCGGTCCCAGGGGAGATGGCCGAAAGTCTAGCATCGGGGTTCGGGACCTCTCCGAACCCGACAACCACCACCGAATCCGCCCCTCAGTCGTACGGTTTCCAACACTTTGCACCCGTCGCTCACGGGTCTACGATTCCCGGTCGGGCTTTCAGAACCAATGCCCCGATGGGCGAACCGGAGGTCTGTCGATCATGAGCTCCCACGGTACGAACGCCAGCGCCCACGGCAGGGCTTCGCTGCGCACGGAGATGAAGGAGCGCACCGGCAAGAACACGGCCCGCTGCTACCAGTGCGGAAAGTGCTCGGCCGGCTGCCCGATGGCCGGGGAGACCTCTCTCCGGCCGCACGACGTCATGCGCCTCGTGAACCACGACCAGCGCGAGCGCCTCCTGACCAGCGAGTCGATCTGGCTCTGCCTCACCTGCGAGACGTGCACCGAGCGCTGCCCGAACGGCTGCGATCCGGCGCGGACGATGGACGCGCTCCGCGAGATGGCCGTCGCCGCCTCGCCCGGCTCGGCGCCGCGCGCCGTCCTCGCGTTCCACCGGTCGTTCCTCGACCAGATCCGGCTCACCGGGCGCTCCTTCGAGCTCGGACTCGTCGCCGAGTACAAGCTCCGGACCGGCGCCCTCCTGCAGGACGTCGCGACGGTCCCCGGCCTCGTCGCGCGCGGAAAGCTCGGGTTCATCCCGCACCCGATCGAGGGTGTGAAGGAAGTGCGCCGGATCTTCGAGGCGTGCGAGGAAGCGACCCGGGTCGCCGCTCGCGGGAAGGAGGGCGCGTGAGAGTCGGCTACTACCCCGGATGCTCCCTTCACGGCACCGCGCGCGAGTTCGACGAGAGCCTCCGTGCCGTGGCCGGCCCGCTCGGCCTCGAGCTCGTCGAGGTGGACGACTGGTCGTGCTGCGGGGCGACGTCGGCCCACGCCACGAACCACCTCCTCTCCGTCGCCCTACCGGCCCGCAACCTCGCCCTCGCGGCCGAGCAGGGGCACGACCAGGTTCTCGCCCCGTGCGCGGCCTGCTACAACCGCCTCGCAAGCGCCCGGCACGCCGTCGCCTCCGACGCGGCCCTCGCCGCGCAGATCCCCGATCTGATCGGACGGCCGTTCCCGAACTCCGTGACGGCGCGAAACGTCGTCGAGGTGCTCCGCGAGCAGCTGGGCACGCTCCGCAAGAAGACCGTTCGGCCGCTCGCCGGCCTGAAGATCGCCTGCTATTACGGCTGCCTCCTCGTCCGCCCCTCCGAGGTCTGCACCTTCGACGACCCCGAGGCTCCGGTCTCGATGGAAGAGGTCGTCGCCGCCACCGGCGCGACGGCCGTCGCCTGGAACCGCCGCCTCGACTGTTGCGGCGGCGGCTTCTCGCTCTCGCGGACCGGGTCGGTCGTGAGGCTTTCGCGCGAGATCCTCGACGACGCGCGCGCCGCCGGCGCCGACGCGATCGTCGTCGCCTGCCCCATGTGCCACTCGAACCTCGACTTCCGGCAGGGCGCCCTCGTCCGCCGCGGCGAGGCGGAGCTGCCGGTCCTCTTCCTCTCCGAGCTCGTCGGCCTCGCGCTCGGGCTCGACGCCCGAACCCTCGGCCTCGAGAGGCACTTCGTCAGCACGAAGGGCTTCGTCGAGCGGGCGATGGCGGAGAAGCCCGCCCCCGCGCCGAAGCAGCCCCCGGCGGTGAAGCCCGCCGCAGCCCCAGCGCCAGCGTCGGCGCAGAAGGAGGCCGTCTGATGTCGCGCATCGGCGTCTTCGTCTGCCACTGCGGCGAGAACATCGGCCGGACCGTCGACGGCGCGCGCGTCGCCGAGGAGCTTGGAACGCTCCCTGGCGTGGCGCACTCGGTCGACTACAAGTACATGTGCTCCGACCCGGGGCAGGCGCTCATCAAGCAGGCGATCACGGACAAGCGGCTCACCGGGGTCGTCGTCGCCGCCTGCTCGCCCCACATGCACGAGAAGACCTTCCGGCGCGCCGCCGCCGGGGCGGGCCTGAACCCCTTCCTCTGCGAGATGGCGAACATCCGCGAGCACTGCTCGTGGATCCACGAGGACCGCGAGGCGGCAACCGAGAAGGCGATCGACCTCGGCCGCCTGATCGTCGAGAAGGTGAAACGGAACGTCCCGCTCGAGACGATCCGGATCCCGGTGGAGCGGCGGGCGCTCGTCATCGGCGGCGGCATCGCCGGCATCCAGGCCGCGCTCGACATCGCCGACGGCGGCGCCGAGGTGATCCTCGTCGAGAAGGAGCCCTCCATCGGCGGCCACATGAGCCAGCTCTCGGAGACCTTCCCGACGCTCGACTGCTCGCAGTGCATCCTGACCCCGCGGATGGTGGAGGTCTACCAGCACCCGCGGATCAAGCTGATGGCCTACAGCGAGGTCGATTCCGTCGAGGGGTACATCGGGAACTTCCGCGTGAGGATCCGGCAGAAGGCCCGGAGCGTGGACGAGACGAAGTGCAACGGCTGCGGCGCCTGCCAGAAGGCGTGCATCGTGAAGAACGTGCCGAGCGAGTTCGACGCCGGGCTCGGGAAGCGGACGGCGATGTACGTCCCGTTCCCGCAGGCCGTCCCGAACATCCCCGTCATCGACCGCGATCGCTGCGCCTACTTCAAGGGGAAGGCGCGCGGGATGAAGAAGGACGCCTGCGGCAAGTGCAAGGAGGCCTGCTCCCGCGGCGCCGTCGACTTCACACAGGAAGACCGCTTCGTCACCGAGAAGGTCGGCGCGATCGTCGTGGCGACCGGCTTCGACCTCTACTCCGTCGGGAAGGAGCAGTCCTCCCCCGGCGTGAAGGGATACGGCGAGTACGGCTACGGGACGATCCCCGACGTCATCGACGGCCTCCAGTTCGAGCGGCTCGCCTCGGCCTCCGGGCCGACGGCCGGGAAGATCCTGAGACCCTCGGACGGCAAGGAGCCGAAGCGGATCGTCTTCCTCCAGTGCGTCGGGTCGCGCGACCCGGCCAAGGGAATCGACTACTGCTCCAAGGTCTGCTGCATGTACGTCGCCAAGCACACGATGCTCTACCGGCACAAGGTGCACGACGGCGAGGCGACGGTCTTCTACATGGACGTGAGGGCCGCCGGAAAGGGCTACGAGGAGTTCACGCGCCGCGCGGTGGAGGAGGACGGGGCCGTCTACGTCCGCGGCCGCGTCTCGCGGATCTGGCGCGAGGGCGACGTCGTCAAGGTCCTCGGGTTCGACACCCTGAACGGTACCCCCGTGGCGATCGACGCCGACATGGTCGTCCTCGCGACGGCGATCAAGCCGCGCAAGGGGATCGAGACGCTCGCGCAGACGCTCTCGGTCTCGTACGACCGGTACGGCTTCATCAACGAGGCGCACCCCAAGCTCCGCCCCGTCGAGACGAACACGGCCGGGGTCTTCGTGGCGGGGGCCTGCCAGGCCCCGCGCGACATCCCCGACTCCGTCGCCATGGCGAGCGCCACCGCCGCCAAGATCCTGGGCCTCTTCTCGAACGAGATGCTCGAGCGGGAGCCGACCGTCGCCCGCGTCGATGCCGCGCTCTGTGCCGGCTGCTTCCACTGCGAGCGGGTCTGCCCCTACGGAGCCGTGGAGCACAAGGAGATCCGCGACCGCAAGGGACGCCTCCTGAAGGTCGTCGCCGACGTCAACCCCGGCGTCTGCCAGGGGTGCGGCACCTGCCAGGCCACCTGCCCGTCGAAGAGCGTGGAGCTGATGGGCTTCACAGACGAGCAGATCTACGCCGAAGTGAACGCCCTCGCGCTCTGAGGACGGAGAAGGACATGCACGCCACGCTCGACAAAGAGAGCCCCTTCGAGCCCCGGCTCACCGCGTTCGTCTGCAACTGGTGCACCTACACCGGGGCCGACCTCGCCGGGACGAGCCGCCTCCAGATGGACGCCAACGTGAGGATCGTCCGGCTCCCCTGCACGGGGCGGATCGACCCGCTCTTCATCATCAAGGCGTTTGAAAGAGGCGCCGACGGCGTCATCGTCAGCGGCTGCCACCCGGCGGACTGCCACTACACCACCGGCAACTACCACGCACGCCGCCGCTTCGCCTTTTTCAAGGAGCTCGTCGAGTTCCTCGGCCTCCCCGAGGGGCGCATCACGTTCTCCTGGGTCTCGGCCTCAGAGGGGCAGAAGTGGCGCGAGATCGTGAACGACGCCACCGCCCGCGTCCGGGCGCTCGGGCCGTTCGCGTCCTACCCGGGAACGGCCCTCCCCGCATTCCCCGCGACCGATCCCCATCCGAATTCAATAGCTACGGCGAAGGGAGCCGCGCGATGAGGGAGCTCCGGGACCTTGCCGCGAAGCTCCTCTCAGAAGGGACCGTACAGGTCGTGATCGGCTGGGAGGACGGGCCGCGCGGCGTCCGCCCCGCCTTCGTCACCGACCCGGCCGCCGCCCGGAACCTCGTCTTCGACGAGCGCTGCACGCAGAACCTCGTGCCGTACCTTTCTCCCCGCCGGGCGCACGTCGCAAAGCTCGGCAGGCCCGCCGTCGTCGTGAAGGGATGCGACGCCCGCGCCGTCGCCGGCCTCGTCCGCGAGACGCAGCTGAAGCGGGAGGACGTCGTCGTCATCGGCGTTCGCTGCGGCGGCGTCGTGGCCGACCCCTCCTCCCTCGAGGCTCTCTCCCCCGCCACCGTCGCCGACCGCTGCCCCGGCTGCACGGCGCGCGAGCCGCACCTCGCCGATCACGTCGTCGGAGAGCTGCCGCCGCCGCCCCCCGCCGAGAGCCGCCGCGACGCCCGGATCGCCGAGCTCGAGGCGATGGCGCCCCAGGCCCGATGGACCTTCTGGCAGGAGGAGCTCGGACGCTGCGTCCGCTGCCACGCCTGCCGCGAGGCCTGCCCGATGTGCTTCTGCGAGCGCTGCGTCGCCGACAAGACGCAGCCGCAGTGGGTCGAATCGTCGCCCCACCCGCGCGGCAACTTCGCCTGGCACGTCACGCGCGCCCTCCACCAGGCGGGGCGCTGCATCGACTGCGGCGAGTGCGAGCGCGCCTGCCCCGTCGGCATCCCGCTCGGCCTCCTCAACCGCAAGCTCGCTCAGGTCGCCTCCGAGCAGTTCGGCCACGTCCCCACCGACGATCCCGCCGTCCCCTCGCCCGTGGGCGCCTTCAAGAAGGACGACCCACAGGAGTTCATCCTGTGAACGCTCGCACGATCACCCACGCCCAGCTCGCCGCTCTCGTGACCGACCTCGTGGCCGCGGGGACGGCCGTCACCGCTCCCGCCCGTGCGGCCGATGGCCGGCTCGACTACCGCCACGTCGCCCGCCTCGAAGACGCCGTCCTCGGCGGGGGTCTCCCGCGCCTCTCGCTGAAGGCGCTCTTCCTCCCTCCCACCGAGCCGCTCTTCTCGTTCCGGCTCTCGGGCCCGGATGTCGCGATCGACTCCGTTCCGACGTCGTTCCCGCCCCACGTCGTCCTCGGCGCCGTCCCGTGCGACGCCGCCGGGGTCCAGGCGCTCGACAAGGTGATGGACTGGGACTACCGCGACGAGCTCTGGTTCGGACGGCGCGAAGCGACGACGATCGTCTCGGTCGCATGCAGCTCCCGTGACGAGGCGTGCTTCTGCGGCGCCACCGGCGGTGGCCCGACCGCCACGCGCGGCGCCGACCTCCTCCTCGTCCCTCTCGAAGGCGGCTTCGCCGTCGAGGTGGTCACACCGAAGGGAGAGGCGTTCGTCGCGGTTCACGAAGAGCGATTCGGCTCCGCGCCGAACGAGGCCGACGTCGCCCGCAGCCGAGCCACGCTCACCGGCAGCCGCGTCGAGCCGGTCGCGCCGCTCGCGCCGGTCACCGCCTGGCTCGCGGATCACTTCGAGGACCCGCTCTGGGCCGACGTCGCCCTTCGCTGCCACGGCTGCGGCGCCTGCGCGTCCGTGTGCCCCACCTGCCACTGCTTCGACATCGTCGACGAGCCCGAGGGAGTGACCCACGGGACGCGCCGCCGCAACTGGGACACCTGCCAGGCGGGGCGCTTCACCCTCCACGCCTCCGGCCACAACCCACGGGCCGACCAGCACGTCCGTTTCCGCCAGAGGGTCATGCACAAGTTCTCCATCTACCCCGCCCGCTTCGGGGAGCTCCTCTGCACCGGTTGCGGCCGTTGCAGCCGCGCCTGCCCCGGCGGCATGGACCTCCCTGAGGTCCTCCGAACGATCGCGGAACGAGCCGCCGCCCCGGCCGGAGGTGCCGCGTGAACCTCTATGAGCCATACCTCGCGAGAGTCACCGAACTCGTCGACGAGACGCCCGACACCCGGACGCTCCGCCTCGCCTTCCAGGAGCCCGAGCTCGCCCGGACCTTCGACTTCAAGGCCGGCCAGTTCGGCGAGTACACCGCCTTCGGTGCCGGCGAGTGCACGTTCTGCATCGCCTCGTCCCCGACACGCACCGGCTACATCGAGTGCAGCTTCAAGACGGTCGGCAAGGCGACGACGGCGCTCCGCGCGCTCAACGTGGGCGACACGATGGGTTTCCGCGGCCCGTACGGAAACCATTTCCCGCTCGAGAGGATGGAGGGTTCCAGCCTCGTCTTCATCGCCGGCGGGATCGGCCTCGCCCCCGTCCGCTCCGTCATCTGGAATGCCCTCGACCTGCGCGACCGCTTCAAGAACGTCACGATCGTCTACGGCGCCCGCTCGGTCTCCGACCTCGTCTACAAGCGCGAGCTCGCCGAGTGGGCCGCGCGCCCCGACGTGACGCTCCGCCAGACCGTCGATCCGGGCGGCGAGACGGCCGACTGGACCGGCGACGTCGGCTTCGTCCCCGCCATCGTCGAGAAGGCCGCCCCCTCGGCAGCAAACGCCTACGCGATCGTCTGCGGCCCCCCGGTGATGATCAAGTACACGCTACCGGTCCTGACGAAGCTCGGCTTCGCCGCCGACCGGATCTACACGACCCTCGAGAACCGGATGAAGTGCGGCATCGGCAAGTGCGGCCGCTGCAACATCGGGCCGGTCTACGTCTGCAAGGACGGCCCGGTCTTCACCGCGGAGGAGATGGCGAAGCTGCCGCAGGAGTTCTGAGGCAGGGCCACCCTTCAGTGGTTCAGGGGGCGGTCGTACCCGGGGGAGAAGACTTCCCGGTATACGAGGCGCATGTCGCGCAACGTGGCGAGGATGTTCCTGAGGCTCGTCGAAGAGCCGCGGCCGAATTCCCGCGGGAACGTCTGTATCCCCACCTCCCCCACGCGGAACCCCTTGAGCATCGTCTTGATCGCGATCTCCGCGCCGATGAAAGGGCTGGACGAATGGAGCGGGAGCTCGGCGGCCACCTCCTTCCGGACGAGGCGCAGGCCGCAGCTGATGTCGCGGTAGCGCGTCCGGAAGACCGACCGGAGGAGGTTGTTGTAGACGAACGAGATGAAGATCCGCGCGCTCCCGTACCTCTTCGCGTAGCGGAAGGTCAGGATCAGGTCGTAGTGGTCGCGCAACCGCCAGAGCTTGCGCAGGTCATCCACCTCGTACTCGTCGTCCCCGTCGGTGAACGCGATCCACTCGTACCGCGCCGCCTCGAGACCGGTCCGGAGGGCCTTTCCGTAGCCCAGGTTCTCACCGTGGTGGATGACCCTCACACGCGGGCTCTGGCGGGCGAGCTCGTCGGCGATCTCGCCGGCCCGGTCGGGCGAGCCGTCGTTGACGACGATGATCTCGTAGTCGCTCGTCAGCTCCGCGAGGACCCGGTGCGCCTTCGCCGCCACCCGCTCGATCGTCCGCTCGTCCCGGTAGACCGGGAAGAAGAGGCTGATCCTGTCGGAGGCGGACGTGTTCACGGCGTCGCTCTCCGGGCGCGCACGAACGTCTGCCCTCCGAGCAGCCACTGAAGGGGCCGCAGCTTCAGGTAGACCGACACGGCCCAGGGCCATTTCGGAATCCTGGACTTCGACGTCAGGGGGAGAAAGCGGACGCGCAGCTCGCGGACCGTGAATCCGGTCGCCTCGAGCGCCTCGACGAGGCTCCGGTCGGTCAGGATGACGACGTGGTCGACGAAGTCGAAGTAGCGTGCCGGGCTCAGCCGGAAGTTCGGCTGCAGGACCAGGATCTCCCCGCCCGGTCGCAGGATCCGCCGGGCGGCGGAGAGGACCCGGAGCACCTCGGCCGGCGAGGCCAGATGCTCGAGGAAGTTGCTCATGAAGACCGTGTCGGCCGTACCGTCGGGAATCAACGGCAGGTCGACGTCGCCGTCGACGACGGCCTCGACGCCGGGGCCGGCCGACTGCGCGAGCGTCGGGTTTGCGTCGACTGCGATGCGGCGCGCCGCCCTCACCTCGTTGATGAAGAGGCACGCCCCGGCGCCGACGTCGACGACGGTCCCCCGCTCCGGGATTCTCAGTCCGAAGAACTCGTGAACGAGGACACGCCACACCGCGCGCATGGCCTCGAGCTCCGCCGGCGGGAAACGCCGCCTGTAGAGCGCTGCCAGTACCTCCCCCGGAGGGGACCGCCGATCCTCGACTTCGAATGCCGTCACGCGCCGGCTATCGTACGACGCCGGCCCGCCGGAGCGGCCGCCCTATACTCCCAGCGGTGTCGGCCACTCTGCCGGTTCTCGCGGCAGCAGGATTGAACGCGGCCTTCGCGTCGGTCCTGCTCTTCGGCCTCGGCCTCCTCGGACACGCACTCCTCCCGGCACGCCTCCGCCCCGCCGCGTCCGTCACGCGATTCGCCACCTCCCTCTCCCTCGGAACGGCGGCCTTCGGCTGGATGACCTGGGTCCTCGGCAGTCTCGCCGGAACGAAGGCGCTCCCGTTCCTCTGGCTCGCGCTCGGGGCCTTCGCTCTCCGGGCGGCGCGCCCCTGGGCCACCGTCCTCCTCCACGTGGCCCGGCGCTGCGGCGCCCTCCTGCGCTCCTCCCCGCTCCTGACGGCGGCGCTCCTCCTCGCCGCGGCCCCGCTCGCCTTCTCCCTCTGCCTGCCGCTCGTCGACAACGACGGCATCCGGTACCACGTCGCCCTCCCGAAGCTCTACCTCCTCACGGGACGAATCTTCCTCTACCCGTGGGACGTCACGGGCGCCTACCCGCAGCTCGGCAACATGCTCTACCTCGCCGGCATCTTCGCCGGGTCGGCCGAGGCGGCGAAGTTCCTCAACGCCGGGTTCCTCGCGGCGTCGTGCACCGTCCTCGCCCTCACCCTCCACAGGAGCCGCTCCACGCGTCCGGCCGCGCTCGCCGGCCCGCTCCTCTTCCTGGCGTGCCCGGTCGTCGGCGTGGTCGCCGGCACCGGCTTCATCGACCACATCGCGCTCTTCCACCTCGTGACGGCGTTCGTCCTCGTCGCGCGGCGGAGCCGGCCCCTCCTCCCCGGCCTCGCGCTCGGCGCCGCGCTCGCGACGAAGCTGACGCTCGCCCCCGGGGCCGTCGCCCTCGGCCTCGCGGCAGCCCTTTTGCGGCCCCGAAGCGAACGGCTCCGCGCTTTTCTCGTGGTCCCTGCCGCCGTGGTGCTCCTCCTCGCGCCATTCGCGCTCCGCAATGCCGTCGCGTTCGGCGACCCCTTCTACCCGATCCTCTCCCTCGCCACGAAGCGCCCGACGCCGGGGATCTCGCCGGACGTCTTCAGGACGTACACGAGCTTCAACGTGGGACGCGCCGGCCCCCTCGGCGTCGTCTGGCAGTCACCCGGCTCGGGCGACGAGGATGAGACGGCCGGCGTCCACAACCTCGCGGGACTGCTCCTTCTCTTTCTCGGCCTGCGCGACCGCCTCGTCCGCATGGCGGCCCTCTTCGCTCTCCCCTTCCTCGCCTACGCGGCTCTCGCCAGCCCGCCGACGCGGTACCTCCTCCCGTTGCTCTGGGGGCTCTCTCTGGCGACCGCCGCGGTCCTTCCCCGTCTCCTCGCAGGGAGAGCGGTCTGGCTCGCCATTCCCCTCGCGATTCCCGGCGCCCTGTTGTCCTGGCAGTTTCAGGCCCGGAACTTCGGTGCGGCCGACTACCTATTCGGTCATTCCTCGAAGCAGGAGTACCTCGGCCGGACGATTCCGGGCTACCGGGCGGCGACCTTCGTCAACGGGCTCCCTCCCGGCGGCGTCATGGCCGGAGACTTCCCCGGGCCGGTCTACTTCGACCGGCCGTGGATCGTCGAAGGGCTCATCAACGAGGCCCCTCTCACGATCTGGGTACGCAGCGGCGAGAACGCGGACCGGCTCCTCGAGCGGCTCCACGAGAACGGCATCCGCTGGCTCCTCGCCACGCCTGCCTTCGGCGGAGGGACCCCGCTCTCGCTCCTGACCTTCGCCCCCGACCCGTCGAAGGCGCACGTCATGGCGGCGCTCCGCGCCCGCCTCCGCTTCGTGAAGACCGTGGACGGCGTGGACGTCTGGGAGATCCCGGCGCCCGCACCTCCGGTGAAGCCGTGACGTCCCCCGCCCCGCCCCGCTTCGATCCGAAACGGCGGCGCGCGGTGACGTTCGCGCTCCTCCTCGTCACGGCGCTCGCCTCCTTCGAGTCGACGGTCGTCTCCACGGCGATGCCCACGATCATCGGGGACCTCCACGGTCTCTCCCTCTACTCGTGGGTCTTCTCCGTCTACCTCCTCACCTCCACGATCTCGATGCCGCTCTTCGGGCGCCTCGCCGACCTCTACGGCCGCCGGCGGGTGCTCCTCGTCGCGACGGCTCTCTTCCTCGGCGGCGCCCTCGTCTGCGCCCTCGCCCGCTCGATGCCGCAGCTCATCGCGGCCCGGGCGCTCCAGGGCCTCGGGGCGGGCGGCCTCATGCCAGTCGCGCTCACCGTCACCGGGGACCTCTACTCGATCCAGGAACGCGCGAAGGTCCAGGGCCTCTTCAGCGGCGTGTGGGGCGTCGCCAGCCTCATCGGCCCGCTCCTCGGGGCGTTCCTCACCGTCTCGTTCGGCTGGCGGTCGATCTTCACGATCAACCTCCCGCTCGGCCTCCTGGCCTTCGCTCTCGTAGCGACGCAGATGGTCGAGACGCGGGAGAAGCGGCGCGACCCGCTCGACCTGGCGGGCGCGGCCACGCTCGCCGTCGGCGTCACCGCGCTTCTCTTCGCGGTCCTCCATCGGGCGGGCCCGGGCTCCCTCGGCCTCCTCTCCCGCGGAGGCCTGCTGCTCCTGGCCGTCGCCTTCCTCGCCGCCTTCGCCCGCCTGCAGGGCCGGCGCGAGCACCCGCTCATCCCCCCGGACCTCTTCACGCGCGTGGAGACGGCCGCGCCCTACCTCTCCGGGGTGCTCATCGGCACGAGCATCTACGGCGTCGACACGTTCGTGCCCCTCTTCGTCCAGGGGGCGCGAGGCGGGAGCGCCGGCGCGGCGGGCGCCGTCGTCACGCCGCTCGTCTTCGGCTGGTCGCTCTCGGCCGCGATCGCCGCGCGGTTCATCGTCCGCCTCGGCTTCCGCAGGACGGCACGCGCCGGCGCGCTCCTCATCCTCGCCGGCTTCGCCGGGCTGGGCCTCGCCGCCCTTCTCGACGCCGGTGTCGGCTGGATCAGCCTCGCCTGCGGGCTCGTCGGCCTCGGCCTCGGGCCGTCGTCGCTGAGCCAGGTCCTCGTCATCCAGCACGTCGTGCCCGAGAAGCGGCGCGGCATCGCCACCAGCCTCGTCCCCTTCTCGCGGACGGTCGGCGGCTCGATCGGCGTCGGCGCGCTGGGAGGCATCCTCGCCGCCGGCCTCGCCCAGAGGCTCGGCCCCGCCGCCGACTCGGCCGGAAGCCTCCTCACCGGCGGCGCCGCCACCTCACCCGAGCTGCGCCTGGCGATCGAGCGGTCGCTCCTGCCGGTTTTCGCCGTCCTCTTCGTCCTCGCGGCCGTGAACCTCCTGGTGACGGGGCGGTACCGCGAGGGGACGGACGGCGTGGGCTGATCCCGGGCCCGACACTTTTTTTCACTTCCCCTGTTGTAAATCCGGGCCTCTCGCGGAGCTTGGCTAAAGGACCCGTTCCTTCGCGTGAGGCGCATCGCCCAGGCCCACCCGGCAAGGCATGCCGAGCTCCTTTCGGCCCCGCCACCGAAAGGCGCGGAGTGTCGGCGTTTCACGGGATCCGGATTCTCAAACCATTGATTTCAGGAGTGTTATGAGCACGGCCATGGCCTCTCATCCGGCTCCGGACACCGAACCCGCGCCGTCCGCCGTCCCCGCCAAGGGCCTTGCCCTGTGCCTTTCGGGCGGGGGGTTCCGGGCGCTCCTGTTCCACATCGGAGCCCTCCGCCGCTTGAACGAGCTGGGCATCCTCGCGAAAGTCGACACCTTCTCCGCGACCTCCGGCGGCAGCATCCTGGCGGCCCACCTCGCCACCCTCGTCGCGAAGGACCCGGCGAAGAAGGCGGCCTTCACTTCCGAAGCATGGGACGAGTTCGTGGAAGCCCCTCTTCTCGCTCTCACGCGCAAGGACCTCCGGCGCGGGTTCCGCACGCTCGGGCTCCTCGCCCGAAACCTCTTCCGGCCCAACGCGCGCGTCGAAGCCCTCGCGCAGCGGTACGAGGAGATCCTGACGCCGCTGAAGCTCCGCGACCTCCCTCCCGCCCCCCGCTTCGTCTTCTGCGCCACCGACTTCCTCCGGAGCGTTCCCTGGTTCTTCGAGCGCGACCGGATGGGCGACCGCCAGCTCGGCTGGGCGGCTCCTCCCGACGGCGCCACCCTCGCGCGCGCCGTCGCGGCCTCGTCCTGCTTTCCGCGCTCCATCGGTCCCCTCCCGGCGCCGCTCGACCCCGCCCTCCTCTCGGGCGGCGCGGCGCCGTCCGGCCCGGACCGCGACGCCGCCATCCGGCACCTCGCGCTCGGCGACGGCGCGAGCCACGCGCACCTCGGCCTCGACCCCGTCTGGAAGACCCACACCACCGTCCTCGTTTCCGAAGCCGGTGCGTATCCGAACGCCCGAGGGAAGAGACGCCTCATCCCCCGCCCCGACCCGCCCCTCACCGCCGTCGACAGCGAGGGGCAGGAGATCCGCCGGCGCCGCCTCGTCTCGGGTTTCGTCGGCGGCCAGATCTCCGGCACCTTCTGGAGCCTCTCCAGCGCCCCGTCGAGCTATCGCATCCCGTTCGGCTATTCGAAGAGCCTCGCCCGCGACGTCCTCTGCACCATGCGCGCGAGCCTCGACCCGGTCACGGACGCCGAGGCCGCCGTCCTCCTCAACCACGGCTACCTCACCGCCGACGCCGCCCTGCGCACGCACACGTCCCAGCTCCTCCCCCGGATCGTTCCCCGTCTCCTGCTCCCCGACCCGGGCTGGACGCCCGCGGACCCGGACATCGAGAGACGGGTGAGAGTCGCGTTCGCGGGGAGCGGGAGGCGGCGGCCCTGGTGGAGGATCGACCCGTGAGGTCGAGCCGTGGCGGCCTCGCGCTCGTTCCGCCCCTTCCGGTCGCCCCGGTCGCCTCTCTGACCGCACCCGCCTCCGAGGAGTGCATCAGCGGCCGGCTCCCCGCCTTCGCGCCCGGCGGAACGCCCCTCGCTTCATTCAGCGCGGCCGACGGCGATGACGGCATCCACATCGCCTCCGTGACCCGCGTCGACGGTCCCGAGGGCCCCATCCTCCGCGTCGTCGTCTCCTGGTTTGAAGAGAGCCGACGGGTCGAGCGGACGTTCGAATTGCCAGATTGATAGAACATCCACCGTCTCTCGTCGGTCTCCAGTGCTCCGGAGACCCACCGCCGAATCCTCTGGGTCTCCAAGAAACGCCCGAGCCGGAGCCCCTCTCTCAGCCGCTCGCTCCGCCCTCCGGTTCCCGACGGCCGTCTGGAATCGGAGGGCGGGGCAGATATCCCCCGGATGCGACACGTTCCCGGCGGCGCCGCGTATTCCGGTTCCGGCGACACCGTCTTACAAGGCGCCTCGCGGTGTGGCCGGCCCGAGTTCCTTGTGGGGCTGCCGGATTAGACTGCTCTCGGAGCGGTCTATCGTGGCGAAGACGACGAGGTGTTTAGACGGCGATTCCGTGCCAGGCTGGCATGGGGGAGCCGTCTAATAGACGGTTAGGCAGGCGGGGTCTACGTCCTCGCGGTTCTGGCCGTTCGTGTGCCTCCATTCCGCGCGCCGGGCGCGTCCTCTGAGGCCCTCCCCGTTCCAGGCGGTGGGCCCCCTTCGTCGCCACGTTCGTACCGCTGCAACCAGGAGTCTTCATGCGCCTCTCACCTTTCGAAAGCCTTGCCCTCGTCGTGCCCTTCGCCTTTCTCCTGTTCTGGCTCGCGCTCATCGTCGTCCACATCGTGTTCGCCCTCGCCGTCTTCCGCCACTCCTCAGCCACCCGTGACGGCGGCTCCGAGCTGGTCTTCGCCGCTCCTCCCATCTGGGCTCTCGCGACCCTCGTCACTGGCGTCCTCGGTGCCACGTGCGATTGGCTACTACACTGTTCTTCAATCCGCCCCGCGCCGTACGCCTCTGCGCCTGAGGCACCGCCACCTACGTCCGAGCCCTCGGCGCCGCATGCCTAACCCGGCTTGCAGCGGACTTCGCTTCGCTCGCCGCTGAAGCCCCGGTTAGCTTGCTATCGCCAATGCTGCGCACCATCCTCGCTCTAACACTGGCCCTGTTCGGCGTCGTATCCGACGCGCTCGGGTGTTCCTGCGCCGTCGTCATATCGCCCAGCACGCCGCTGCTTTC
>Ga0209573_1002554_pt1 | contig 22794 bp, 22 predicted proteins | sample TNRBio252014_DNA_FD_185870 | JGI IMG/M metagenome (GOLD analysis project Ga0209573, IMG submission 185870) | Wastewater treatment Type I Accumulibacter community from EBPR Bioreactor in Madison, WI, USA - TNR Reactor_6/25/2014_ DNA (SPAdes)... | ecosystem: Engineered > Bioreactor > EBPR >...
AATAAAAAAGCTTCTGTCTCACGCTCCGCAATTGATAATAAATCAACAAAATATATCGAAAAAGTACTGAATTGGCATTTGGAGAAAAAAGATGAATTGCTGGAGAAAAGAAGTGATATTTTTAGTTATGCATTGTCACAATATTTAAAACTTGGTTTTTCATATTTTTTCACACCGAGCCCTCTCCAAGTACCATCTGTTATGATGCTTAAAAACAATAGTATTATTAAGGATTTACCTGCATTAAAAACGCATTTGTGGAATCATGGTATTCAATCAAGTGTGTTTTATGGAGAGGATGCATTTTTTATACCAAGTCATCAGAATTTAACAAATAACGACATAACATTTTTTTTTAAAGTTTTAGAGACTTTTATTTTGAATCATAAAATATGATAACTTCAAATATAACCCTTGGTCAAAATGTCTTTATTGATAAAAGTTCTACAATCAATAATGTTACAATTAACTCTAATACTAAAATAGCAGCATATGTAAATATTTTCGGTTCCCATGCGCATGTATTAGAAATTGGGGAAAATTGTTATATTGGACCTAATTGTTTGATAGAGGGATATAATGCTAAAGTAATTATAGGTTCATTTGTTAGTTTTGCTCAAAACATTATTCTCTTAAGCGGTTCTGGGCCCAATGCATCACATTTGATGCAAAGAATTTTTCCTTTGCAAAAAGGTAGCATAAATATTGGTGACCATTCATGGGTTGGTGCAAATGCGATTATAATGCCCAATGTCAGAATTGGCAAATTTTGCATTGTTGCTGCAAATAGTTTTGTAAATAAATCATTTGGAGATTATTCCATAATAGGCGGAACCCCCGCGAAATTAATTAGATTATTCTCACCAGAAGAAATAGAAAAATTACACGGAAATGATTAAATTTTTGGACCTTCAGAAAATTAATAACCAATATAAACAAGAGCTCAAAGAAGTTGCTAATGAAGTGATAGATAATGGGTGGTATCTTTTTGGCAGCTATACTAATTTATTCGAAAATAAGCTAAAAGAATATATAGGGGCAGAATATGCTATTGGTGTTGCAAATGGCCTAGATGCACTAAGATTGATATTTTGGGCATATATTGAACTTGGATTTATGAAAAAAGGAGATGAAGTAATTGTACCCGCGAATACATATATTGCTTCAATATTAGCAATAACAGATAATCAATTAACTCCAGTTTTTGCAGAGCCGGATTTGTCATCCTATAATCTAGATTTAACTAAAATTGAAAGTCTTATAACTTCCAGAACAAAAGCTATACTTGTGGTACATCTATACGGAAATGTGTGTTGGAATGATAATCTTGAACGAATAAAAAAAGAATACAATCTTAAAATTATTGAAGATAATGCTCAAGCAATAGGAGCAGAATGGAATGGATTGAAAACTGGAAATTTGGGAGATGCGGCCGGTTTTAGTTTTTATCCTGGGAAAAATCTTGGCGCACTGGGTGATGGAGGGGCTGTAACCACAAGCGACTATGAATTGGCCACAGTTGTCAGAGCCTTGGGAAATTACGGTAGCAAAAAAAAATATATAAATGATTTTAAAGGGTTAAATAGTAGAATTGATGAAATTCAAGCAGCATTTTTAACCGTGAAGCTTCCCCTGTTGGATATGGAAAATAATAAAAGGAGAATTGTTGCAAAATTTTTTAGTGAAAATATTAAAAACCCTAATATTATTTTACCCGTAGCAAAAGACTTTTTTCAAAATGCTGATTTTAAAATCAACGATCAGTATTTAAACAATAAATCTAAATCACATGTTTTTCATTTATATGTTATTCGTAGCTTGAATAGAGATAAATTACATGATTATCTTAATAGTTCAGGCGTACAAGCTTTAATACATTATCCCATACCTCCTCATAAGCAAAAAGCCTATATGGAGTATAACAATCAAGTTTTGCCAATTACAGAGAAAATTCATAAGGAAGTTCTAAGTTTGCCTATAAGTTCGGTTGTTACAGATGAAGAAATGATTCAAATCACATCACTTATTAATAACTTTTTAGACTAACAATATTGATAAAAGGCAACTCGTATAAACAAATCCTGAAGTCTACTGCTCTCATTGGAGGGTCAGAAATTATAATCATATTATTAAAAATAATTAAGACAAAATTTGTTGCAATATTATTAGGGCCTATTGGAATTGGAATTTCCGGCTTATTTGATTCTTCGTTGGGGCTGGTCGGTACTGTTACTAAGCTCGGCATTGGTTTTAGCTCCATAAGAGATATTTCGAAAGCATCCGAATCAAATGACATTCACAGAATATCAACCGTAATAAAAATACTTAGAACCTGGGTATGGTTCACGGGTTTTCTAGGGTTGTTTATTGTCGCCATTTTCAGTAAAAGCTTAAGCATTTGGGCTTTTGGTGATGATAGTCAGCAAGTTTCCTTTATACTTTTATCTATTGTTATGATTATCATGGCTGTTTCAGATGGTCAATTGGCATTGCTTCAAGGTTTACGAAGAATTGGCGATCTTGCTAAAGCAAAGGTAATAGGTGTTTTCGCTGGTGTGTTAATAGCGTTGCCATTATATTGGGTATATGGTGTTGTTGGAATTGTTCCGGCAATTATTTTTAGTTCATTTGCAGCATTGGCAATTTCATGGTGGTTTTCAAGTCGTGTTCACATAGAAACAGTTTCTCTAAGTGTGAGAGAAATTATTATCGGCGGCGCCGACATGGTACGGTTAGGTTTTTTTGTCGTTATTTCTGGCTTGATTAGTACAGGATCGTTGTACTTGGTTCGGATTTTTATTTCACAGAAATTAAATGAAGAGAGCGTTGGTATATTTCAAGCTGCTTGGTCTATTTCTACAATGTATATAGCATCTGTCTTGGGAGCGATGGCAGCTGATTACTATCCAAGACTTAGTGCCATTAGTGATGATTCAAAAAAGATGAATGTTTTAGTTAACGAACAAACTGAAATGGCATTATTAATAGCAGGGCCTTTAATAGTTGGAATGATTGCATTTCTGAAGCTGATTATCATTATTTTATATACTGACAAATTTCTCCCCGCAATTCCACTATTAGAATGGCAACTTCTTGGAACTTATTTTAAAGTAATATCCTGGCCGCTAGGTTTTGTTCTTCTTGCTAAAGGTGAAGGGAAAAAATTTGTTTACTCCGAGCTAATATATTTTGTAATTTATTTGCTCCTATTGTATTTTGGTTGGAACTATTTAACATTAGAGATAACTGGAGTGGCATTTTTAGTTTCATATATTTTTTACTTAGGGTTTGTTTTTGGTCTGAGCAAGAAGATTACAGGCTTTTTCTATAGTCAAAAGAATATCTTCATAATATTGATATTTTTAATATTATCCATTGTATCAATGGTAAATTCAAGACATATACCTCAGCCATATAGTTATATTGTTGGTGTTCTAATAACAGCAACAGCAATAGCTTATTCTTATTATCGGTTAATAAAATTAATTTCCGTTAGCGAAATAATTCTCAAATTTAAATCAAGATTTCTTAAAAGATAAGAAATGGACACTCCAATTGTATCTGTTATCGTGAGCACTTATAATTCAGCTGAATTTATAATAGAAACTCTCGAAAGCATCAAAAATCAAACCTTTTCAGAATTTGAGTTGATTATAACCGACGATTGTTCAACTGACAATACTATTGATATATGCAAAGACTGGGTAAAAGAAAATCAAAAACACTTTAACAGAGTAGTTTTTTTACAATCGCAGGTCAATACAGGAGTAGTAAAAAATGCAAATCGAGGCCTAGCTGTGGCAGATGGCGAATGGATAAAATTTATAGCTGGCGATGATATTATGAAACCTAATTATTTAGAAGTTATTATGGTGTCAGCTTTGACTTCGTCACATGAACTTATTTGTTCTAAAATAACTCCGTTTCTGAATTATGATGAGACTTATAATATTAAAATTGATAAAATCATTAATTATTGGGAATCCAATTATTCTCTATTTCAAGGTAATCAGTTAAAAAATTATTTAAATAGATATTTTATTCCATCTCCTGGTGTAATTATTAAAAAGGAAATATTATCAAAAACAAATGGCTTTGATGAAAGATTTGAAGTTGAAGATGTGCCTTATTGGTTGAAAATACTTTCAGATGGCTACAGATTTGAACTTATAAATGATTATTTAATTGATTATAGAATACATAACAAATCTCTATCAAATAGAAGTATTGCCGAACCAAAGAGTATAATTGATATGAAAAGTTATAAATTCTCCAAATCAATTTTTCTTTTGATTACACGAAATATCTTTCTTAAATATTGGATGTTAAGTGAGCTGTATAAAGGGTATGTTAAAATTCTTAGAGCTGAGGCACTTATTTTTTTAGGGAATTATCCTAATTTAATAAATAAAGCCGTTTATAAAATTATAACAATAATATTTCTCCCGAATGAATTATTTCGAAAGAATCAAAAAAATAAATCATGAATAGTATTGTGGTTAAAATAAAAAATGGTCTTGGAAATCAGATGTTTCAATATGCTTTAGGTCGAAAACTCTCTATATTGAATAATTGCCCCTTGTCATTTGATATTTCGGAGTATTCTTCTGATCTTAGAAATCATGAATCAATTGAATTGAATATTCATAGATTTAATGTGGTTAGCGAAATCGCTAATTATTCTGAAGTGGAAAGGATTATTTCTAAAAGAAAGTTTAGTTGTAAGATACTTAATTATTTGGTATTTATATGTAATAGGCTTGTTGGTCCATTTTTCTTTTATAAAAGGGATTATATTAAAGATGAGTGGAATGATAATATGAATGTATTGAAAGTAAAGGCTCCTAGCTATCTAGAAGGCGATTGGGTCAATATGCATTACTTTGAATCAATTGAAGAGCAATTGAGAAAAGAATTGTCGTTAAAAAAAGAGTTGGAAAATTATTATTATAACGACTTAAAAACGCAAATATTAAATACTCCAAATTCAATTGGAATTCATTTTAGAAGGAATTATGAAAAACTTTCGCCAGCAAATGAATATTTTGGGGTTCTGCCTTTAACCTACTATTATGAAGCATTAACGCACCTCAAAAAAATTATTAATGCCGATTTATCAATATTTGTGTTCTCAGATAACCCAATATGGGTAGCAGATAATTTTATAACATCCCATAATATTAAAATATTGTATCGCTCAGACTTATTAACTGATGCACATGAATTTGAGCTACTCAAAAGCTGCAAGCATCAAATTATTGCAAATAGTACTTATAGCTGGTGGGCAGCTTATCTGAATAATAATGATGAAAAGGTGGTTATTGCTCCTAAAAAGTGGTATTTAAATTATAAAGCGCAAAAGTGGTATGAAAAAGGATATTTAACTCCTAAAGAATGGACTCTTGTGTAGTTTGAATAACATTTAATGAAAATATTATGGAAAGAAAAAAAAATACACCCCAACCTATATTGGTAACTCAACCTGCATTGCCCAGTTTATCAGAGTTTATCCCATATCTAGAAAAAATTTGGGAAAGCAAATGGCTCACCAATAATGGTCAATTTCATCAACAACTTGAAAGTGAATTAGCGGATTATTTAGGAGTAAAATTTGTTTCATTATTTGCAAATGGAACTTTAGCATTATTAACAGCCCTTCAAACTTTGAAGATTTCAGGTGAGGTTATAACCACTCCTTACAGCTTTGTTGCAACAACTAATGCCTTATGGTGGAATAATCTAAAGCCTGTTTTTGTGGACATTGATCCGGAATACCATAATCTTGATCCTGAGAAGATTGCAGCTGCAATTACGCCAAATACTACCGCAATAATGCCAGTGCATGTTTATGGAAATCCAGCAAATGTAGAAAGGATTCAAGAAGTTGCTGATATCTATGGACTTAAGGTCATTTACGATGCTGCTCACGCTTTTGGAGTGAAGTACAAGGGAACCTCGGTTCTAAACTATGGTGATTTATCCATCTTAAGTTTTCATGCGACCAAAGTATTTAATACTTTTGAAGGTGGAGCAATAATCTCTCATGATGAAAAAACCAAGAAAAGAATTGACTATCTTAAGAATTTTGGGTTTGCAGATGAAGTCACGGTTACTGCTCCGGGAATAAATTCTAAAATGAATGAAGTACAGGCTGCATTCGGGCTTTTGCAACTAAAGAATTTAAAATCTAATATAGATAAACGTAAAGAAATTGCAGAACATTATAATAAAGGCTTGCAAGGTTTAAAAGGTATAAAACTGTTTAATGAATTTCCTGGTACGGAGGATTATAATTACGCTTATTACCCGATTTTTATAAATGAAATAGAATATGGCAAATCACGCGATGAATTATATTTATTTCTAAAAGAAAATGGTGTTTTTGGTAGAAGGTATTTTTATCCTTTGATTAGTAATTTTCCAATATATTCAGGCCTCGAATCTTCTTCTTTAGATAACCTTAAAGTTGCTAATAAGATTAGTAATGAGGTTATATGTTTGCCTATATTCCCAAATCTAATGTTAGATACAGTATTACAAATCATTAATCTAGTTAAAAATGTACAATAAATATTTTGTTTTATCAGATAATTATCAATTATATTTAAGGTTTATTAAGCTGTTAGAAGCTAAATCTTTAATAAACAGTTTTGATTTTTATTGCAGTCCTGAAAATGATATTATGATTAATAAAGGATTGCCGGCATTAGATGTAAAAAAATCGTTCATTGATTTAATATCAAAATATTCAATGGGCTTTTCAATACATTCAAAACAAATGTTTCCCAAAGAATTAGTACAAAGTATCCCTTGTATCAATATACATCCAGGTTATAACCCGTTTAATAGAGGATGGTATCCTCAGGTTTTTTCCATAATAAATGACGAAGTAATTGGTGCAACTATTCATTTTATGGATGAAAAATTAGATAATGGAAAGATAATCGAACGTATTAAAGTGGAGAAAGAAATCTGGGATACCTCCGAAACGCTTTATCTAAAAATTCTTAATGCAGAAATGATTCTTCTAGGAAATAATATTTTTGATATTATTAATGATAGTACAAATCCATTTGAACCTGAGTTTTTAGGCAAGCTTTATTTGAAGAAAGATTTTGATGAATTATGTAAGATTTCTTTAAATCAAGAAGGTAGATTTGAAGATTTTTATAATTTGTTGAGAGCAACAACTTTTTCTAATTATCAAAATGCTTTTATCATTGATGAAAAGACCGGGAAAAAAATATATATATCAATAAATATTTCTTATGAGTAACAAAGAGTTTGTTCTTAGTATTTGTTGTATTAGTTATAATCATGAGAAATATATTTCTGAAGCTTTAGAATCATTTCTTATGCAGATAACAGATTTTGATTATGAGATTATTGTTGTTGATGATAATTCTCCTGATAGTACTTTTCAGATATGTCTTGAATATCAAAAAAAACATGCTAATAGAATTAAACTATTTAAAAACGAAGTTAATTTGGGACCAATTCCCAATTTAACTAAAGCACTCAATTTATGTACTGGTAAATATATTGCTTGGTGTGAAGGGGACGATTATTGGACAAATCCTTTTAAACTTCAAAAGCAGGTGGATTTTTTAGAAGCCAATCCCGATTTTTCGCTTAGCTTTCATAACTCTCTTATTAAATGGGAAGATGGTTCATTACCTGATTCACTTTTTTGTCCACCTAATCAAAAAGAAGTATCAACAATTAAAGACGTAATTAAAGGATGGTTTATTCCCTCAGCAAGTATGGTTTTTAGAAGAGATTCAATTATGCCTTTGCCTGATTGGTTTCCAGGAATATACAATGGAGATTGGGGAATACAGCTATTGTTAGGTAGTAAAGGAAATATTTGGTATATATCAGAAGTAATGTCGGTTTATCGGAAAGCGCTAGGTTCATTATCATATTCCTTAGGAAAAAATGTTGAGTTTGTTTTTGTTCAAAAAAAAGAATTACTGCTTCATATAAATCAATTAACAAATTATAAATTTCAGGCCTCAATAGAAAAAGCAATAAAAACTTTAAACAAAGATTTAAAGGATTTTTTATTGAAAAGAAAATCAAAATATATTTACTGGCTTTTTCATCCAAAAAGACTGATAAAGAAAATTTTGATAAAGTATTTTAAGTTTAATAAATTGAAATTATTTTTAATATAAATTAAGATATCATCAATATTGCATAATGTCTGAATTAATAAAAGTTAAATCCTTATCAAAATATCTATAACACATATTTTGCTCAAAAATATATCACAATATATTAGCAATTATCATAGGATATTGTTTTTGTCGAATAATTAGTTAACGAGCAGACAATTCAGCATAAATAGCTCTGAAGCACAATGGTATTAACCCCTAATACCTCATCTTTATCAACTATTAAAGGAACGATATTGAATGCATTAAATTGGGTTTAATCCTGATGTCCAAAAAAAATACTAACTTGTAATTGAACTTAAGATAATAAATAGTAAATTGTTCGAAACAATCCAGTTATTTTACATAAAGACTTTTTAATGAAATTGAATTTGACACAATGGCCAAAATTAGTTGACTATTTTTTAACCTTACTAATTATTTTTATTACCGATAATCCTATTTTTGTTGAAGATAGGATTTTTAAATTATTTGTCTTTGTTTTAGTAATTATTGTATTCTTCTACAGGAAGAAAAAACTGGATATTCAAGTCTTTTTCGTTTCTTTTATAGTGATTTTTATTATACTTTTACAAGGATGGAAATGGGGTGTAAATTGGTTTACTGTATTATCTTATTTAGTATTAATGGTTTTTACTTCATATTTTTTTATTAAAATTGTTGGATTTAAATTTCTTATAATATCATCAAATCTAATATATTACTCAGCTCTTATTAGCTTGCCATTATTTTTAGGTCAGGTAATTAGTTCAAGTTTTACACAGTTTTTATATATAATTGAGAAACCTTTTGAAGCCATTTCTTCATTACCTGTAAGACCCTCTATCTTAATTTATTCAATCGCTCATAATACTGTTGATCAAGGAAATATGAGTGATTTTTTAAGAAATCCTGGGATGTTTCATGAACCAGGAGCTTTTGCAGTCTTTCTGGTTTTTGCTTTTGCAGTAAACCTAATTAAATCTCAAAGAGTTATTACTACAAGAAATATAATAATTGTTTTAACGATAATTACTACTTTTTCAACTGCAGGTTATTTGGCTTTATTTGCTACTATTTTTTTTTACATAACATTCTATAAAAATATTAGATATATTATTTTTAGTATGTTAGTTATAATACCGATGTCTATATATGTTTATAATTTACCTTTTATGGCTAATAAAATTGAAGATCAAATTTCAGCTCAAAGTAGTCAGTCTTTGAATGAAGCAACTTCTGGGAGAATATTAGGAGCTAGAAAAGCTTTGGTGGTTTTAACAAAGTATCCCTTTTCTGGTAGGGGGTTGATTAGTGCCAGTCGAGAAACCGATGTAACAAGTGTTGAATTTGCAAGTTATGGATTCATGGTTTTTTTCTCGCAATTAGGTTTGGTATTCTCATTGTTTTATTTTTACTATTTTTTGAAGGGAATTATTAGATCTGCTCATTTTTATAATAAACGCAATTTTATTTATTTAATAGTTTTTTCGGGTTTAATTATTAACTTATTCAGTCAAAAATTTATGGGAGATGTTTTTTTTATTTCATTTTTTTTTATTGGTTTATTACCATATTTCTATAAAAAAATAAATTATGATAACTAAAGAGGCATTACTTATCACCGGCGGTACAGGATCGTTTGGTAAAGCTGTTCTGAAAAGGTTTCTAATAACTGATGACTTTTCGGAAATTCGAATTTTTAGTAGGGATGAAAAAAAACAAGACGACCTTCGAAAGGAGTTGAATAATCCAAAGGTCAAGTTTTATATTGGAGATGTGAGAGATCAAAGGTCAGTTGAAACTGTTGTAAAAGGAGTGGATTACATATTCCAGGCTGCGGCGTTGAAGCAGGTGCCTTCTTGTGAGTTTTTCCCTGTTGAAGCTGTTAAAACCAATGTGTTAGGCACAGAAAATGTTCTTGATGCTGCTATTAAATTTGGGATAAAAAATGTGGTTGTGCTCAGTACAGATAAAGCGTGTTATCCCATAAATGCTATGGGCATGTCAAAAGCCTTGATGGAAAAAGTAATGGTGGCTAAATCCAGAAATGAAGATAAGACCATTCTTTGCGGCACTCGTTATGGTAATGTGATGGCTTCAAGAGGCTCAGTTATTCCACTTTTTATTGAGCAAATCAAAGCAGGGAAGGCTTTAACAATCACCGACCCTTCCATGACCCGCTTTATGATGACGCTGGAAGATGCAGTGGATTTGGTATGGTTCGCTTTTCAAAACGCAAAACCCGGCGATATCTTCGTGCAAAAAGCCCCAGCCGCCACCATCGAAACCTTAGCCATTGCCCTAAAGGAACTTTATAACTCATCAGTCCCCATCAATATCATTGGAACCCGCCACGGCGAAAAGCTCTACGAAACATTAGTCAACAGAGAAGAAATGGTGAAAGCCATCGACATGGGCAACTATTTCCGTGTCCCAGCCGATAACCGCGACCTCAACTACGGCAAATACTTCGAACAAGGAACAGAACACGTTAGCCAGTTAGAAGAATACCATTCGCACAACACAAGGATTTTGGATGTAGCAGGAATGAAAGAGTTGCTTTTGAAATTGCCTGAAATTAAAAATGATGTAATTAGTGATTAGTGATTAGTGACTTGTAACTAGTGACTGGTGATTGGTCAATTGTAAATTAGGATATATGCTTCGAAGTCATAAAGACTTGGATGTTTGGAAAAAGTCGATAGACTTTGTAACCAAAATTTATTCATTGACAAAAGGATTCCCAAAAGAAGAAATGTATGGAATGATTGGGCAATTACGACCAGCAAGTGTTTCGATTCCATCCAATATTGCAGAAGGCTCTGACAGAAGAGAGAAACAAGAGTTTAAACAATTTCTTTACATTGCTTTGGCAAACGCTTCAGAAATTGATACCCAATTAATCATCTCGTTAAATTTACAATATATTGATGAAGCCAATTACGAGAAACTCAATTCAGAGCTAGAAACAATATCCAAAATGCTACAAGGTCTGATAAAATCAATAGAAAACAAATGAATATGGCAGGCAACCAATCACCAATTACCGATAACAAGTTACGAATTGGTATAACAGGCCAGTCAGGTTTTATTGGCACACATCTTTTCAATTATTTAGGTTTACAAGGAAATATTGAAAGAATTCCATTTAAAGATGAATATTTCCAAACCCAAAAAGAATTAGAAAACTTCGTATCAAAATGCGATGCCATTATTCATTTGGCTGCTCTTAACCGTCATAACGATCCGGAAGTTATTTATAAAATGAATATTTTTCTAGTTAAAAAACTAATAGCTGCTTGCGAATCAACCAAATCCACTCCCCACATCCTATTCTCCTCCTCCACCCAGGAAGAAAAAGACAACCTATACGGCAAATCTAAAAAGGAAGGAAGAGAACTTTTGGAGAAATGGGCAGAAAAAAACAGAGCTTCTTTTACGGGTTTAATCATCCCAAACGTATTCGGTCCCTTCGGAAACCCCTACTACAATTCCTTCATAGCCACATTCTGCCACCAACTAACCCACAACGAACAGCCCAAAATCGAAGTAGACGGTGAAGTAAAACTAATATATGTAGGCGAACTTGTCAAAAAAATATATAACTCCATAATAACAAAATCACCAGTCACCAGTCACCAATCCCCAATTACCAATCACCAGTTACTAGTTACCAGTCACCAGATTACACATACAAGCGAAATCAAAGTGTCAAGAGTATTGGCTCTTTTAGAATCGTATAAATCCAACTACTTCGAAAAAGGCATCATTCCCAATCTCGATAACGAATTTGAAAAGAACCTCTTCAACACTTTCCTCTGTTATATAGACCACAAATCCTTTTTCCCTTTCCCGCTAAAACTCAATACCGACAATCGCGGCAGCTTTGTGGAAACAGTGAAGTTGAACAGTGGAGGACAAGTGAGCTTTTCAACCACAGTCCCCGGAATCACCCGAGGAAACCATTACCATACCAGAAAAGCAGAACGATTTGCAGTAATTAAAGGAAAAGCCCGGATAGAACTAAGAAAAATCGGCACCACCGAAATATTAAGCTTCGACCTCGACGGCTCCCAACCCTCATTCGTCGACATGCCCATCTGGTACACCCACAATATAACCAACGTAGGCGATGAAGAACTATTTACAATCTTCTGGATCAACGAGCATTACAAAGCAGAGGATGGAGATACTTATTTTGAACAAGTTTAAAATATAGAACACGGATTACACGGATGCGACGGATTGACACAGATTTAATGGTAAATATCATTGAAAATCAGTTTGATCCGTGTCATCCGCGTTCCAAAAAGGACTAGAATGAATAAACTAAAAGTAATGACCGTTGTGGGCACCCGCCCCGAAATAATACGCCTCTCTGAAGTCATAAAAAGACTCGACGAATCGGCTGCCATAGAGCATATCCTTGTTCATACGGGGCAGAACTATGATTACGAGCTGAATGAGGTGTTTTTTAAGGATTTGGGACTTCGAAAACCCGACCACTTTTTAAATGCGGCAGGAGCCAATGCTACCAGCACCATTGGGCAGATTATTATCAATATCGACCCAGTATTGGAACAAGAGGAACCAGATGCCTTTTTGGTTTTGGGCGACACCAATAGCTGTCTTTGTGCTATTCCAGCTAAAAAGCGCCATATCCCCATTTTTCATATGGAGGCTGGAAACCGATGCTACGACCAAAGAGTGCCCGAAGAAACTAACCGAAAAATAGTGGACCATATTTCCGATATCAACCTAACATACAGCGATATAGCCCGTGAATACTTATTACGGGAAGGCTTACCTGCTGATTGTATCATTAAAACCGGAAGTCCCATGTTCGAGGTTCTCATGGCCAACATGGAACAAATTGACAACTCCGATGTTTTAACCAGGTTATCATTGGAAAAAGAAAAATATTTTGTAGTCTCCGCCCATCGCGAAGAAAACATCAACAACGATAAAAACTTTTACGGACTGTTAACAGCTCTCAACCAAATTGCCGAAAAATACAACTACCCCATCATATTCAGCACCCATCCCCGCACCCGTAAAAAACTAGAACAAATCACAAACCCCGAATCACAAGCAACCAGTAACCAGTCACCAGTAACTAACCACCAGTCACCAGTCACTGTTAACCCCCTAATCCAGTTTCTAAAACCCCTCGGCTTCCACGATTATAACCATTTGCAAAAAAATGCACTGGCAGTACTTTCCGATAGTGGTACCATTTCAGAAGAATCTTCTGTTATGAATTTCAGAGCACTCAATATTCGCGAAGCTCACGAGCGCCCCGAAGCTATGGAAGAAGCCACAGTGATGATGGTGGGCTTAAATCCAGAACGCATTTTACAAGGACTGGCTCAACTTCAATATCAAAAAGTAGGGGCAAAAAGGAATTTCAGACCCGTGGCCGACTACAGCATGCCCAATGTGAGCGATAAGATGGTCAAAATTATTATTAGCTATACGGATTACATAAATAGGGTGGTTTGGGAACAAAATTAAGTTCTGGTAATATAATAATTCAATCCAATGAAAAGAAATACATGGATCTAAAAGAAATATTATTTTAACTTGGATATTCAGTGGATAATATAATAATAGTTACAGATATTGGCATGCCAAATGGGATGGCTCCTTCTAATAGAATAATTACCTATTTAAAGGGCTTTGGGATTAACAATATTAGAACAGAAGTATTAATTTTTAGGCCAACCAACCATAGTACAAATATTATTAACCCAAATTCTAAAGGCAAAATATTCCAGTTTTCTGATTTTCTATATACTGGGTTTTCATCAACTAGGTCCAAATTCTTTCTTATCAGAAGGTTACAAGATATTTTTAGTTTAATACTGCTCTTTCTAATATTAGAATTACGAGTAATTTTTAAGAAAAAACCAAAAGGAATCATAGTCTATACTTATTCACTAATCCCGGAAATTCTCATTATCTTATGGGCAAAAATACACTTTATAAAAGTTTATAAGGAATTAAGTGAAAATCCAGTTGTTTATTTTGATAGAATTCGATTTAAATGCTATCCCTTTTTATATCAAAATTTGGTGTTGAATAAATATTCTTGCATTATAGCAATGACAACCAGTATAATCACCTATTTGAATTCCAAGAAAATAAAAAAATATATTCATGTGCCAATGACTGTTGATATTGAAAGGTTTAATATTGTTAATCAGTTATTGCCTAAATGTCATACTATTACTTATGTTGGTTCATTGAATGAACACAAGGATGGTGTTTTGTTTTTGATTAACGGGATTTCTGAAATCGCAAAAAAACACAAGATAACTTTACTTTTAATAGGCGATCCAATAAATACAGCTTTTTCGAAAAAAATGGAAGATGTTATTATATTAAATCAACTACAATTAATTGTGCAATTAATTTCATTTTTGCCTAGTGTTCAAATACCAAAATACTTGGTAGAATCTAGCTTGTTAGTCTTGCCTAGGCCAAGGAATATCCAAACTGAACATGGCTTTCCTACAAAATTAGGTGAATATCTAGCCAGTTCAACACCAGTTTTAACATCAAATGTTGGTGACATCCCAAATTATTTAATTAATGATTATAATGCATTTGTTTATCAAGCTGGCAATTTGGTAGATTTTAAAGAAAAGCTATCATTTATAATTGATAATTATTCCAGAGCATTAGAGGTTGGAGTTAAAGGGCGGGACACAGCTTTAGAATTTTTTAATCCAGCCAAAAATGTTAAAAAAATAGTTGATTGTTTTTATGAAAAAAACTAAGAAAAATATTCTATTTTTTATCGAGACCATGAATTTAGGTGGAAAGGAGAGGCAGTTAAGAAATTTAATCAATGGTCTTGACACTGATAAGTTTAATATTGTTTTATTAGTCAAAAATAGTTTTGATAGTAAATCGTATTATTTAAATCCAAATATTTCACAAAAGAATTTAAATACCCGCTCACTAAATTTAGGATCCTACCTTTCTATTATCTCAATTATTTCGAAGTTTAGGCCAAATATAGTATACACTTGGTTTGATGGCGGATTTTTAGCTTTCATCCCACTAAAGTTATTTTATAAATTTTTCCTTATAGATGGTAGTATTAGGAACACTAAAAAACCCAAGTATTTGGCTTATTTTGTTCGAAGAATCTTAATCAACACTTTTGCTGAGAAAATAATAGCAAATTCCCATAAAGGTATTAGCATTTATCACGCGCCATCATCAAAATCAAAAGTTATCTACAATGGATTTTCAATGGATAACATGATCAATATTGAGAGCGGTTTGGCTGAGCTGAAAATAAAAATAAATAACCGTTTTGTAATCGCTATGATTGCACGAATTGATGATTCAAAAGATCATAAAACTTTTATTAATGCTGGTATTGATTTGCTTACAAAGAGGAATGACATTGTTTTTTTGATTGTAGGTGATGGGGCAAGGCGTTTAGAAATAGAAGAATATATTAATCCAAATTTTAGGCACTTTTTTATATTTACTGGTAAGTTACTAAATGTAGAGGAAATAATACCTCTGATTAATATTGGAGTTCTAAGTAGTTTTTCTGAAGGCATATCGAATTCAATAATTGAATATATGGCATATGGGAAGCCCGTTGTCGTTAGTAATGTTAGTGCAACAAATGAGTTTGTAATCCATAATGAAAACGGATTGTTATTCGAAGTTGGTGACTATCAGTCATTGAGTAATTATATTTTATTATTGCTAAGTGATTCTGAATTGCGCGAAAAAATAGGAGAAAATGCAAAAAATACCATTGCTGAGAAATTTAGTTTGCAAAGTATGATTATTCAATATGAAAATATTTTTAACTCCCTTAATTAGATGAAAGCCATTGAATATATTAAAAGTGATTTATACCGTTATGAAGGAAAATCAAATTTTAGAGTATTTATTAAAAACTATTTCTTTAATGCTGGTTTCAAATATTCCTTATATTTAAGATTGGCAAAGAAGTATGCAAGTAAAAGGATTTCTAAATACACTATATACCCATTTATTTGGATCTTATTGAAAAGATATACTTATAGATATGGTATTGAAATTTCCTATAAAACTAATATAGGATTTGGCTTTTATATAGGGCACTTTTCAGGAATCATTGTCTCTAAAGGAGCTAAAATTGGCAATAATTGCAATATTTCTCAAGGTGTAACAATAGGATTCTCAAGTAGAGGTAAAAAACGTGGTTATCCAATAATCGGAGATAATGTTTATATTGCTCCAGGTGCAAAGATTTTTGGGCAAATTGTAATTGGAAATAATGTTGCAATTGGCGCAAATTGCGTTGTTAACAAGGATATTCCTGAAAATAGTGTTGTTGTTGGGAACCCATGTCAAATAATTTCAATGAATGGAACAAATGGACTTGTAAATAACGTTGTGGTTAATAAAACTTACCAGTAATGTGTTAATGATACAAATTTAAATATAATAAACAATGGAAAAGCCTTTAAAATTAAAAATACTTGTTGTCGCAAGTGGTAACTTTCCTGACCCATATATTAATTTTCCAATTAATCAAGCCTTCATATATGAACAAATCAAATCCTTGGATAATGAAATAACGTTTGAGTTATTTCTTATACAAGGGAGAGGATTTTTGGGATATATAAAAAATGTAATTAAACTATTTCTGTTAAAAAAGAAATCTAAGTTCGATATTATACATGCTCATTATGGTTTGTCTGGATTAATTTCTGTTCTGGCATTATCGAAAAATCTAATCGTTACTTTTCATGGAAGTGACATGAATAATCCGAAAATTAGAATTCTAAGTACTTTTGTTTCAATGTTTACCATATGTAATATATATGTATCCAATGGATTAGTAAGGAAAAATTTGTTTAAATTTAAAAAGAACATAGTTATTCCATGTGGAGTTGATTTAATTTCTTTTATACCCCAAGACAAAGATTACAGCAAAAAAAAATTAAGTTTTTCAAATGAAAAGAAATACATTTTATTTTCTTCATCATTCAATAATCCAGTCAAAAATGTTAAACTAGCTCAGTCAGCAATTTCTTTACTCAACGCGGATATTGAATTTCTTGAGCTTAAAGACAAAAGTAGAAATGATGTGTGCGATTTGCTAAATGCATCAGATTTACTATTATTAACAAGCTTTTCTGAGGGGTCTCCACAAATTATAAAAGAAGCTATGGCTTGTAATTGCCCAATTGTCGCTACTGATGTTGGTGACATAGGCGATGTAATTAGTGAAACAGATGGCTGCTATATTTCTTCATTTGACAAATATGACGTAGCTAAAAAAATTGAACTTGCCTTAGAATTCGGAAGACGAACAAATGGCAGAGAAAAAATTAATAGATTTGATATTAATATAATAGCTGATTCTTTGCGGAAAGTATATTTGGTTTCGCAAAAGATGAATAGAAATTTTTCACAACTCCGATTTGATAATCAATAGTTTATAATTCTGATAAAGACTTTGTATAATAAACTTGTTGATCAATTTGAGCTATAAATTTAGCTAAATTTAAATTTTCGTTTTGAATAAACCGTATTTAACTTAACCTGATGAATTATTCGTGGATCATCGTGTTGTACATCAGTTAATGCAGTTGAATTAAATATAAATATGTAATTAAAATTTGAGGCAAATACAATGATTATAAAAAATAATAGTGAATACAAAAGATGCATATTGGGCATCTGGGATTCAAATATACCTGGGATTAGTTTTGACAATAGTGGAGTGTCAAATTATGCATCTATGTATGAAGATCTATGCAAATTATATCCAAAAGGGCCTGTTGGTTATGAAAAATGGTCGAAAATTGTTTCATCAATAAAAGATAAGGGAAAAAATAATAAGTATGATTGTGTTGTTGGTTTAAGCGGAGGGACAGATAGTTCTTACTTGCTGCATTTATTAACAAAAGAATTTGGATTAAGACCTTTAGCAGTAAATTTAGACAATGGTTGGAGCTCAGACATTGCAGTTAAAAACATTTTGAAAATGACAAAAGCTCTTAATGTTGATTTGTATACACATGTCATAGATTATGAAGAAGTTAAAACAGTATTAAGGGCTCATATTAAAGCAGGCCTACCTTGGGTTGATGGACCCACAGATAACGCTATTCATGCTGTTCTGAATAGAGTGGCGATAAAAGAAGGAATTAAATATATTATAAATGGGGCAGATTTCAGAACTGAAGGTAAACAACCTTCTGAATGGACATATTCTGATAGCAAACAAATGAGATATATTGTTAAAAAATTTGAGAATAAAAATATTAAATCCTTTCCATACCAAACATTTTTGCATTTAATATATAATAATATTATCAATAGAATTAAAGTATATAGACCACTTTACTATTTGGATTACGATAAATCAACCGCAATCGAATTTCTACAGAAAACTTATGGCTGGCAATATTATGGTGGGCATCATCACGAAAATATTTTCACCAAGTTTGTAATTTCTTATTGGATGCCTGAGAAGTTTTTAATAGATAAAAGGATTATAACTCTCTCTGCCCAAGTAATGAATGGAACATTGTCAAGAAATGAAGCCATTGCAATTATATCTAAACCACCTTATGATAAAACAACAATTTCAGCAGATAAAGCATACATATTAAAAAAATTAGACCTAGACTTAAATGAATTCGAAACTATCTGGAATTCAGATAATAAGTACTATTGGGACTACCCATCTTACATGCCTCTTATTAATAAATTCTTCAAACCTTTAGCTCATTTGATTAAATATATATTGCCATATACACCAACAATATTAGTTGAAAAAAGAAATCGAATTTGAAAAATGCATTTATATAAGCAGTTTAATCAAATAGTCAATTTGTTTTAATAAAATTGTATGTATATAATCGTTTGTAAAATATTCTGAATCATTTTAATATTTCCAAAAATATAGGTATGGACAACCTAATTATTATTGATTACGGTATGGGCAACCTCCATTCGGTAAAAAAGAAACTCCATAGAATAGGAGTTAAGGCAGATATTTCTAACAATCCTGAAACTATAAAAAAAGCATCCAAACTTTTTCTTCCTGGGGTAGGCCATTTTTCTAAGGCTATGCAGAATCTAAAAGAACTGGGTTTATATGATATATTGAACGAGGCTGTATTAATGAAAAAGATACCGATTTTGGGTATTTGCCTCGGCTTACAGCTTATGGCAAAGCACAGCGAAGAGGGTGATGAATATGGTTTTGGCTGGTTTGATGCTGAAGTTGTAAAATTCACAATTAAGGATCAATTGAAACACAAGGTACCTCATATGGGGTGGAATCATGTTATTGCCAATAAGTCTTCAATCCTGTTCGATGGCCTTTCGGGAGCTCAAGAATTCTATTTCGTGCATTCATACCATATTAAGTCAAATGAACCAACCGATATTCTTGCTACAACCGATTATGAATACCCCTTTGTATCTGCCTTAGAAAAAGAAAATATCTTTGGAGTTCAGTTTCATCCTGAAAAAAGTCATGATGCAGGTGAGAAAATGTTGGCCAACTTTTTAAAATTGTAATCATGTTTCGTCCCAGAGTAATACCCGTCCTTCTATTAAAGAATAAAGGTTTGGTTAAGTCAACTAAATTCAGGGACCATCACTATATAGGAGACCCAATTAACGCGGTAAAAATATTTAATGACTTAAAAGCCGATGAACTTGCATTCCTCGATATCATGGCATCAAAAGAAAAAAGGCTCATTTCGCTCGATTTTGTGAGTAAAGTGGGCGAAGAAGCCAATATGCCATTTGCAGTTGGTGGGGGCATTTCAACTCTTGAACATATCCGTCAAATTATTGCTGCCGGCGCCGAAAAAGTAATCATTAATACTCAGGCAACAAATACAGCCTTTATTCGCGAGGCAGCCGATACTTTTGGCTCTTCAACCATAGCAGTTTGTCTCGATGTAAAGAAAAAGCTTTTTGGGAAAGTCCAGACCTGGGTTATGGCAGGCGAAAAATCAACGGGTTATAGCCCTGTTGATTTTGCGAGAATGATGCAGGACAATGGTGTTGGTGAAATAATCATTCAGTCTATTGAACAGGATGGGATGATGCAAGGTTATGATATCAATCTCATCAAAAATGTATCGGAAGCAGTAACAATCCCAGTAATTGCCCTGGGGGGCGCAGGAAATCTTTCGCATTTAAATCAAGCTTATCGCGACGCTTACGCCAATGGGCTAGCTGCAGGCAGCATGTTCGTCTATCACGGGCCTCGCAAAGGAATTTTGATAAATTATCCGGAAAAAACCGAATTAAACAATTTGTTTTACAATGAAAATATTAGTTGATCTAGGTCATCCTGCTCATATTCATTATTTCAAAAACTTCATTTGGTTAATGAAAGAGAAAGGACATGAATTCTGCATTATTTCACGTGACAAAGAAGTATTACAGCAGTTATTAAACCATTATAAATTTGAATTTATTTCACGTGGGAAAGGTGGCAATGGCCTTTTAGGTAAAGCAATTTATTTATTTAAAGCAGATTATATCATTTATAAAGCCGCAAAAAAATTTAAACCCGATTTATTTTTTAGTTTTTCATCAACATATGCTGCTCATGTCTCCAGGATTTTTAAAAAACCTCATATCGTGCTTGATGATACAGAGCATGCTAAGTTTGAATTATTAATGTATCCTCCTTTTTCCGATGTAATTTTAAATCCAAAGCCTTTTTGGAAATTGTTCTCAAAAAAGCAACTGTTTTTTGATAGTTATATGGAAATTAGCCATTTAAATCCAAAATATTTCACACCAAACCCAGAAATACTGTCAACCTACGGATTATCAAAAGATGAAAAATATTTCATTGTTAGATTTGTTTCGTGGAATGCAAGTCATGATGTTGGCCAGGAAGGCCTGGATTTTTCCACCAAAATAAATATTGTATCTAAATTAAGCAGGTCAGGTCGAGCATTAATTTCTTCTGAGGGTAAATTGCCTCCTGAACTAGAAGATTATAGAATAAAAATAAACCCAGCACATTTGCATCAGCTACTATATTATGCATCATTGTACATTGGTGAAGGAGCAACAACCGCAGCAGAGGCAATAATACTTGGAACTCCCGCGATTTATATAAACTCTTTGGACGCTGGTACAATAAGTGAACAAGCTTCTAAATACGGTCTTATAAGCATGAGAAATTCCAGTGGAATTTTCGAAAAAATAGATATTGCATTATCAGAAAAGTCGGCTTCAAATGCCAAAGAAATGCAAAAAAAAATTCTTAAAGATAAAATAGATATAACGGCCTTTTTAGTTTGGTTTGTAGATACGTATCCCAACAGCGAAAATGCTTTGAGAATTAATTCAGATTATCAATATAATTTTAAATAAAAATGGAAATAAAACTCTATCAATACAAAGCCGGTCAGGTATGCACCCGCTGTATCATGGACGATACTGTCAAAGGCATCACCTTTGATGAAAATGGTGTATGTACCTTTTGCCACATCCATGATGAGTTGGAAACATCTTTCCCGATGAATGATGAAACACCAAAGAAACTAAAGGAACTCGTCAACAAGATTAAAAAAGACGGCAAAAATAAAAAGTACGATTGTGTGCTGGGTGTGAGCGGCGGTAGAGATAGTACATATACGCTTTATAGCGCTGTCAAACTTGGACTCAGACCTTTAGCAGTGCATTTTGATAATGGTTGGAATTCGGATTTAGCTGTTCAAAACATTAAGCATGCATGTAAAAAATTGAACGTTGATTTATACACCCATGTTGCAGACTGGGAAGAGTTCAAAGATTTACAACGTTCATTTCTATCCTCCTCTACGCCTGATGCAGAAGTGCCAACTGATTGGGTTATTTTTTCTGTTCTTTTTAGAGAAGCAGCAAGAGAGGGCGTTAAGTACATTATCCACGGGCATTCTTTCAGAACTGAAGGTACTACACCCCTTACATGGACTTATATGGATGGAAAGTATGTTAATTATATTCATGAGACTTTTGGGACAAAAAAAATCCGAAGCTTTCCTATCATGACGATGTTTGATTATTTGTATTATACATTTTTTAAAAGAATAAGACAAATTCGACTATTATATTATTTACCTTATAATGAAAGTGAAATATTAGAAAAACTCACACAGGAATTGGAATGGAAGAATTATGGTGGAAAACATCATGAATCCAATTATACAGGTTTTTTCCAATCATATATTTTAACTCGTAAGTTTAATATTGACAAGCGAAAACTCCATTATTCGGCTCTGATACGTTCTGGACAAATGGACAGAAACTCTGCAATATTTAAAGTGCAAACTGATCCTTATGACGGAGGTTCTGAAATGGCGAATTTTTGCCTCAAAAAATTAGACTACACAGAATCAGAATTTGAAGAAATGATGGATCAAAAGCCTAAACTTTTTACAGAGTATAAATCTTATTTCAATCTAGTTAGAAAACTAAAAAAACCCATATTATGGGGAACAAAAGTTGGAATCATTCCTGATACTGTTTATAGAAAGTTTTTTAAGTTTGATTTATAATAGCCTGGATTCATTTGTTGATAAAAATTGGTGAATTAACGAAAATTAAAATAATTTATGTTTGATTTTATGTTAGATGAAAT
>Ga0209573_1002555_pt1 | contig 22793 bp, 22 predicted proteins | sample TNRBio252014_DNA_FD_185870 | JGI IMG/M metagenome (GOLD analysis project Ga0209573, IMG submission 185870) | Wastewater treatment Type I Accumulibacter community from EBPR Bioreactor in Madison, WI, USA - TNR Reactor_6/25/2014_ DNA (SPAdes)... | ecosystem: Engineered > Bioreactor > EBPR >...
GTGATGCGGGTCATCTCAGCTCGCGATCTTTCGATCCCGTCGCGCGTCTCGAGCGGCCGCCTTGATTTCGTTCATGTCGAGCAGATAGGCAGGACCGCTGTCCAGCCCTTCCCGGATGCTAGCGCGCAAGGCTTCGAGCTTGGCTTCCCGCGTCTTCTCGCGCTCTTCCATGAGCCTGAGACTATCGCGCATCACCTCGCTGGCCGAGGCGTAACGTCCGCTTTCGACCAGATTCTTGATAAAGCTCTCAAAATGCGAGCCGAGCGTGTAGCTGGATGCCATAGTGCACCTCCTTCACTAAAAAATATCACTTTATGATATTTTGGCAACCGAAGCATGCTGTAAGTCCCACCACTGACGTGCCCCCGCCAATTGGGTGCAAATAAGTGTCTCAATGGGCCTTCGCACGGCACCTAAGCCCATTACGTGCTTGGCTGCCCTTCGTTTCTCAGATCTGCCCCGGCCCCACGACGATATCGCTTGCAGTCGGTGCAGGTGGATTGGCCGCGACGGGCGTCGTCGGAAAATCTCCCGGCCCCATGTCGCAGGCCTGGGTGTTGTTGCCTTCGCGGCAGTTCGGATCGGAGCTGGAGCGTGCGGCATTGGCCATGTCGCAGATCGTCGTGCCGTTGGGATCGGCGAAGCCTGAACAGCGGCCCGAACTGACCATCTGCTGGCAATTGCCGGGACCGAGCTGGATGCAGGAGGCGATGAAGCCGGCGTCGACGCGCTGGCCGTCGAAGGTGCCCATCTCCATGAGGCGGCGGACGGCGGGCGTGTTGTAGCCGTCATTGGTAAGACGCGCCCAGGCGTCGACCTGATCCTGAAGGGACATGCAGGCATAGCCCTCGCGGTCCGTACCGGCGTAGCGCCGGACATTGGCGGTGTTGAGCTGGAAGATGCCGGTGCAGCAACTTCCATTGAAGATGCCCTTGTTGCCGCCGGATTCGAAGCGGCCGAGACCACCCAGGGTGCAGGACGTGGACTTGAGGTCATCACGCAGGACCGAGGCATTCACGGCATCGGTGATGTCCTGCGCGGAGTAGTTCGTGCGCTCGCAGAACTGGGTGCGTTGAGCGTTGGCTGGCAGGGATAAAACAATACCGACGAGCAGAAGGGCGAGGCGGAGCATGCGGTAACCCATGGGTTGATGCGGGTTTTCAGCGCGTCGGGAAGGCGCGGGCGCATTCGGCGATGATCTCGCCGCCGATGATCGCGCGCATCTGGATCTGGCCGCTCGTTTGATCGAACCGGGCCTGAATGCTGTCACCCCGGTTGCGGGCGGGAAGCGAGGCATCCGGCGGGTCGATGTAGCAGCCGCGATCTTCGCGAAGGGTTCGCCCCCTGCCCTGTTCGATCACCACGATCCGCAAGGGGCAGATCGAGCGTTCGACGCCGGAGCCAGCATTGTTGGCGCCGCTGTCGCAGGCGCGGGTGAGGATGGTGCTGATGATCAGGACGCGTCCCTTGTCTTCGAACCGTGCCGAGAGCGCGGTCACCCAGGCATTCCTGCCGTTGAGTGTCTTCTTGAGGGTGCGCGTGGCGTAGTCATTGGCGTCCCGGATCGCATCCGGCCAAACCAGGGTCTGCAGGGGATCGGTGGATGAGGGCTCCCGGAGATCGTGGAACGTCATGGTCTGCCATGCGCCGTCGGATTGCGCGCAGGCCGGGCCAATGACCTGCAGGCCAAGAAACGCCAGAACAAGGAACAGCAGGCGGATCATTCAGCGGGTCTCCGAAACGGGAACGGTGCGCGAGCAGCCGTCGATAGCCTGATGGGCGAGAAGCGCGCCAAGGCGGATCGTCTTTGCCTCGACATCGTAAGAAGCGAACAGCCCGGTTCCGGCAGAAGTATCGGCTTCGACGAAACACCCCGTCGCCTCGCGAAGGGTGGAAGCACCATTGCGATGCACGGCAAGACGCAAGGGGCAGATACGGATCGCCCCATGTTTCTCGTGAGGCTGGCACTGCGCTGGCGTGTTCAGGATCGAGAGCGTTGCGACGGTCGTCGCATTGCGCACCACGACATGCGCCTCCTTGACAGGTGCGTTACCGACAAGACGGCGCTGGCCGCTGGCTTTCCCCGCAAGGTCATTGTTTTTCGCGATGAGGTCGCTCCAAAGCTGCGCATAACTCTGGTTCGAAGGCCCCGGCAGCCGGAGATCCGTCACCACCATGGGACGCCATGCCCGTGGGTTCGCGCTGGCGTCCTGTGCCAGCGCGCCGGAGTCAGGGCACGCTGCCAGCAGCGCGAGGCAGGAGGTGGCTCTGAAGAGTGTGGGGAGGATTGCTGACATTACAACGAACAATATATTAGACTTGTGTCTTTGCAACCCCTGCCCCTTGGGTGGTGGTTCAGAGGGAGAGGTCCTGTCGGAATTTTAGACGGAGTGAGGGGCGAGAGAGAGGCTCTGGCCTGGCCGTCGTGGAGATCAGGACAATGACGGATCAGACCTTTGCCCGCATGATGGAACTTCCCCTGTCGCAGTTGACGGCATCAGCGAGAAACGTGCGCAAACTCAACCTTGATGCAGCCATCTCCGACCTTGCCGAGGACATCGCCCGGCGCGGGCTGCTGCAGTCTCTGTCGGTGCGCCCCGTGCTCACGGAGGATGGCGTTTTGACCGGGATGTATGCCGTTGCCGCTGGTGGCCGCCGTCTCGCCGCGCTGCAAAAGCTCGTCGCCGATGAACGTCTTTCCGTGGATACCCCGATCCCCTGCCTCATCAAGGAAGAGGGGATTGAACTTGAGGATTCCCTCGCCGAGAACGTGATGCGTGCCGGCCTTCATCCCCTCGATCAGTTCCGTGCCTTCAAGGCTCTGGTTGATGAGGAGACCATCTCCATCGAGGAGATCGCGGCGCGGTTCTTCGTGTCCCCGCATGTCGTGCGCCAGCGTCTGAAGCTAGCCGCCGCCAGCCCGAAACTGCTCGAGGTCTATGCCGAGGATAAGCTCAGCCTTGAACAGCTCATGGCCTTCTGCGTCACCGGCGACCATGCCAGGCAGGATCAGGTCTATGAGAAGATCCAGAACGGCTACAACACCGAGCCGTTCACTATCCGCCGGTTGCTCACCGAAGGCGCGGTCAAGGGCAATGACCGCCGTGTGCTCTATGTCGGTGCTGCGGCCTATGAAGCCGCGGGTGGCGTCATCCTGCGTGATCTCTTCTCCGACGATGGCGGAGGCTGGTTCCAGGATGTCGCCCTTCTCGATCGCCTTGCTCAGGAGAAGCTGGCGGCAGATGCCAAGACAGTGGCTTCCGAGGGTTGGGGTTGGGTAGAAACCGCCCTGCAGTTCCCCTATGGCCATCTCAACGGCCTGACCCGGCTTGCCGCAACCCCTGCGCCTGTCACGGCGGAACAGCAGGCGCGCTATGACACGGCCCTCGAAGAGTACAACGCCCTTTCCGAAGAGTATTCTGACGCGGAGGAACTCCCCGAAGAGGTCGACCAGCGCATGGGCGAACTCGAAGCCGTCATGGCCGAGGTCGACGAACGCCCCGAGACATTTGCACCGGATGATATTCGCCATGCCGGCGTCTTTGTCAGCATCGAGCACGACGGCCGTCTCAGGGTCGAGTGTGGATACGTCAAACAGGAGGATCGCGTCGCTCTCACGAGAGCCAGGCAGGATGCCGCAGCGACCGTTGAAGCCGATGGTGGTGAGACTATGGGCAGTGGCCACACCGCTGCTGCATCAGTGCCGGATGCCGAGGAGATTGAGATCGAGGCAGCGACGCGACTATCCGACCGTCTTGTGGCGGAACTCACGGCGCACCGCACTCTCGCCCTGCGCGAAAAGTTGGCGGAGGACCCCGATACCGCTTTCCTCGCCCTGACCCATGCGCTCGCCCTCAAAACCTTCTATCGTTTCGCCGGCAGTGATACCTGCCTCGAGATCGACATCCGTTCTGCAGGTCTTGTCTCCCACGCCCCGGAGATCGGCGAGACCGATCTCGCTGAGCGCATGGATCAGCGGCAGAGCCGTTGGGCAGCCCTGTTGCCGCAGAACCCCGGAGACCTCTGGACCAGCCTCGTCGGCTTCGAGCCCGACAGTCTGGCGCAACTCTTTGCCTGGTGCGTGGCGTCAAGCCTCAATGCGGTGGAGATGCCGCATATCCGCCGCACGCGGGAACTCGCCCATTCCAATGCATTGGCCTCCCATGTCGCCCTCGACATGACCAGGGTCTGGAAGGCGACGGAAAAGTCCTTCTTCGCCAAGGTCACGAAATCCCAGATTCTCGCCACGGTCCGCGAGGTGAAGGGAGAAGCCACAGCGCAGATGATCGATCACCTGAAGAAGGCGGATATGGCGGTTGAAGCCGAGCGTCTCGTCGCAGGGTCGAACTGGCTCCCCGTCCCGCTGAGGCCAGCACATGACGTCGCCACGGTGAATGTCACGGCCACCTCTCAGGCCGAGCCGCTGGTCGAGAACACGCCGGCAGCGGCGCATGAGACAAGCTCCGACGGTGATGCGTCCGACAGCGTCGAACTCCCGGCCTTCCTGACTGAAGCGCTGGCGAACAGTGCCGGCTTCGCAGTCGCCGCCGAATAATCCCAACCATCCTTCCCCATTCCCCTGCCCGGCCGAGTTCTGTCTCGCGCCGGGTTTTCCACGTCTAGGAGACTGACATGACCAAGACACCTGAAACCGCCAAAGTGACCGGCACCGCCCTCGTCACCCTTCCCGTGACCATGGCCGATATCATGGCGCAGATTGCAAAAGAGAACGCGACGCGCGCGAGCCTGCTCCCGGCCAACAAGACCGCGGTCTTTGCTGCGCTCGCCGGCGCCGGTATTGCGACCGTCACCGTGACCTTTGATGGCTATGGCGACAGCGGCCAGATCGAGAGCATCGAAGCACGGGATGTCGAGCACATCGCGGTTCCCCTGCCCGATCAGACCATCACCATTGTCGCGATCCTATGGGGCCGACCTGAATCCGAGGCGCGCTCCATGAGTGTGAGCGAAGCCATCGAGCATCTCGTTTATGACGCGCTCTCAGAGACCCATGGTGGCTGGGAGAACAACGAGGGCGCTTATGGCGAGTTTGTCTTCGACGTTCCCGCTCAGGAGATCCGGCTCGATTACAACGAGCGCATCACCGCTTCCGAGAATTATTCCCACACATTCTGAGAGGAGGCGGACATGGCCCATCCCTATCACCACGCTCTCTCGTCCCAGAAGAAATGGGGTGGCAGCATCGAGGACACGATCCAGATCCACGCCTGGTTTGATGCCTCCAAGGAGATCATCGCCGACTTCCGGCATCGGGCCCTCCGACACCATGCCGAGGGGATATTTATGGCGGAGACGATCTTCGGCATGACGATCACGCTCTCCTCCGGCCGCGTCATCCCGACCCGCTGGGTTGGCGAGCAGCATGTCACCGAGGATCTCGGCTTCATCCCGAGCTTTGCCGACTGGGTCCGGTCGATCCAGCCCGCGCCCTGGATGGGGCGAACGCAGAAAATCGAGGCTGATCTCGATCCCCATCTCCTGATCCGGGAGATCCCCCATGCCTGAGGTGATCGAAACAACGGTCTACACCCTGCAAGAACTCGACAGCCACGCGAAGGGGCGCGCTCGTGACTGGTACAGGCAGGCCTCGTCACAAGACGATTGGCACGCGTCAGTGTTTGAGGACTTCGAGCTGATATGCGCCATCCTCGGCGTCTCCCTGAAAACCCGTCCCGTCCGCCTCTATGGCGGCGGCACCTGGCAGGAACCCTGCATCTGGTTCTCCGGGTTTTCGAGTCAGGGGGATGGGGCGTGTTTCGAGGGCACATATCAGTATCGCAAAGGCGCGGCGCGGGAGATCCGCGCCTACGCGCCACAGGACAAGCGCCTTGCCGCGTTCGCTGACACTTTGCAACAGATCCAGCGCAGGAACCTCTATGCGCTGGAAGCCACCATCACCCATCACGGGCGCTACACTCACGAGTATTGCATGGCGATCAGCGTCGAGCGCACCAGCGATACCGGGCAACCACCTACGGAAGGCGCGGATGAAACCGTCATCGAAGCCCTGCGCGATCTAGCCCGCTGGCTCTATCGCCAGCTCGAACAAGAATTCGACTACCAAAACTCGGACGAGGTGGTCGACGAGAGCATCGACGCGAACGGCTACACATTCACCGAGGAAGGGCGGAGGTTCGGGTGAGGCGGATGTCCTGACTTGCCATGATGCCGGAGCCGAAGGTGGCTCAGTCGCTGAGTGCCAAGATTCTTAAACTCGAACATTGGCGGGAAACTGCAAATCCACAATCATCAGTCCCCACTGTCCCAATAGGGTTCCGGACCAAAGCGTTGGATCAGGAAATCGACGAAGGCGCGCACCTTGGGAGAAAGGTGGCGGGCATGGGGATAGACGGCATTCAGTGTCATGTCTTGGGGAACAAAGGCCTCAAGAACAGGAACGAGTGCGCCTGTCTTCAAATCAGCGCCAGCAATGAAGGTGGGCAGGAACGTCAACCCCAGCCCCTTTAGTGCGGCCACGCGTAACGCATCCCCGTTGTTGGCGCTCAACCGTCCTCGTATCTCCACTGGCCACGATTTTCCATCCGGGGTCTGGAACCGCCATTCGTGCAAGCGCGAGATATTGGTGTTGGGCAAACAAATGTGCGCCTTCAGGTCATCAGGTGTTTTTGGAAAGCCGCGCTGACGCAGATATTCGGGCGAAGCGCAGACAACACGACGGATCGGCGCCAGACGGCGCGCAATTAAGCTCGAATTGGCCAGCGTGCCGATGCGCACTGCGACATCGAATCCCTCGTCCACCAGATCGACGAAACGGTCATTCATCACAAGATCGATATCGACTTCCCTGTGTCTGGCCAGAAAATCCGGGATGGCCGGCGCAAGATGCAGAAAACCGAAACTCATGGGCGCGTTGATGCGCAAGCGCCCACGCGGTGCTGCTTGCAACTGCCCCACGGCACGGTCTGCTTCCTCCAGATCAGCCAGCAAGCGTTGCGCGCGATCAAGATAGCCGTGTCCGGCTTCGGTCAATGTCAAGGCGCGGGTTGTGCGGTGAAACAACCTTGCACCCAGCCGCATTTCCAATGCGCTGACATGGCGACTGATGGCGGATTTGGACGTGCCGAGCTTGCGTGCAGCAGCTGAAAAGGAGGCGGTCTCGGCCACTCCGACAAACGCTTCAATGGCTGACAGGCGGTCCATCTCAGGCCTCTGTATCGTTCTGGTTTTCGCAACAATCTGATCCAGAAATAGCAGATTGTTCTGCCAAATGTCGCGATCTATTTCTTCGCCATCTGCTCCTAACAGATGGAGCGCACGCAGCGAGAGGCTTCCATGTCCGATATTTCCTATTCTGCTCCCCAACCAATCATTCCGGCATTCGGGTCAATTTCAACCGCGTTACGGCCTTACGCTGAGCCGATGGTACGCGTGGCCACCGGCCTTCTGCTGGTCCCACACGGCGCGCAGAAACTCTTCGGCTGGTTTGGCGGCTATGGCCTTGAAGCGACGGGTCAGTTTTTCGCCACGAAACTTGGCCTGCCTGCATCTCTTGCGCTTCTGACGGGGCTCATCGAGGTGTTCGGCGGCATTGCACTCGCCCTCGGCTTCCTGACCCGTCCTGTGGCAGCCCTGGTGTTCGGCCTCATGGCCGTCGCCGTATTCCATGTCCACGCGGGAATGGGCTTCTTCTGGACCTCTGGCGGATATGAATATCCGCTGTTCTGGGCCATTGTCGCTCTGGCCTTCGCGATCCGTGGCGGCGGTCGCTATTCAGTCGACGCACTGATTGGACGTGAGTTCTAAGCTTTGGACAATGGCGGGCCATGGTGCCCGCCATTTCGATTCCCACATCGCCGCACGAATTAAGGAAGTTCTATTGAGTCCGCTGATGCGCGAGACCGCCGACCCTTGATGAAAGATCTCCAGCAGCCGCTTCTAGCAGCCCTTCGATCGCGGAAATCGGTTTGCGGTGGAGTTGGTCAATCCGTTCGGCATAGGGAACGGTCAAGGCGGCGATGGCAACGCCACGCGTATTGAGGATCGGGAAGGCGACGGCATAGAGACCCCTGATCTGAACGCTCGGGATCGACTTGAACCCGCGCGCACGGATCAGATCAAGTGTGGGCAGAATCTGTGGGTCATCATGGTCTGGACGGCGCTTGACAGATTCCGCAATCCGAAACTGACGAGTCTCGTCGGTCTGAAAGGCAAGCAGTACGCGCCCTGATGCCGAGACGATGACATCAAACTCCGCTCCTACCCTTACACTGAAGCCCATGCCACTGGGGCTGTCGACCTTGGCGATACCCTGTGCGAGTTGGGCCGCCTTAGCCAGAAGACGGGCAAGGGCTAGTATTCCTATATCGATGGCAAACGGGAAATCGACCCGGCCGTGACCGATCTGGTGCTGGCCCACAGCAAGGCCAAGGGCATCGAACGGTGTCCCTTCAGCGTAGAGGAGATTCAGGCCCGTGTGCTCGCCGCCATGGTCAATGAAGGGGCCAAGATCGTGGCCGAAGGCATTGCCCAGCGCCCGCTCGATGTCGATGTGGTGATGATGAATGGCTATGGCTATCCCGCTTGTCGCTGAGGCCCGATGCGGCCCGAAAGAGCCTACCGCAGATCCTCAAGACACTCAGGCCGAGGCAGACGCGGGACGGCGTGGGCTTCGAGGCCTCCGCCCTGCTCAACGAGATCGCTGTGGAGGGCGGCACGCTTGGCCAGCTCAACACTCGAGGGTGAAAAGCGCGGCAGCTGGGCGCCCCCATAGCGGTCGTTCGCCTCGCTAGTCCGATATCCCAGAAGCTGCCGGTCATCGACGGGAACACCTATGCCTGTAACGGCTAGTGAGCGGACCAGCGGCTTCTTGGCCGGTCAGCCGGAAGTGCGGCGTCTCGCGCTGCAACTTTCGGGTCGGTTGCCGACTTATGCTATTCGTACGATTCGACACGGCAGTAGGCCACTCGATCAAATTTGACTTCGATCGTAGAGCTCTTTGATCCATGGTGAATGGTGCTGCTCTTGAAAAACGAGGCTCAGTTCTTTGCGTGGACGTGTAGCGCCGACATAGAAGAGCCGACGCGCTTCACGCAGGCCCGTCGTGCTTCTCTTGTCGCGGTCACTGGGGAAGTCGCTCGCATTCACGCCATACATCACGACCGCGTCGAATTCTCTGCCCTTCGCGCTATGCAGCGTGCTCAGGCTGACGCGCCCGGTACCCTCGACCCGGCCAGCAAAATGGGAAAGTGGGATATCCAGATCGCGGGCGGGATCGGTGTTGGCGATCATCTCGGCGCAGCCGTCCCACTCCTGCTCCGGGTTTCGCGCACTCGCCCTCCATCCGGCGATCAGCTCGTGATCGAAGCGCTGCAACCAATCGTGCGTGCTTCCGGTGAAGTCCATCGTCGCCTGCAGAAAGCCAATCAGTTGGTCGGAAAGGCGTTGCTCCTCGTCATCGCTCGCATGTCGACCGTAGACTAGGGTGAGCGCCTGGCCGAGCAGGCGCCCGAAGCGCGGTTCGGCTTTTCGCCAGCCTCCGACCACCCATTTGGCGCAGTCTTCGATGAAACGCGCGAGCCGTGAACTGCGCCGGACAATGGCATTTCCGTCAGTGCGGACGAAGGGGATCCCGGCTTTCTTCAACGCCAAGGCGACCTTGTCACCGAGATAGGCGGTCCGGTAGAGCACAGCGATCTCGTCGAGCGCGATGCCTTTCTCTACAAGCTTCGGGATCACCGTCTCCGCGACCGCTTGCGCTTGCATGTCGAGGCCCAGGGGCACCGACCAGAATGTGAGCTCTCCCTCTGGCGCGCCGGCAACTTCACGATAGTCCCGTTCCTCGCCAAGCGCGCCGAGGGAGGCACGCACGATCTTACCTCCCGACCGGTAATTGAAACGCAGTCTGAAGGTCCGGACGTCGCCACGTCGGGTGAGGCTTTCAAGTAGTTCCGGATTCGCGCCGGTGAAGCCGTAGATCGACTGGTCAGCGTCGCCGACGGCGAAGAGGCGAATGCCACCGCCGAAGCACAACAGGAGAACGAGCTCATGCAGTGCATGACCGAGATCCTGATACTCGTCGACGAACAAAACTGGAAAGCGGGCGCGAAGCGCATCTCGAATCCAGGCTTGCTCTTTGATCATGCGATAGGCGAGGAGCGGCATGTCATCGAAATCGATCAAGCCCTGTCTTCGCAGTTCGCTCTCATAGGCTTCGACAAACGTCGCGAGTTCCGGATTCATGCCTCGCCATTCCGCCCGGCTGCGATCGACGTCACGGCGTCGCTTCTCTGAGGCAAAGCTCCATCGACGATGCGGATCGTCGAAACCACCGATCACGGCGGCATATGCGCTCTCGACCGCCGCGCGTGACTCCGCCCGTGTCGCGACCCTGAAATCGGTGGCCAGTCCAACCGGCACGCATCGCGCATAAGGCGCGATGACCTGACTCAGTGCAAAGCCATGCACGGTCCCGATAAAGGCTCGATCACCGGTTGCGACGCTCAGGCGAGCAAGACGCGTCTCGAGCTCGATCGCGCACTCATTATTGTAGGTGATGCAGGCAACGCCGCGCGGGTCGGCTACGTCTTCTGCGAGCGTCCGCGCCATGGCGGTGGTCAACGTTTTGGTTTTTCCGCTGCCGGGCCCGGCGAGTACGATGCAATGGCCGGTCTCCCGCACGGCAGCGAGTTGCTCAGGGTTTGCGCTGAGTTCGTTGATCGCGCGAAGGAGCTGCAGGCTACTGGACACGGCCCACAACCCAAGCGATCGCATCGGAGATGTATCTCGGAGCTTCCAGCCCCACCGTCTTTTTCGATAGCTTTGCGCTCAAGCGACCCTTACCGATGTCGGCCACCATGGCCAGCAACTGCGCCGGGTCCACAGGCGCGGTCCCGGCGCGCCAATTCGCGATGCGCTTGGTGCGGATTGAGCCGAACCCCTGTTCGCTGAGGATGTCGAGCAATGGGCTCAGCAACCAGGAGGTGTCTGCAACAGAGACTTCAAAGGTCTGGTCATTAAGGAAGATGCCCGATCCGGCTGCTGCCGCTGCGAACTCTGCATAGGCTTTGGCATTCCACTCGGCGTGCTGCGCCAACGTCAAGGATGGCTGACCCCTGACCTGGAGCATGGCTTCCCACAAGTCGATCGTCCGTTTCCTTCCCAATGGCGGTTTTGTTCCGTCCAACGGATCCCAGTCAGTTATCACCGCGTAGGGCATGCCGAGAGCCTCCGCGAGCTTCACATAGGGCCCGAAATTTGTGCCGGCCACGTTGCAGACGGTGATCCCGAGATCGTCCAGGTGATGGCTAATCGCCGACGAGAAGACCGGTATGAGCGCCTCTTCGGCATCGCCTTCGACGAAGATCACGCCGCGGGCGAATAGCAACTCGGCGCGCGTAGCGTCGAGATAGGTCTCGACGTCGTCCAACTCGTCAGGCGTCACTGGAAGGTTAGCGAGCGAAAATGCATGTGTCGAACCCTCGCGCGTCTTGAGCTGAATGATCGACCGCAACGGCGCGACGGCGGCCAATGTCGGCGAATGGCTTGTGACGATGAGCGCTTGTGCCGCATCCGGCCCGCTGAGCAGCTTCTTGAAGACCGATCGTTGCAGCTGCGGATGGAGATGCGCCTCAGGCTCCTCGATGCAAAGAAGAGAGAAGTTCCGCTCGTTCTTCTTTCGGCGCCAGGCGAATTCCGCCAGCTTCAGCGCCAGTAGCGCGACATTGGCCGAGCCGAGGCTCGCCTCAGCGATGCCTCGCTTGCCCCCATCGATGAACATCGCGATCGCCCGGAAAAGCTGGAGCGGGTCGGACGGTCCAAACCTCAACCGTGCGTCGATGTCATGTGCCTTTCCGGACAAATGAAGGATGCCAGCGCGCAGTTCGTCTTCCAGCGCCTTGACGGTCGCAAAGCCCTCCAATGTCTTCGTCGCCTTGTCGAGCTCGGCCGCAACGACATCGAGGTCCGTGCGGCCAATGCCGGCGATTGCGTCCTCAAGCAGATGACGAAGCGGCGAGTTGCGCCATGAGCCGAGCTGCCCTTCGGCATCGCGCAATGCGTCGAGCATGTCGATCGCGATGCGTCGGCGGACCTTGCTGGTTACCAAGCGAGCTTCGTCACCTCCACCGAAGACGAAAAACTCGCAGTCCTCACTCGATTGCGGGATCCCGACAACATCCGCCTTCTTGCGGAAAACATAGCTCAGCCGGGCGACCGTCGGATCGTGAGCGGTCCGAAAATCGGTGAGGAGCGCCACAAGGCCCAGATCACTGGTGAAGTCAGCGATCTCCAAATGGACCTCGATCGCCTCGCTGAAATCCGGCGGAGCGCCGTCCCAGAGGTCTGACAGCTTGAGCTGCCGCGCAGAGTCCGGAAGCGTCGGGTCGAGGATGAGCCGGATCGCAAACAGCAGGTTGCTCTTGCCAACCCGATTCTCGCCCAGCAGGACGACGTTGCCGGAAAGCGGGATTTCGACCGAGCGGAAGTTCCTGAAATTTCGAATACTCAGCTTGCTAAGGCGCATGGCGTCCGGTCCGATTGTTCTTGGTTGACGACGATCGGCCGCGAACTCGGCAGCCGGTCGCAGGAGCGTTCACAGTGGGAAGAGACTCCGCACCCGCTCGAAGGGATTTCGATATTCCGATGCGTGCCGAACCTTCGCGGCGATAATGTCAGGGATCGAAAGGCGCCGCGCCAGGGCGTCGTAGATGTCCATCCCGTCGGCAAGAATGATCTTCCTGGCCGTGAACGCCTGCAGACCGACCTCGGTAAAGCCGGAGAAGCTGACGAACAGGCCGCGTGTCCATTCCGGACGCTCGTTTACCTTGCCCTGGAATCCATGCAGCGTCTGGGCGTCGGTCTTTTCGCGGTGCCACTTCGCCTCGAGCAGGTAGGTGTCGTTGCCGAGCTGGAAGGAGCCATCGATCTGCTCGCCGCCCGAAACATTAAAGCCTCCGCGTGCGTCCATGCCCCAGGCGTTGAACAGCTCGGACAGAAGTGTCTCGAAATGACGTCCGCGGGCATGCGGCTCATCCGACATCTCGTGGAGCGCGAGAAAGCGCTCTTCAAGGTGATGCATGACCGTCTCGTCAGCCCGGAACGGCCGCGGTGCGGCCTGCGGCTTCGTTTCGGCGGCAGGGGCGATAGGCTCGTAGGTCGGCAGGGCGGGGCCGCCGAGCCGCTCCACGATCGCGCTGAGGCGGCGATGCGCGTTGGCGACGGCTTCGGTCTTGCCACGCCCTACGCGATCCGTTTCGCGATATTCCCAGAGAGCGCCCAATGCCCTTGTGATAGCGCGTGGCTGGCCGACCGTCAGGAAGGCGCGCAGGTATTTGCCCTTGCTCGCGCCATTGATGGCATAGGCATTGTCATAGATGTCGATCCCTACTTCCCGTCGGAAGAATTCGGCGAAGGTGCGGTTGTTGAAGTCGAGGACATAGCCGGAGCTCATCCCGAACAGCTCATCGACGAGCTTCAACTCAACAGGTCGCAGCTGTTCCATTCATTCCCCCAGGCCGAGCTCGTGCAGCAGTCGCGAGATCACGTCATTCACAGCACGCTGTCGCAATGCTCGCTGCTCGCGAATTTCGGGATCGTCGTCTCCGTCGATCTCGAACCGGGCAGCTGCAACGGGTCCTTCTCGGAGATAGCCTTCGTCAGGTTTGGGGTCGCAGAAGCGTTTCAGCAGAATCGCGAGGGCCGCACCAACGGCTTCGCCGTGCTTGCCCGCCAAGGCTTCCCGGAATTTCGCAATCGCGCCATCAAGACCGCCATCACCATGTTCGAGACAGTACACGAGGTCATGTGCGTCTTTGCCTTCCCGGCGATGATCGAACGCAAAAGCCTTTAGGCTCGTGAAAGACACGATGTTGGCGTAAGGGATGCTTTCAGTCGCCCGCCCCTTTTGACCAAGGAGATCGGCCGTGACCTCCATCCGGTCATGAAGATCGAAGACGAGGGAGGCATGTGGAATGTTGACCGCCGAAACATTCCCCTCGGTCGGTAACTCTTGGAGCGCCCCACCCTTCAGCTTGGGGTCGTCGGCCAGGAATTCGAGAATGACCGTGACGCCGTGCTCCGTCTTCGCCTTCCAGCGCCAATTGACCCTGACACCCTTGTCGTTTTCGGCGCGCTCAAAGCCCATGCGCTTGAGGTTTTCCTCGAGTGTGCGGTAGGCCTCGACGTCAGCGAGGACGGCGAGATCGACCACGACATCGATGTCGCCCGTGCCGGCGTGCGCCGGAACGTCGGGCGGCCGTGCCGTCACGAGGTAGCGCGGCGTCAGTCCGCCGACCAGGAAGACAGAATTGCGCCAAGGCCCGAGGCCGCTGAACAAGGTGACGAGCACACGCTCGCAATCGCGGGTAACGTCCTCGCTGTAGTTGCTGAGGAACTGCGGCTTTGGCATCACGACTCCAGCTTCTCGGCGCGCAGGTGTTGGGCGAGTTCCTTCGCGCGCCCGCCGGCTTGGAGAAGATCGAGATACGTTTGCAGTGGGTCCGCCACCCAAAACCCATCGATCCGATCACGGAATCTCAGTTCGTCATCGGAGGCGATCTCGTGAACACCGAGATTCCACCCATCCCGCACCAGGCGCGCATCGATCGAATCCAACATGGCGTTCATGCTGGTTCTGGTCGGGATGCGGCAGAACACCTGTGAAATGCTCGACAAATAGGGTGCGTGAATTTGTCCGGCCGTGATGCCGGTGAACTCGTAAGGAATGTCAAGCGCTTCGCAGGCGTGATCGATCCGCCGTTGGAGGTTGGACGGAGTCGTCGAGCGCACGTAGAAGTGCCGGACCGCCTTCGGTTTCACCGATGTTTGGTAGCTGGCCCAGGCATCGAGGAGCGCGCGCGGGTTGGCCAAGCGGCGTTCCTTTGACGGCCCAGCCCCTCGCACCTCGACCCATTCCCGCCGCTCGATCCCGCTTAGGGTCTCGGACGCCGTTGCCGGCGAAACACCGGCGCGTTCGGCGATCTGATGAACGCCGAACCAATCGCGCCCGAAACCCCAGACAGCGTGAAGGGCTTGGGCGCGGCGACCGGCGAAGAGATTGTTGAGGGAACGCGCTTGCTTGCGCGATGTTGGACGATCGACGCGAACGTAAAGTCCACCCGCCGGAATGAAGAGGCTCCCGCTGGCATCGAAATAGCCGACGCGCTCGTCACGCAGCAGTTGGCGCGCGCCGGGTGAGATGCTCTCCGCCATGAGTACGGGTACGACGCATTGGCCACCTACATCGAAGTGAGCGAGATAGTTCCTCAGTTGCCAGATCGCCTCGCGGGCGTCGCGAGGAAATAGCGATCGCTTTGCTTCGACCACGAGGCGGTACGAACTGCCCTCGTGCTCCAGGTCGATCACTGCGTCCGGTCGATAGCCCATCTGAGCGAGGTCGGACTCATGAGCCACCCGAGGCGGCGCGCCGATGATCTCGCGCACAGCCGCAGCCAGATTGTCGACGAGCATCTCAATTTTGCGGTGTTCCATGATCATTTTCTGCGCAGTGAATATATCCTTCTATGCCATATATTCGGCATGATGTCTATATTCACTGTGCGGTAAAAAAGGAGCATCGTCGAAGTGCCAGTGCCTTAATGGCATTGTGAGCAACGAGTCCGCTCTCTGCTTGTTAGAAGCTCGATAGCAAGCCCACACGTGGACCGGTGGGGCACGCGACGAACGCCAAGCGATCGCGTCCGCACCATGCAACGCTAGGAGTTTTTCTGCCTGGATTTCCAATTGTCAGATTTACATGGTCTAATATTGACTTTGTCAGATTTTATGTCAATCTCGCCGACATGGGAGGCTGTCATGACCGATGGGCCATTCAGAAATGCAGAACTGAGCAGCCGTTGGAAACGGTACGGGCAAGACTTGGTCAGCGACGCGGTCAGCGCGGAAGAGCGGACGATGCAGGCTTGTCACAGCATGATTGGTGACGTCGACATGAAGGCATTCAGCCCACTTTTCGGCGACCTCAAGGCGCATGCGGAACGCACGCAGATGGATCTAGACCCGGTGTCGGAGGTCGAAACGATTTTCGAGACTCATCCAACCTCGCCTCTGGCGGATGCGCTTCAGCGGCATTTGATCGCGAACCTGCGTGACCAGATGCCTATCGACGAGGCTCTCAACCGATCGCTCGAAAGCACGGCGGAAGAGTGGATCGGCACCACCAAGAATCGGCTCGACGAACAATGCATTCGCGCCCGCGAGCTCGGCGACATGAAGCGCGAGGATTATCACAAGGGCATAGAACGGAACCGCGAGACGTTTGCGGCCATCAAGCCCAACGAGCTCGGCGATGCCCTGGCCACGGGTAACAAGAGCGCCTTCCGGCGAGCAGTTCAAAAGAAAGTCGGCGTGGACGAGGGGCCGGAAGAGTGAGCGACCTTACGCATGAGTCACCAGTATTGGGCAAGCACCTGTTCGTTATCGAGAAGGGGCAGAAGCCCGGCCGCGCTCTCCCGAAGGGCGCCGTAACGGCGGAAGTCGGTCGGCACATTCGCTTCAACGCGGCAGTTCTGGATACGTTCGACGTGAAGGGATTCCAGCCGCTGCACTACGACATGCTGGTCTTGTGCGCCGCCATTGAGTTTGCTGATCGACGTTGGAAGCGCCCGCTTGGGTGGCGCCGGATACTGGAAGTGACTGTTCCGGTCATCGACCTCAGAAGTTGGCAGAAGCCGGAGGTTTTGAAAAGCCTTCACGGCGTCTTGAACCACCTGACCGGCGACACGTGGCAGTTTTCCTTCGTTGGAGCGAAAGATCGCTCACCCATCGGTTCGCGGCAGATGCCGCTGGACTTCGGCAAGACCAAGACCTTTGCCGTCGCTTACAGCGACGGCTTGGATTCGCGTGCGGTCTCTGCGTTGAGTGGCGACCAGGACGAGGCCCTATGCATTCGGATCGCCGGCAAGCGCCAGCGCCGGAAAACCGGAGACAGCTATTTCACGCAGATCCCGTTCAAGGTTCAGGGATATCGCGGATACGAAAGCAGCTTCCGATCGCGCGGATTCCAGTTTGCAGCGGTAGCAGCAATTGCTGCGCAGCTTTCCAGCGTGACGCGTATCATGGTCCCCGAGAGCGGCCAGGGCGCGCTCGGCCCCGTATTGCTGCCTCTGCATAACATCTACCCCGACTATCGCAACTATCCGACTTTCTTCCGAAAGATGGAGCGGTTCATCACGGCACTGCTAGGCTATCGGGGCAAGTTTGAGCAGCCACGTTTGTGGTCGACGAAGGGACAAACGCTACGAGCATTCCTGGACATTCCCGGAAAGACCGAACGGCACCTGACGAGCACTCATTCCTGCTGGCAGAGCCGCCGCGTTGTGAATGTCAGGGGGCGAAAGCAGTGTGGCTTGTGTGCTGCCTGTTTGCTCAGGCGCGTTAGTTTGCATGCAGCTGGTGTTAACGAGGCGAGAGACGCTTATGTCGTGTCCGATCTGGCCGCCACTGACGCGAGCGGCACCCTATCCGTCATACCCCTGAAGGCCGATCGGGACATCATGGTCGAATACGGAAGCGTGGGCGCACGGCACCTGCAGCACCTTGCCGAGCTCGCTGGCTTGCCTGATGACGCCTTGCGCGCCTACGCCTCGCAGATCGGAGCGGCAATAGGGGAAAGCACTGAGAAAACGCTGACGAAGCTAAGGACAATGTTGGGTACGCATGCCGTGGAATGGCGGGCATTTCTGTCCGCGCAAGGAGAACAAAGCTTTTTGAAGAGCTGGATGGATGGAGGGCGCTATGGCCGATTTGAATGAGCTGAGCGCGCAAGAAATAGGACGTCGACTGCGCATCGCGCGGGAGAACGCGGATATCCGGCAGGATGACGCGGCCCAAGTCATAGGCATATCCCGCCCAACGCTGGTATCCATCGAGAAGGGCGTGCGCCGTGTGCGCATCCAGGAAATCCAGATGCTGGCTCGTCACTACGGCGTGTCTGTGAACGCCCTCCTTCGCAGAGAAGCCGTCCACACCGATTTGATGCCTCGCTTCCGGAAACTGCGTGAGACGGAGGACGCACACGCCACCGAGGCCATTCTGCTTTTCAACGATCTGATCAAAGCGGACGTTGAAATGGAGAACATTCTAGGGATCCAGCGACGGCGAAACTATCCGCCGGCGCGAGGCATCAATGACGGCGACGTTGTCGCTTTGGCCGAAAAGCATGCCAAGGAATTGCGCGATTGGCTCGGTCTCGGTCCAGGCCCAATAGCTGACATCTTCTCAGTCATCGAACTGGGCCTAGGCATCCGCTTGTATCAACGCCGTCTCTCTTCGAATTCGAAGGTTGCCGGCCTGTTCACCTACGATGAAAGCGTCGGTGGCTGCATTCTTCTAAACGCCAACCATCCGCTTCCGCGGCGCATCCAATCTGCGGCGCACGAGGTCGGCCACTTTTTTGGCACCCGACAAACTCCGGAAGTGCTTGAGGATGATGAAAAATTCCTATCGCGCGATGAGCGTTACGCAAACGCTTTTGGCCGCGCGTTCATCACGCCGTCCGAGAGCTTCTCGGAAAGCTTTCGGCAACTGAAGGAGATAACCGGTAAGACGACTCGCCGACTAATCATTCTCCTCGCCCAACAGTTCAATATCTCGCGCCAGGCCTGCGGTCTCCGACTCGAAGAATTGGGCCTTGTGAAGAAGGGCACCTGGGCTTGGTTCGAAAACAACGGTGGTATTACCGATGAGCATGTTCGGGAGGTTCTGGGCGAAATGGCGGATCGCCGTGATCCAGCAAAAAGCGATGCCGACCGACCGATCTCCCACCGCCTAAGTCTGATGGCGCATGCCGCGTGGAAGCGCGGGCTCCTGTCTGAAGGACAATTGGCGGAGCTGCTGAAGGTCGGCCGAGTGGAGCTTCGCGGTATCATCGACCAGATCGAGCTTGAGGAAAGAGACACGGATGAGTTGCTCAAGCTCCCTGATTGATATCACTGCTCCTCTGGTTCTCGATACGAGTGTTCTGATCAACCTCCACGCCAGCAACTACGGCGAGCAGATGCTTGCAGCCATTCCCAACGACATTTTCGTCCCCGAGATCGTGGCTGGAGAACTAGAACACGAGACGAGCCGCCGGAACGGGGAGCACGGTTTCCTCTACAGTCTCGTGAAGAATAGAACGGTGACGCTCGCCGGTTTGACCGATACGGAATACGAGATTTTCTGCGAACTCACGTCAACCGCGCCTTCGCTGGACGACGGCGAGGCGGCGACGATCGCCGTCGCCGCAGCCAGAAATTCCCTCCCTGTTATCGACGAGAAAAAGGGACGCGCCCGCGCCGTCATCAAAGCACGAGCGCCTGCCTGGTCCTTAGATATCTTCCGTCATCCTGCGGCGATCGCCATGCTCGGCGATCATTCCGCCATGAACGCACTCTATTTCGCGCTTCGCGACGGTCGCATGCGAATTCCCTCTGAAAGTGCGGATAGCGTAATCGGAATTATTGGTATTGAGCGTTCGCGCGATTGCACCTGCCTCCCGGGCTACCGGGACCGATTTGCAGGGCGTCCAATCGATCCATCGACGTCGAATTAACCGCCGCCGCCGAAAAGTAGACCGACGAATAAAATTCCCTGTCCCGAGCTTCAGGCGGCGTAGCGGAGGAAATCGTCTAGCAAGGGCGGGGCTTGGCTGCGCACCAATTACAATAAGAACGGTAAATAGCAGCATTGTGAGACAGATGAGCTGTGCTCCACGCCGCTTGCCCGGCACTTTCCGTCATGCGCGTCACGTATTGTCGTCACCCTGTGGCAGTTCCGATTCGACAAGCCTATCTATCGAAGGGAAAACGATGGCAATCGGCGGACTGGAAACGTTTGAGCCGCCAACCCCTCCATCCTGATTTCCAAGTTAATTGATACTGGATCTAAAGAGCTTCAAGCCTCATTTCTCTCAAAACAACGGACTTGGAGCACTTTGGAGCTGACATAGTTCCATCATCGCGTGGGGCAGTGCGCGCCAAAAAGTTGCTATTCAAAGTTGGCAACCCAAAAGCCGTCTTTCCGCCTCCGTGAAGAGTTTCGGGCGCTGACATGCGTACGAAAGTCCCCGAGGAACGAACCCGCGGTCCGCAGCTGAGCGTTATGGGGATTTGATAATTTCGGCTGGTCTTGCGCCGGTCTGGCAGACGGGTTGATGGCACACATATCGCTCGGCCGGCCAGTTTTCCGGCCACCGACTTGCTTCATCAGGGACCCGCCTGGCGCTCATTTTGCCGTGGTTCATACAGCCAGAGGAATGCGGGGCATGAGGCTCCCTTGGCCGAGGTTGTTGGGTCTCGACGCAGAGTTTCTGCAACCCATGCCGGGTCATGGCGAACACTCCCGTGTTGTTGCGGATGAACTCGGTGGTCCCCTTGGCTGGCACCATCTGGCGAAGGTCTCGATGATGCTCATCCGGCCCCCGCAGCACGGGCAAGGCGGGCGATGGTCCGGCAGGTCGGGTTCAATAGTCTCCGCCGTCGCCATCGGTTCCGGCTTCGACGCTACGGCGAGAAGTTCGCGGGCGCGGGCGAGGCTCTCCTTCCGGGTTGTACTGGCGAGCAGCCCGTAATGACGGATGCGGTGGAACCCGCGCGGCAGGACATGCAGTAGGAACCGTCGCATAAACTCGTCCGTGGCGAGCGTCATCACCTGCTGACGAGCCGCTCCAACGCGGCGGTAATCCTTGTAACGGAAGGTGACGCCCGCTTCATCGAAGGCAAGGAGGCGGCTATTCGAGATCGCCACGCGGTGGGTGTAGCGGGCAAGATAAGCCAGAACGGCCTCGGGGCCGGCGAAGGGAGGCTTGGCATAGACGACCCAGCGCTTCTTTCGGACCGGTGCGAGATGACGCTGGAACATGCTCGGGTCTTTCAGGTCAGCAAGTGCACCAAAGAACTTGAGCTTGCCAGCGCGGTGCAGCTCTGTGAGCCCCTCAAGGAATAAGCGCCGGAACAGCATGCCGAGGACGCGCACCGGCAGGAGAAAGGCCGGGCGCGACGAGATCCAGCGTGTTCCATCCGGTGCGATGCCGCCGCCGGGTACAATCATGTGCACATGGGGATGATGCGTCATGGCTGAACCCCAGCTGTGAAGCACAGCGGTGATGCCGATCCGCGCGCCAAGGTGCCGGGGATCGGCGGCGATCGTCAGCATCGTTTGCGATGCCGCGCGGAACAGCAGGTCATAAATGAGGGCCTTGTTGTGGAAGGCTATCTCGCTCACCTCGGCCGGCAGGGTGAAGACGACATGGAAGTAGCCGACGGGGAGCAGGTCGGCTTCGCGTTCGGCCAGCCATGTGCGTGCGGCAGCGCCCTGGCACTTCGGGCAGTGCCGGTTGCGGCAGGAGTTGTAGGCGATGTGCCGATGCCCGCAATCATCGCAGGCCTCGACGTGACCACCAAGCGCAGCGGTGCGACAGGTCTCGATCGCCGACATGATCTTAAGCTGATGCAGGCTCAGATGGCCGGTATGGGCGACGCGGTACGCCGGGCCAGCAGTACGAAAGACATCAGCAACTTCAAGCGAGGCGCGCATGGCTCAGCCGTCGGGCGCTATCTCTCCCTTGAACAGGCCTAGCTTGTCGAGCGGGCTCGTGATCGTGCGCACCGTACGCGTCGCGACCTGGGTGTAGAAAGCGGTGGTGTTCAGCTTCGCATGCCCGAGCAGGACCTGGATGATCCGGATGTCGGCGCCGTCCTCCAGAAGGTGGGTCGCAAAGCTGTGACGCAGCGTATGGGGTCCGACCCGCTTGGAGATATCCGCAGCGCGGGCTGCCTCGACGGCGACGCGATAGAGCTGGCGGGTGCTGAGAGGCTTCATCGCATTCTGCCCCGGGAACAGCCAGCCGTCTCGGTGCATCACGCCCTGCTGACGTCCGACCTTCCACCACTGGCGCAGCAACGAGAGAAGATCTTCCGACAACAGGGCGTTCCGGTACCGCCCACCCTTGCCGCGCTCGACGCGCAGCAGCATGCGCTCGCTGTCGACGTCCTTGACCTTGAGCATTGACACCTCGGCAACGCGCAATCCGGCACCATAGGCAACCGATAGGGCAGCCTGATGCTTGAGGCAGGTGGTGGCGTTGAGCAACCGGGCTACCTCATCGCGGCTGAGCACCACAGGCAGCTGGCGCGGGTGAGCGAGGCGAACGAGCCGACGCGCCAGATCGGGGCGATCAACTGTTTGCGTGAAGAAGAAACGTAGCGCCGAGACGATGCTGTTCATGGTCGGCACAGGAACGCCTTCGTCCTGCTGCTCGATCTGGAAACGGCGCAGATCATCGGCTGTCGCGGTATCCGGTGAGCGCCCCAGAAAGGTCGCCAGTCTCCCGATGTCACGGAGATAATTGCGCTGCGTCACATACGAGAAACGCCGCATGTTCATGTCATCGATCAGCCGTTGGCGCAGCGGGCTGATCGGAGCGTTGAGGACAGGATCTTGCATGGTCAGGCTCCTTGGTTGAAGAAGCCTGCGATGTTCTACCCACGCCGAGCACCGCTCAATCCGGGCGCGAAGACTGGCCTTTTGATCTGAAAATCAACCCCGAGCGCTCCTCCCGCGAAGCGGGTTCGTTCGTCGGCCCCATTCCCCTCCATCTGACCAGTGTGAGAGTTGCGTTTTCCGGGGCATGAAGCCCGGGATGTGAAGAGAGAGTTTCCGGGCTGGTTCTGAACCACCTGGAGACCTTGAGATGACCCCTCCCGCTGTTGCGGTTTGCACTGCTGCGCCTGCTTATCACCCCATTTTCGGGATCACTGACCGCGCTGCCGCGATCCATGCGGCTGGTGTTGCCCTGTCCCAGTCCCTGGCCAAGG
>Ga0209573_1002556_pt1 | contig 22792 bp, 22 predicted proteins | sample TNRBio252014_DNA_FD_185870 | JGI IMG/M metagenome (GOLD analysis project Ga0209573, IMG submission 185870) | Wastewater treatment Type I Accumulibacter community from EBPR Bioreactor in Madison, WI, USA - TNR Reactor_6/25/2014_ DNA (SPAdes)... | ecosystem: Engineered > Bioreactor > EBPR >...
CGCCAAAGTCGACAACAGTCAATACCGCTTGCTGAAAGCCACGACGCCGGGCAGTTATACCTTTATTTTGCAAGCCACCCGCGAAGTGCCGCGGCGCATGCAGCATCCGAAACGCAACACCATCGGACTGCGCATCCCCGATCACCCGGTGGTTCTGGCGCTGTTGGAAGAACTCGGCGAGCCTTTGCTCAGTTCCACGTTGATATTGCCGGGTGACGAATATCCGCTGAACGATGCGGAAGAAATCCGGGAGCGGTTGGAACATCAAGTCGAACTCGTCATGAATGCCGGATCTTGCGGCATCGACATGACCACGGTGATCGACCTGACCACCGATGTACCGGAATTGGTACGTCCCGGCAAAGGCAGCCTCGAACCGTTTGGAATCAGCCATGGATGAAATCATTCAAGGCATTGCCATTTACGCATTACCGGTCATTCTCGCCATCACCATGCACGAAGCGGCGCATGGTTATATGGCCAAGAAATTCGGTGATTTGACCGCTTTCAATGCCGGGCGCATCAGCCTCAATCCGGCCCGGCATATCGATTTGGTCGGCACGATTCTGGTGCCGATGACGTTATTCATTCTGAGTAAACTGACCATCGGCGCGGGATTTTTATTTGGCTGGGCCAAACCGGTGCCGGTCAATTTCGCCAATTTGCGCCATCCGAAACGCGATATGCTCTGGGTAGCTGCCGCCGGGCCGGGCGCTAATCTGCTCATGGCATTCTTCTGGGCGCTGATGATCAAATTGGCGTTGCTAATGCCCGAGATCAGCTACGCCAAACCGCTCGCTCTGATGGGCATCGCCGGTATCGAAATCAATGTGATTCTGATGGTGCTGAATTTGCTGCCGCTGCCGCCGCTCGACGGCGGCCGCATGGCGGTCAGTTTGCTGCCGCATCGCTTGGCTTATCAGTTTTCCCGGATCGAACCTTACGGCTTTATGATTTTACTGCTATTGTTATTCAGCGGCGCATTGGGCGCTTTGATCGGACCGGTCATTCTGTGGGTGAAAATTTTTATCGTCTCTTTTTTTGAGTTATATATTTAAGGAAATGCTGAATAATTCGTCGAACATAATGAAGCGCGAAGCGCGCGAAACGCAACAGCAGAGACATAGCAATCAGATAGAGAAGGATGTGAGTACCCTGCAACAAAGCGTTTCGTTTGTGCAGTCAATTAATCAGCGTTTCCTTAGCAGGCCGTTGAAAAACGTTTTCGAGGCAGCCGATACCAGGCAAAAACAAGCGAAAAAACGCAGTTTATGCGGAATAAATGAGCATTTTGAGCTTATTTTTAACACCGTAGCGGCAACGCAGATAGTTTTTCAAAGACCTGTTAACAACATTTCAATACTAGGATATCCATATGTTTGCTGATCGCGTTTTATCGGGTATGCGTCCCACCGGGAGCTTGCATTTAGGACACTATCACGGCGTCTTGAAAAATTGGGTGAAATTGCAGCAACAATACGAATGCCTGTTTTTTGTCGCGGATTGGCACGCGCTGACAACCCATTACGATTCGCCTGAAATCATCGAGCAAAATGTTTGGGATATGGTCATCGACTGGCTGGCCGCAGGTGTCGACCCGGCACAGGCGATTCTGTTCATTCAATCCAAAGTCCCGGCGCACGCCGAATTGTATTTGCTGCTGTCGATGATGACGCCGCTCGGCTGGCTGGAACGCGTTCCCACTTATAAAGATCAGCAGGAAAAGCTGTCGGAGAAAGATCTCAGCACTTACGGCTTTCTTGGCTACCCGCTGTTGCAAAGCGCCGATATCCTGATTTACCGCGCCAACTTGGTGCCGGTTGGCGAAGACCAAGCGCCGCATCTGGAATTTACCCGCGAAATCTCCCGCCGTTTCAACCATATTTATGGCAAGGAACCCGGTTTTGAAGAAAAAGCCGAAGCCGCGATCAAAAAACTCGGCTCGAAAAAATCGAAGCTGTATACCGAGTTGCGCACGCTGTATCAGGAGCAGGGCGATGAAAATGCCCTGGAAGAAGCGCGTTCGTTACTGAATGAGCAGCAAAACTTAAGCCTGGGCGACCGCGAACGCTTGTTCGGTTATCTCGAAGGCGGCGGCAAAATGATCCTGACCGAACCGGAAACGCTGCTGACCGAAGCTTCGCGCATGCCGGGACTGGACGGGCAGAAAATGTCCAAGTCTTACAACAACACCATCAGCCTGCGCGAAGACCCGGAAAGCATCCGCAAAAAAGTGCGCACCATGCCGACCGACCCGGCGCGGGTGCGCCGCAGCGATCCGGGCGATCCCGCCAAATGCCCGGTGTGGCAATTTCATCTGGTGTATTCCGACGACGCTACCCGCGATTGGGTGCAAAAAGGATGCAAGAACGCCGAAATCGGCTGCCTGGATTGCAAATCGCCGGTAATCGATAAGATTCTCGCCGAGCAAGCGCCGATGCATGAACGCATCAAAAAATACGAAGAAGACCCGACCCTGGTGCGCAACATCATCGCCGACGGCTGCGAGAAAGCCAACAAGCTGGCGGAAGAAACCATGCGGGACATCCGCGAAGCAATGGGTTTGAATTATTCCTGAGTCCGGTTAGCCGCTAGCCAATGGTGAATCCGGTCATTGACGCCGCCGAACCACAGCCGGTTGCCCGGATTTGCGGCGAACCGTTACTGGAAATTCCGCACGATTTATACATCCCGCCGGATGCGCTGGAGGTCTTTCTCGATACGTTCCAGGGACCGCTCGATCTGTTGTTGTACCTGATCCGCAAGCACAATCTCAACATTCTCGACATCCCGATGGCGGAATTGACACAGCAATACATGACCTATGTCGAAATGATGCGGATCGATCAATTGGAACTGGCGGCGGAATATTTGCTGATGACCGCGCTATTGATTGAAATCAAATCACGCATGCTGCTCCCCAAGCCAAAAACTGAAATGGCGGAAGAATGCGATCCGCGTGCCGAGCTGATGCGGCGCTTGCTCGAGTATGAACAAATGAAAAAAGCCGCGGACCGGCTCAATGGATTACCCCAAGCCGAGCGTGATTTCAGCATCGCGCAGATCTGGATAGAACGCGATGAAACCATCCAATTGCCCAATATCGGCAGCGATGATCTGCGGAATGCCTGGATCGCTATTCTGGCGCGCGCCAAGATTAACCGGCATCACCAGGTCAAGCGTGAAACGCTTTCGGTGCGCGCTTACATGAGCCAGGTTTTACGCGACTTACGCGCGCGGAAACAAGTCGAGTTTTACGACTTATTCAGCGCTTCCGCGACGGTCGCCGAGGTGGTGGTCACTTTCTTGGCGATACTCGAACTGGCCAAGGAATTACTGCTGGAAATTTCTCAATCCCAAGATTCCGGAACCATCTATGTCCGTGCCGTCGACATCGCATAATCCTGTCACTTTAGAATCGCTCAATCCGGAAAAAGCAAAACAAATTCTGGAAGCCGTTTTGCTTTCCACGCAAGAACCGCTGCCGGTTAGTGAATTGCGGAAATTATTCGATCAGGAATTAAGTCATCCGGTGATTTCAAAGCTGCTGGAAGAAATTCGCGGCAAATGGCGCGACAGCGGCATTGAACTGGTCACTGTCGCCAGCGGCTGGCGCTTCCAGACTAAACCTGAAATGCAACCGTTCCTGGAAAAGCTCGCGCCGCAAAAAACGCCACGCTACTCGCGCGCAGTGCTGGAAACGCTGGCTATCATCGCTTACCGGCAACCGGTTACACGCGGGGATATCGAAGAAATCCGCGGCGTCAGCGTCTCCACCTCAGTACTCAAAACGCTGCTGGCACGCGGCTGGATCGAAGAGGTCGGGCATCGCAATGTACCGGGAAAACCGGCGCTGTTCGCCACCACATCGCATTTCCTCGATGATCTGAATTTACGGACATTGGACGAACTGCCGCCGCTGGATGAGATGCAGTCTTTGATCGAGCCGGACAGCCGGAATCAGGCGCTGCCTCTTACGGAAACCGGTTCAATGGATCACATAGAAAACATCGAAGAAGATCGCACGTAAGAGCCAGGCAACGCTGAAAATCCGGCGAGCAATTCACATCAATGCTCCCTAAGGTTTTGCAGTGCGCTGCGCTTCAATCAATGCAGGCGTCAGGTGCGGCGTGATCAACTGCAGCAGTTGCGAGAATACTTTAGGACTGCCGGCTATGATCTGACCGCTTTCCAGAAATGTGCCGTTGCCTTCCAGATCGCCCACCAAGCCACCGGCCTCGGTAATCAGCAAACAACCGGCCGCCATATCCCAAGGCGCCAAACCGATTTCCCAGAATCCATCATAACGGCCCGCCGCGACATACGCCAGATCCAACGCGGCGGAACCAGGCCGGCGGATACCCGCGGTGCGCGGCACAATATCCTTGAACATGGCAAGGTAGGCGTCCAAATGCGTCAAATCGCGAAACGGTATCCCGGTCCCGATCAAACAATCATCCAACTTGTTGCGTTTACTGACACGAATGCGGCGGTCGTTCAGAAATGCGCCGGTGCCCCGGCTTGCCGTAAACAATTCATTCATGTTCGGATCGTAAACCACCGCATGGGTTAATACCCCTTTATGCTTGAGCGCGATGGAAACCGAATACTTGGGAAAACCGTGCAAAAAATTGGTGGTGCCGTCCAGCGGATCGATGATCCACAAAAACTCCGACTTTTCGTGATCGCCTTGACGGCCGCTTTCTTCCGCCAGAATCGCATGATCCGGATAAGCTGAATGCAGCACCTTGATGATCGCCGCTTCCGCTGCGCCATCCACCTCGCTGACGTAATCACTGTGTGATTTTTTCGATACCGTCAGCAAATCCAGGTTTTGCGAAGCTTGATTTATAATACTGCCAGCACGGCGCGCGGCTTTCACCGCAATGGTCAACATCGGATGCATACAATTGATTCTTGTAAATTGGCAAAAGCTGCGATTTTAATATGAATCGATCACCCCTGCTTGGTTTTGTAGGAATTTGAATTGCTTCGCGAACCATGGATCAGTGCGTAGCAAAAAACTCCGCTTCGATTCAAGATGCTTTTATGCCAATACGGCCAATTTAGGGAAACGCTGATTAATTGACTGCGCGAGCGAATCGCATCAATGCGCGGTACTCGCATCCTTGCCTATCTTATTGATATGTCTCGGTTGCTGCGTTCCGTGCACCTCGTGCGTCATCTCGTTTGCCGGATTAATCAGCGTTTCCTTAGAATTACGTACCGCTATGATCGGGATATTTTTTTCAAAAAAACCAATAAATGACGATTTATCGGGATAAATATCATCTTCTTATTGTTAAATGGATTTGCTAAAATTGTTTGAGAAAATAACATATTATAAAAATTCTTTGCAAACATTTGATTAGGCTATGGAAATACTGATTAATCACTCACAAAAGATATAGCCCGATCAATATGTAATTCAGCCCTGTAAAGGCTTTATTCAATTTAAAAAAACAACAACAAGCATGGTTGAGCCGTCAAGCACCAAAATACGCATTCTGGTCGCCGAGAGTTTTGAGCTAGTCAATCTTGGCTTACGATCGTTGTTTGAAAAGCACGCTATCATCCGTCTGATTGCAGACACGGATTCCATAGAAGATCTGTTCAATTTAACTTCGCAACATAACCCCGACGTAATTTTGATGGATTTACTCCTCAGTAACCAAAATTATGCCGAGGATATCGCCAAACTGCTGCAAATCAGCCCGCAAAGCAAAGTGTTGGCTTTTTCACATCACAATAACGAACAAACGCACCTGCAAACATTCCGCTCCGGAGCCGCCGGTATTATCAGCAAACAGCACTCATCCGACATGCTGCTTAAAGCCATCTATGCAATTCATACCGGGCAAATCTGGTTTGATCGCAATGTCACCAAATTGCTCTGGCAAGCGCAGTTCAGCCCCAAGCCCTGCGCAGAATTGCCAGCCGCCGCGAAATTAGCCAATCCGCCAAAATTAAGCGACAGCGAACGCCATATCGCCTACCTTGCATGCAAGGGCTTATCGGCCAAGGAAATTAGCGGGCAATTGTTAATTACCGAGAAAACAGTGCGTAATCAACTGTCGGCTATCTATAAGAAAATCGGCGTTAAGAAACAGATTGAACTGTGCCTGAAAGCACCTTTGTACAATTACTTCAAAGAATCCTACTTGATCGGGACATTTAACCCGACCGACACGGACATTTAACCCGAAGGACAGGGACAACTGTCCTATAAGAAAGTTATTTATCCCGTAAGATGCCAGAATTTAGCAGAATCTTAAGGACAAATGACATCTACTTAGCCGAAGTTATCTTTGCTAAAATCCCTCTCTGATTAAATAGATAGCAATTTTCCACCTCTGCTATCCATTTCTCAAATCGTAGGTTTCAAGAGAATCGTGGAATTCATTCAAAATACCCGCACAAACTACCCGCGATGTATTTTTCCTTCACGTTTAGCTGACTACGAAATATTTTTCACCACAGGAGGGAACCTAAATGTCGTTTCAAGTGATTCAATCGAGCTGTGACATGCCACTCTCGCAGCGCGGCATCGAAACAGCAAAGATTTCATACCGCTCGTTGTGCATACGAGCTGCCGCCGGTATTACGCTGGCAATGTCGATATCTTTTATCGGCATCGACAAAAGCTATGCTGCCGAACATATTATCGAGATGACTGCAAAAGATATTGCAGACGATGGTTTTGGCAACAAATTGCTGGCGTACCAAATGGTCAGCCATAAGATCGATGGCCTGGATGTTACCGGCCGGTATAGTACCGAACCCACAATCCCGGGTCCGATTATCGAATTAACCGAAGGCGACAAAGTCAAGCTGACACTGTTTAATACGATCTCGGCCGATTACCCGGTTAAGGGAATCAGCCAGCAGGTCAGCGTACACGTGCATGGCGTTCATTACAGAATCCTGAGCGACGGCACGCTTAAAGTCATCAATCGAATCCTCGACGAGGGGGCCGGTGAAGGCCCGGAAAACACCTTCGTATCGTATGAATACGAATGGGACGTTGCACCCGGAACCGCTGGTACCTGGGCCTACCATGATCACAATTACGAAAACCATAACGGCGCCGAGCACAAGGGTCTGTTTGGCGCAATCATCGTCAATCCAGCAGGAAGCCCTCAACAAGCCGGTTCCTATTCCAAAGAATACTTACTTTACCTGGGTGACGATGCTTTCTGGGGGGTTGAAATCAACGGCGCCACCAAACAGCAATCCAAACATGGCGTCAATCCGTCGTTCAATGCATCCAAAAACACCGATGTCCGGTTTCATCTCATTGCTTTGGGCACAGACCTTCACAACTTTAGCCTGAATGGCTACAAATGGTTCGATCCGGGCACGCACAATCTTATCAATCAAATTGCAATCGGTCCTCTGGAAAAACATGTATTCGTTGTCAAAGCGAACAAAAGCACCCAATACATGGATAACAATTTCACCAACAAATTATTGGGAATGACCGGTAACTTTATCGTTGATTAATAAGCAATTAAGGATCACATCATGAAAGAACAGATTATAGGATTCAAAAAACGCATTGCGGCATTGGCAGTCTTTATGCTGCTTGCCGCCGCTTTGTTGTCGTCGTCGATGGCGATGGCCGCGGTTCATAGTTTTAGTTTCACAGCCAAAACCTTGCCTAACGGGCAATTAGGCTACGCGTCCGGCAGCGATGCCGAGGCGGTTATTCCCGGCCCGGCCTTGTTCGTCAAACAAGGTGATACCGTTCAAGTAACGTTGACCAACACCACTGGGGTTGACGTCGGTTTCAATGTGCCAGGTCTGGTAATGAACCATAGCGCAAAAGCCAAACCGGGTGAAACTAAAAGCTACACCTTGCGCGCCAATAAGACAGGTACTTATGTTTACCGTGGCAATGACAATGGCAAAGAATTGCTCGGGCTTTTCGGTGCACTGATCGTTGATAAACGCAACGGTCCGGTCGACAGCTTCGTCGATGACAATGGCAGCATCGTTCCGGTCACACAAGCCGACCTCGATAAACAATTTGTATTGTTCATGGTCGGCTCAACGTTCTGGGGTACCGAAATATCGGCCGATGGCGTGCAAAAACCGCTTTGGGCAGCCCCTGATTTAGGCGCGGTTGAAAACGATCTGGTGCGCTTCCATGTGTTATCGGTAGGGCCTGGGCACACGTTCCACTTGCACGCCCATCGCTGGCTCAAAACAGATACCACGACCGTGATCGATACCAAATTGCTGAGCGACGGTACCGATACGCACAGCTTTACCATTAAAGCCGGCAGCGGTGTTGGCCCCGGCGATTGGCAATTCCATTGCCATTTGATCGCGCACATGGAAGCCGGCATGCACGGCAGTTTCCGCGTTGATCCGGTCGGTGGCGACGGCCACAGCATTGTGGGCGCATCGCCTTATGGCAATATCCTGCTGGGCGCACGTCCTTCAGAACCCGGTTTGGTGACATTGGAAGTCAGCGACGAACCCGCCAGCTGGTTTAGAAGCCCGCGTGGCGACGCCATCGTTGGACTGCCTTTCGATATCAAAACCAAATCGCTGGAAGTCATCTATCCGGGCAGCAGCGTGAATTTCATCATGTCCGATACCAACGGCGTGCATACCATCAGTACGCTGTTATGGCCTACCGGCGCGCATCATATGCCGTTCGATCAAAGTTCCGCCTACCGTGGCGGCGGTATCGTCAAACTGACGACGCCGGGATTGTACGTGTTTACTTGTAAAGTCCATCCGTACATGTTTGGCGCGGTGATTGTCGACGATCCGGAAACCGAAGGACTCGATTTAGGCAACCCGGCAATGGATTACAAGATTGATCTGGTGACCGGTATCAGCGGCTTGCCGACCAGCAGCGATCTGGCCGTACGTTTGCTCAAAACCTTCTTTATCGCTACCTCACCAGCTAACTGGCAGGATTATTCAACCGGTGTCTGGAACGTTAGATTCCCCAATCTGCCCGTTAGAATTTCAGGTCTACCGTATGGGGGTATAACGGACGGTGGAATTGCAGCACCATTGTCTGATAATAGTTTACAACTAAATATTTATAATGCACCGCTTCCGATGCCTGGTTCAATAGAAACACCTCATCCGAGAATCCCTGGTGTGGGTGAAGTATGGATCAACACGCAATTCGAGAAAACTGCCGGAAAATACAAACCCGGTACCACGACAGTGGTAGACACCGCCAACTGGACGGTTAAACGCAAAGTTGCATTGCCGGAAATCAACAACAACAATCCGCATAATATGTGGCCAAGCCGCGATCAATCGGTGATTTATCAAACCCAATGGTTTGATACCAAATTATCAATGATTGACCGTGAAACCGGCGCGTTGATCAAAAACATCAGAGTTGGCGATACCCCATCGCATGTGGTAACACTGCCTACCAACGATGATCTGACCATCGCGATCAACGGCGAGAACGGCATTGCGATCATTCCTGCCGGCACCACCAATGTCAGCAAAATGCTGCCAACGCAAGCGCATGGCCATACCTCGGCCAACCCGCACGGGCATTGGGTAAGCGCTGACGGCACCAAGATCGTGACGCCGAACATCAATACCAATGACATCGGTGTTTACGGTTCTTCCGGCGGCATACTGGCCCGCACCCCGACTGGCAATAATGCGCCGGGCGCTCATCCGATCGCGATTGGCATGATGCCGGATTCGAGCAAAATTTATGCAGCGAATCTGTTGCATCACTCGCTATCGGTTCTTGACGGCGCAACCGGCGCATTGCTGAAAACCATCAATCTGATCGCGGATTACAATCCGATCGACGGCAGCTTTGCCGATAATGACGGCAACGGCATGATAGCCGTCGGTGTACTGCCGATTCAAACGCCGGTTTCTCCAGATGGTAAAGCTGTCGTGATTGCATCGACTGGCGGACAAATTGTCATCGTCGATACGAAAACTGACAAAATCGTCGCAATGCTGCCGTGCGATCCAGGTTGCCACGGTGCTAACTTTGGCGCGAAACAAGGCGGCGGTTACTACGCTTACGTGACGACCAAATTCGGTAACCGGTTGACGGTGGTCGATGTGGATCCGGACGGTAATGGTGATCTCAGCAAAGCAAAAATCGCCGGCTATGTATCGTTAGTCGATACCGCGAGCACAGCTAAGGACGATACCGTCAGCGGCTTACCGGGATTCGGCGGACAAGGCGTGCTGGCAGTTCCGAACGTTTATAACGGCTGGGTGCAAAACCTGCCGGACGAATGGAAAGCCGGTTTGACCGCAGCCCAAAGAAATCCGGTCGGAACCGGGGATTAAATCGTAAATGGCAGCCATCCGCTTTATCAGTGATGGCTGCTTGAACAATTTTCAATTGAATGAAGCGGTTAACACGAAAGTGTTCGCCGCTTCTTTTTTATTCAGAACGGGAATTACCCTGATATCCGTCGGATCGAAAGAAAGATTCAAATGGCGTTTCGTCGATTGAATCAATGCCAGACAACACCCGGTCATACCAAAAAAAAACACCCCACTAAGCAAATAGTGAGGTGTCAAGGCTTCGTTTCGCGTTATCTGGCTGCGAACGAACAAAATAACTTAATAGATCAATCCAACATAAATTTGATTCTGAATTATGAAGATCTTAGAAACCGATACCGACATAACCACCGGTGGTCAAGCCGCTAAAGCTGGAGCCATCCAGTCCGCCGGGAACATAATGGTAGCGCGCATCGACACCGACGAAGAAATCACGCCAGATGTTATATTCAAGACCACCGCCGAACATAATGCCGGGAGAAATATAAGTAACCGATTCAGACGGCGGGCTGATCACATGAATGCCCAAACCGGCGGGTATGATCCACGGCCGGATCTTATATTGCACAAAATGGTTAAACTTGATTTTAGGCGCGGCGGTCAAGGTAAATTGATTCACCGTCACACTTCGCGGGTTGAGCGGCGCACCCGCCAAGATACTGGGTTCGTTCGCTAACGCATTACCAGGAACATGTCCAAATTGTTTGTATTCAAACATCAACTCCGCATCGATTTCGGTTTTAGGAATAAACCCCCAGCCATCCCGGGTCAACTGATAATCAAAGCCGGCGCCGACATACCAAGCATCGCGGCCCGCTTGTTCTTGCGCGCCCAGCGGAACAACTCGGCTTTCCAGCGTAGCGCCGTTACGAAGCGAATCGCTACGTGCATAACCACCCCGGAAAAACAGCATAGTCCGCTTTTCGCTGACACCGTCGAAATCCATTGCCGCTGGCTGACTACGTTCTGTGACTTGCTGAATTCTTTCAACTTTCTGCGTAGTTTGCGCCGATTCCGCTTTTACGCGGTTCAATTCATTCTGAATTTCTTGGGTTTTAGCCGCTTCAGCTTTGATATTAGCTAACTCTTGCTGAATTTGTTGCAGTGCATTTTCCAACTGGCGGATACGTTGATTGGCCGCATCTTGCGCAAGTACCTGGGGCGAAGCCAATGTTAAGGCCAATAACAATGAACTTGCCGAAAAATTGTTGGCAAACTTTTTCTTTTGTAAAAAATACTTCATATAATTTCCCTTTCTTAGGTTTCGTTATTGAGGTGTGACAATTTGCCCGAGTCGATGGAGAATAAGAAAATATTTTTAGTGCAACCTTGATCTATATCAACTTAGTAGCAATCAGCGATTCTACAGAAATTTATGATTAACGAGAAAAACCTTTATTCGTCATTTCCTCCGCTTGAAAAAGCCCTCGATGAACCCAATGGTCTATTGGCGGTTGGCGGTGATTTGTCGCCGCAACGCTTGATCGAAGCGTATTGCAAAGGTATTTTTCCGTGGTTTAATGAAGGTGAGCCGATTTACTGGTGGAGTCCGGATCCGAGAATGGTATTGTTTCCGGCGGAATTAAAAATATCCCGGTCATTGTGCAAGACTCTCCGCAAGGATCATTACCAAATCCTCGCCGATACGGCGTTTACACAAGTCATGCAAGCGTGCGCAGCGCCTCGTCAGGGACAGTCCGGCACCTGGATACATCCGCAGATGATCGCGGCTTACACGGCGCTGCACGAAATGGGCTTGGCGCATTCGGTGGAAACCTGGATCGATGGCGAGCTGGTTGGCGGTCTCTATGGTGTTGCTTTGGGCAAAGTATTTTTCGGCGAATCGATGTTTTCACGCATTACCGATGCATCGAAAATCGCCTTTGTGCATCTGGTGAAACAATTACAATACCGGGAATTCGGTTTAATCGATTGCCAAGTGAAAACCCGTCATCTGGCATCGCTCGGCGCGCGGGAAATTTCCCGCATCAGCTTCAGCCGGCAACTGGAAACGTTGATTAACGATATCGCAATCGGCAGCAAATGGAACTTTGAACGCATGCAACTTGAAACATCCGGATAATGCCGTGATTAAATTTCATACCACGAACCCTTATTCCTGCAGTTATTTACCCGGCAAATCGGCTTGCTCGGAAGTGGTTACGCCGGAGTACAGCATCGATATTCCCGCTTACGCGAAATTAATACAAGCCGGCTTCCGGCGCAGCGGACATTACATTTATCGCCCCCGTTGCGAACATTGCCAAGCCTGCCTGTCGGTGCGCGTCCAGGCTAAATCCTTTGTGCCCAAACGTTTTCAGCGCCGAGCCTGGAATCAACATCAGCATTTGCAAGTCACCGCGCATCCACTGCATTACAATCCGGCACATTACGCGCTCTATCAACGCTACCAGACGAAGCGCCATGCCGGTGGCGGCATGGATAAGGATTGCCGTGAGCAGTATCACAATTTTTTGCTGCAAAGCCATGTCGATTCCATGCTGATTGAGTTTCGCGACAATCAACAACTGCGCATGGTAAGCATCATCGACCTGTTGCCGGATGGATTCTCATCGGTCTACACGTTTTTTGACGTGGAAATCGCCCACGCAAGTTTCGGCACGTACAGCATTCTGTGGCAGATTGAACAGTGCCGGAATCTGGGAATGGATTATTTATATTTAGGTTATTGGATCCAGGACAACCGGAAAATGCGATATAAAATCAACTTCCAGCCGCTGGAAGTATTGCTGGATGGCCGATGGCAACTGCTGGACAGCCGCATTTTCACGTAATTTTCCTAGCGTAAAGATCATTTCAGGATAAAATTCCGGCATGTCCTATCAATTTTTCCGTCCGCTGCTGTTTCAACTGAATCCCGAGTCCGCGCACCGCTTCTCTCTGACTGCGCTCGATCAGCTGACAAGATTGGGCTTGCTGCCTCACACCGTGATTGACTGTCAGCCCCGGAACGTGATGGGATTAACTTTTCCCAATCCGGTCGGACTGGCTGCCGGGCTGGATAAAAATGGCGAGCATCTCGATGCGCTCGCCAGGCTCGGATTCGGTTTCATCGAAATCGGCACGGTCACGCCCCGGCCGCAACCGGGCAATCCGGCGCCCCGCCTTTTCCGCATTCCCGAAGCCAACGCCATCATCAATCGCCTCGGTTTTAATAACCACGGCGTCGACCGGTTGATCGAAAATGTCACGCAATCAAGCTATCGGGGTATTTTAGGAATCAATATCGGCAAGAATTTTGACACACCGATCGACAGAGCAGCGGATGATTATCTGACCGGCTTGCATAAAGTCTATCGCTACGCCAGTTATGTGACGATCAACATCTCCTCGCCCAATACCAAGAATTTGCGGGATTTGCAGTCTACCGGCGCATTGGACCGTTTGCTGAATCAATTAAAATCCGCGCAGCAGGAACTGTCGCAATCTCATGGAAAATATGTGCCGGTTGCCGTAAAAATCGCCCCCGATCTCGATACCACACAGATCGAATCCATCGCGGCACTATTGCTGAAACATCGCATGGATGGTGTCATCGCCACCAATACCACGCTATCGCGCGAAGGCATCGCGCATTTGCCGGTTGCGCAAGAAAGCGGCGGACTTAGCGGTGCGCCGTTGAAACAGCGATCGACAACCATCGTTCAGCAATTGCACGGCTTCCTGCAAAATGCGATTCCAATCATTGGTGTCGGTGGCATACAGTCGGTTGCGGATGCCAAAGAAAAACTAGCAGCCGGCGCCAGCTTGATCCAGTTATATACCGGATTGATTTATCATGGCCCTGGACTGATCCGCACGATTGCGCAGGAACTCTGCGCCGATCAGATTTCGCTACGCTCAAATTCCCATGAATCAACCACTGATTGATCAAATAGACGCCGTTTTACCGCAAACACAGTGCGGCAAATGCGGTTATTCCGGATGCAGGCCCTATGCGGAAGCCATCGCTAACGGCCAAGCCGATATCAATCAATGTCCGCCGGGGGGTCAGGACGGCATTTTGAAAATAGCAGAATTGCTGGATGTGCCGCCCAAACCGTTGAACACTGCACATGGCTTCCCGTCACCTTACAAAGCCGTAGCCATAATCGATGAGCGTTTGTGCATCGGCTGCACTTTCTGCCTCAAAGCATGCCCCGTCGATGCCATCGCCGGAGCCGCCAAACAAATGCATACCGTCATCGCGGCGGAATGCACCGGCTGCGAGTTATGCATCGCGCCATGCCCGATGGATTGTATCCGCCTGATTCCAGCCGATGAAAACGCTGCCAGTACTGACAATCTTCCGGCCGCAGCGCGCAAGCAGCAAATTGCAGATCATGCGCGCACCCGATACCAACGCAGGCAGCAACGGCTCGAACGCGACAAACAACGCGTCGCGGAAAAACCGGTCAAACCCAAACCCGGCTCTGCGGCTGAAAACACCAAAGCGATCGCTGATGAACGCAAGAAAGCCATGATCGAAGCGGCGCTGGCGCGCGCCAAAATGATACGTGCGCAAACGCGCACGGCCGATTCTCCAGTAAATCCGCATGAACTCAGCTAAGCGGCATGAAATTTTTGCTTGCCTGAAAGCAATCAATCCGCACCCGACCACGGAATTGGTTTATCACACGCCTTTCGAATTGCTGATTGCCGTCATCCTCTCCGCGCAAGCGACCGATAAAAGTGTCAATCTGGCAACTCAACCGCTTTTTCAGCAGGCGAATACCCCGGAAAAAATCCTCGCGCTGGGTGAAACCGGCCTGACCGAATTCATCAAAAGGATCGGTCTCTATAAAACCAAAGCGAAGAATATATTGGCCACTTGCGAGTTATTGATACAACAGCATGACAGTCAAGTGCCCCAAACCCGCGAGCAACTGGAAAAATTACCGGGGGTCGGGCGAAAAACCGCTAATGTGATTTTGAATACCGCGTTCGGCGAACCGACAATCGCGGTGGATACGCATATTTTCCGGGTTGCCAATCGAACCGGACTCGCGCCGGGCAAAAACGTGCTGGAAGTTGAATTGAAACTGCTAAAAGCCGTTCCCAAAGAATATCGCCTGGATGCGCATCACTGGCTGATCCTTCATGGCCGCTATGTGTGCAAGGCGCGAAAACCGGCATGCGCGATCTGCAAAATCAATCACCTGTGTGAATTTCCCGATAAAACTATTTGAATCCGATCATGTTTAAGCCCACACGAGACCAAGCGCGGCAATTGTTTTTTGAAACTTGGCGCAAATACCGCCAACGCGAAATTTTATCCGGCATCGAAACGATCGCGCTGGAAGTCATCCTGCAGCATCCCGAATATCATACGATTTTTGACGATCCCGAGCGTTACCTGGATAAAGATTACTCACCGGAAATGGGCGATACCAATCCGTTTTTACACATGAGCATGCATGTGGCAATCAAGGAACAGTTGTCGATTAATCAACCAATCGGAATTTGCGAGCGATTTGCGCGCTTACAGAAAAGAACCGGAAGCGAGCATGCTGCCGCGCATCAGGTCATGGAATGTCTGGCGGAAATGATTTGGCAAGCGCAACGGAATCAATCCGCACCGGATGCGGATATTTACTTCGCCTGCCTGGACAAGCAGCTCAATCACCCTGCGGATTAAAAAAAAGCCCTAACAATTGCCAGGGCTTTTTTCGGAATCTTAGCCGGTTAATTAAAAAAACAAACCCGGTTAAATGGTGTTATTTATTCGAATTCAGGTTACCAGGCAGACTTGAATAATAGAAAGCCAGGTTGTCAATATCCGCTTCACTTAAATTTGCCGCCATTCCTGCCATGATAGGATCTTTCCGCGCACCGGATTTATAATCTTTCAATGCTTTTACCAGGTAAGTTCTATATTGACCGCCAATCTTTGGAAAATTAGGAGCAGGGCTATTACCGTCAGCACCATGACATGAAGCACACGCTTCGGCTGCTTTACTTTTACCAGCTTCGATATCCGCAGCCACTACTTGACTCGAGAGTATCAAGGCTGCACCGCTTAACGCGGCTATTACATAATTCTTCATAATTCCTTCCTTGCGTAGTTGACTCAATTAATTTTTAGAATAATAAGCAGCGAAATCTTCTATATCTTGTTGCGAGAGCGTTTTAGCTAAACCGGTCATGGTCGGATGATTGCGAGTACCGTTTTTGTATCCTTCCAACGCCTTGACGATATATTCTGCATGCTGCCCACCCAGTTTCGGTACGTGATAAGCAGTTGGAAAAGCTGTTTTATATCCTGGAATTCCGTGACAACCTTCACACATGGAAAGTTTTTCTTTTGCCGCTGCTGCATCTCCAGCCGCTTGAGTCACCCCTGAAAATGCCAAGAGTAAACCCAAAGTAAGTAATAAATTCGTAACCAATTTTTGTTTCATATACGCCTCCTTCTCTCAAAAGTTGAACTTTAAACGATGCGCTCGATTTGGTCAATGAAAAGTGTAAGCATGTCCATGTTGTTTATAGGGAAATTGCCGTTCAAACGCTACATTTTCGAAACGGATTTTGATTCCAATTCTTCCCATCTGACTAAACAATCGGCCAGTTCTTTTTCAATCGCAGCATACCGTGTTTGTAATTCTTTCACTTCATCCGGAAAATCACGATAAATGATCGGTTCATTTAAGCGCAAAGTAATATTCGCTTGCTCTTGTTCCAAGAGATCAATCTTACCGGGCAATCCTTCAAGTTCACGCGCTTCCTGGTAACTCAATTTTTTAGTTCGAGGAGACCTTGGTGATCTGGAAATACCGTCTGATGAAGTCTCTGGTTGCTTCGCTGCAATTTTCTGCGGAATGGTAGAATCTTCAAAATGTTTTGCACGATTCCAATCTTCATAACCGCCAATATATTCACATAATTTTCCATTTCCTTCAAATGCAATTACTTGCGTTACCACATTATCCAGAAATTCCCGGTCGTGACTGACCAAAAACAAGGTGCCGGGATAATCCTGCAACAAAGCTTCGAGCAATTCCAAGGTTTCGATATCGAGATCGTTGGTCGGTTCGTCCAGCACCAATACATTGGCTGGGCGGGCAAACAAACGCGCCAGCAACAACCGGTTGCGCTCACCGCCGGATAGTGACTTGACCGGAGAACGCGCACGCTCGGATGGAAACAGGAAATCTTCCAAATAGCTGATGACATGCTTGCGCTTACCGCCAATCTCGACAAAATCCGAACCCGGACTGATGGTATCCGTCAAAATCATTGCTTCATCGAGCTGCTCGCGCATCTGATCGAAATAAGCGACTGCCAGTTTGGTTCCTTGCTGAATCGTGCCGGAATCGGGCTGTAATTCGCCCAGGATCAATTTCAGCAACGTCGATTTGCCCGCACCGTTAGGACCGAGCAACCCTACGCGGTCGCCACGTAAGATACGGCAGGAAAAATCGTCGATGATCACTTTCCCGCCGAAGCTTTTACTGACATGCTCCAGCTCCGCGACCAATTTCCCCGAACGCTCACCGGTATCCAGGCTGATAGCCGCTTTCCCGGCTTTATCCCGCCGCGCCGCGCGCGCCAGCCGCAGTGCTTCCAGCCGCCGCACCCTGCCTTCATTGCGCGTGCGCCGCGCCTCGACGCCCTTGCGTATCCAGACTTCTTCCTGCGCCAGGAATTTATCGAATTTACGGTTATGGATCGCCTCGACTTCCAGCATCTCCGCCTTCTTGCGCTGATAATCGGTGAATTTTCCGCTAAATGACTGTAAATGGCCGCGATCAAGCTCGACAATCCGGGTTGCGACATGATCGAGAAAACGCCGGTCATGGGTAATGAACAGCACGCTGCCGATAAAATCCTGCAGCAAACTCTCCAGCCATTCGATCGAAGAAAAATCCAAATGGTTGGTCGGTTCGTCCAATAACAATACATCCGGCGAAATCACCAGCGCGCGCGCCAACGCCACGCGCTTTTTCAAGCCGCCGGAGAGGTGTTCAACTAACGTATCCGCAGGCAGATTGAGTTTATCGATCACGGTTTCAGTTTGCGCTTGCAAACTCCAGCCGCCTTCCGTTTCCAGCGTATTTTGCAAATCCTGCAAACACTGCAACAGCGCCTCGGTATCCTCCGGCGTTTCGCTCAGGGCGTGCGACACCGCATGATAATCCTGCAAAATCCGGCTGATATTACCCAAACCGGTTGATACCTCCTGATACACGGTATTGGCGGGATTCAGCAACGGTTCTTGCGGCACATAAGCGAGCTTGATGTCCGGCGCGCGCCACACCTTGCCGTCATCGAGTTTGATCTCCGCCGCCAACGCGCGCAGCAAGCTGGATTTGCCGCCGCCGTTGCGCCCGATCAAACCGACCCGCTCGCCCGCGTCGAGCTGCAAATCCGCATGATCGAGCAAAGCATGATGACCAAAAGCTAAACAAGCGTTTTCCAGGGTGATGAGGGGCATATCAGAGAATTACAGAAGAGGTTGCATAAGATTGAGTGGGGTGCCATTGTGTCATGCTTTAACCGGCTTGGCAAAAACCAGCAGACAAAAAAAATGGAGCCCGCAGGCTCCATCCGGTACAACCCTGACTCAACGGCCGCCGGTTACATCACTCGACCGTCGACACATTGATTTTTTTAGGTAATACCGCTTCCCGTTTGGGAATCACGATTTCCAGCACACCGTTCTTGGACGAAGCGGAAATCGCATCGGGATTGGCGGTATCAGGCAAGCTGAAACGTCTGTAAAACGAACCGTAAGTGCGCTCCACGCGTTTGTAGCCTTCTTTTTCCGTTTTGCTTTCCGAGCTTTTCTCGCCCTTGATAGTCAACACGCCGTCATGCATGCTGATATCGATTGCCTCCGGTTTTACGCCGGGAATGTCCGCATAAATCACAAAACGGTTGGCTTCCTCTTTGATATCCACGGCCGGCGCCCATTCGGCGGTTGCGGTAGAGCCTTCGGCAACGCCGCGCTCCAGTTCTCTTTGCAATTGATTCAACAATCCCCAAGGTTCATAACGTGTAATAGCCATGATGAAATTCTCCTAATCGATGAAGTTAGCACATTCTGTGTATTCGCTTCCGCATCAGTGCTTTCACAAATCACGCGGCTGATGTATCAAACATCTGCAATACACTTCATTTCCGGATATAGGGATCTTTCGTCTTTTTTCAAGCCTCACAAACTTCTAATTGGAATAAACCGGATCGTCAGTTATCTGAATTTATTGCGCAAATCGTCGCCGCACTACATAAAAAATGCCTGCCGGCGCCAGCAACGCCAGCACAACCCACAGGATATTGCGCTTCATCCATTCCGTGGTATTGCCCTCGACCGCAAAGTTTGTTTCGGCCAATTCCAGCACCCGGCTATCGAACTGCGCATCGTGTTGCGTCGATAAGTGCAAACGGATTGTTAATGCCTGCGCACCGGACGATTCCGGCGTCACCCGCCAGCGCCATCTTGCCGTGCCGTCATAATCCGAGAATGGCTCTTGCGGCCCCAGCTTGTCGATTTCAAACGCCGCGCCATCAATCTCAGCTTTCATATTGGCCGACACCATACCGGTGATCCCTTGAATCGACGTACCTTCGGAAGCAGTGGACACAAGTTCGTTCAAAAACTTCGCCAAACGCTTGGTTTCCAGATTCAATGCCACGTCGAAGCTCTCGTATTGCTTCACTTCCGACGGGATTGAAATCATCGAACTGTCCACCGGCAATTTCATCACCACCGGATTCATTACCTTCTTGCTCGCCATCAAATGCAGCAACGCATTGATCGAAAAAGGCACGAGCAACAAAACCGCCAACATCGCGACGGGCACAAGAAAGTTAAAATTCAAACCGGATTGAGGTTCCGTTTCACGCATGATTACTCCAGCAATAGTTCGTTTTAGGAGCAAATCATAACATTGTTGGGAGAGAAAGCTGAGTAAATCAAAACAACGAGTTTTTCTGATTATCGAAACTCATCTTAGAAATTTTTTGCAAAGCGGCTTGCAGACCACCAATTTTCTTAATCGCTAAAAACCGCCAAGTAATCAGCAAAAATAAACACGCGATTACGGCTCTGTCCGGTAATCTCATGCAAAATGCCGTGTTCGCGCATTTGTGCAACCAATTCATTCGCCGCCTTGTAACTAAGATCGCAAATTTTCTGAACTTCCTCGATGCGAATCGCGGGTTGCATATACAACGCATTCAGTAAACGTTGCGCGCTTGCAGTTCTGCGCCCGAAGCTCGCCTGCAGATTCTGTTCCAATTTTGCTTTCAAATGAATAATGCGCGATAACGCGCCCACTGCCATGTTTGCTGTTTGCTCGATCCCAACTAGAAAATACTTAAGCCATTGCAACATATCGTTTTTTTCACGAACCCGCATTAAATTATCATAATACAGCCCTTTATCCTTCTCAAAATAGCTGGAAAGATAAAGCAGCGGTTTATCCAAAATCCCCTCACTCACCAAAAACAGCGTAATCAATAGCCGCCCGATACGCCCGTTGCCATCCAGAAACGGATGTATGGTTTCAAACTGGTAATGCGCGATTGCAATTCGAATTAAGGCTGGCACATAAACATCCCTGTTGTGCAGAAAATGTTCCAAATCACTCATCAGGTCATTCACATACTGATGGTGCGGTGGAATAAACACCGCATCGGCTAGACTGTGGCCACCTATCCAGTTCTGACTGGCACGAAACTCGCCTGGCAGCTTGTGCTCGCCACGCACGTTCTGTAGCAGAATCGCGTGCGTTTGCCTTAATAAACGTGATGACAAAGGCAATGTTTGCAAATGGCCGATTGCCTGATTCAACGCTTGCGTGTAATTTTGCACCTCACGCCAATCGTTACGGTGCTCGGGCAGAATTTCCGACTCGGGCAGCACCGCTTCCTGAATATTGGTTTGCGTCCCTTCGATACGGCTGGATACCACCGCTTCCTTGGTAACATGTAATTGAATGAACAAATCGATATTCGGCACTAAGCGTGCAAATGAATTGAGTTCCCCGAGCTTGACCGCCGCCTTCTCCAGCAACAGATTTATCTGCGGCGTTTGCCACACCCATTCATCGTTAATCGTAGATGGCAGGAAATACCGGTATTCATAACCTTTCTGGTAGTGACCGGACTGATACTGCTCAAGTTGAATCGTCATGGCATGTCCGTAAGGAAAATAACATACAAAATCCTTTATATTACTTTTGTCGTTAAAAGTAAAATATAAATGGGCTTATGTTACTTTTATCGCTTTAGGGCGCTATGATTTTGCATTGTTGCAGTAAAAATAATCTCCACTGGTTGATCAGCCGGTTTGCAGAATTCCATTGACCTGACTATACTTGTACATCTTATTGATCATGTTAAATGGGGTTTTATGAAAGTCGTCACTTATACCTATGCGCGTAATGCGCTCAAAACCATATTGGACGAGGTAGTTCAAGATGCGGATGTGACGATCATCAGCCGCCGCGATGCGGAGGGGGATGCCGTGGTGATGTCGCTCGATAGCTACAACAGCATCATGGAAACGCTGCACCTGACCGGCAACCCTGCAAACGCAGCAGCATTGGCCAAAGCCATCGCACAAGACAAAGCCGGAATGGCTCAAGAACATCCGCTGCATTCCACCGATTAATCTTGCGTACCATTCGATTCGTTCCCGATGCCTGGGAAGATTATTTGTACTGGCAGGATCAAGATAAAAAAACACTCAAGCGGATCAACCTGCTGATTACCGCCGCCGCGCGTGAACCCTATGCGGGAATAGGCAAACCCGAACCCTTGCGCGGCGACCTATCCGGCTACTGGTCGCGGCGCATCGACGAAGTTAACCGGTTGGTGTACCGGGCGACCGATACCGATCTGGTGATCATTGCTTGCCGTTTTCATTATTAATGCTATAAATCAGAACGCAGGGTTGGAATCTGAGAGTAATACATCAGAAAGCTGATTAATTGAGACCTTTGCACGGTGTCATGAGCGGTACGAGAATAAGGCAAAAATTTGCGAAAAAGCGGAGTTTACACGGGGTAAATGAGCATTTTCGCAAATTTTTAACGCAATTATCGTGCCGCGTAGTAACCGTGCAAGGGTCTATAATTGCCTGTGCCAACAATTACAGTAAGCCGGCCAGCACGGTAGGATGTGCCGACGTTAGAAGGCGCATCACTTGCGAATGATGCGCTTCAGTGCGTTCAGCACATCCTACGGCCCTTCCGGAGAATGGCTGAGAATCCTTGGAATCAGATGGCGTCTTGAACCAAGACGTAGAGGAATACGTGGCTAGGCTTCTATAAGTTGTATAATAAACGCCAGCATGGCGTCCGGAATCCCAGTAAATTCCGTCACCATATTTATAGTCATCCTTAGATTTCGACAATTCATTTGAGTCTGATTCTGAGGTCTCCCCTCAAAGTTGCAGCGCAGGATGATCATAACGTAGTCGCTCAAGAGCTTCACGAAATTCGCGCGGCGGGAATGCCGCCATCCCATGCTGCACAAGCTG
>Ga0209573_1002557_pt1 | contig 22780 bp, 20 predicted proteins | sample TNRBio252014_DNA_FD_185870 | JGI IMG/M metagenome (GOLD analysis project Ga0209573, IMG submission 185870) | Wastewater treatment Type I Accumulibacter community from EBPR Bioreactor in Madison, WI, USA - TNR Reactor_6/25/2014_ DNA (SPAdes)... | ecosystem: Engineered > Bioreactor > EBPR >...
GGACTGTGCGGACCACTATGGCGTCATCCGACGCGCCATTTGCTCTTCAACTCGCTCCATTCGTTCGACGGATTGCGCTTCAATCCACGCCACTCGGGCACCTGCATCGCGACTTGCTCGATCAAATCGGCGCATTGCTCCGCGATGGTGACGAGCGTCTGGCGCATGCCCGCTGCCTCGGCGATTTGGATCATCTTGTCATGCTCCAGGCCGCCACTGACGCGTTTTGCTTCTTCACTGTCACGCTGCGCCACACGCAGCACGTCCTCGGTGTGGCGCGGCAGCCAGCGGCGATTCTCAGTGAGCACGGCGGTCAAAAGCGGCTGCAATTCGGGCTTCCAGCCTTCATCGAAGAGTTTGCCGAGTTCTCCACGCTTCTCACTGATGCGCATGTAGTGCGGTTGAATCGCCTCCACGGGCGTCGCGGCCATGTCGCGGAAGGTTTTGAGCCAATCAATGCCCAACTCGCCTCCAATCGTGTGAAACGTGAACTGGTCCTGCACGATGCGGTTTCGCGGGGTGTAAACACCGTCGAGCAAATGCATGCGGATGCCAGGCTGTACCGATTTGATCAGCGAATCGCCGACAATGTGAACCATCCAGCCCAAGGCATACGCCAGACCACGTTCGGAGGATATGTCATCGCGAATCGCGAGCGCGCAGTAGTCCGCCAGATGATCCCAAGGCACTCCCAGGCTCACGTCTGGCTTGGCCCAGCCGAAGACGAGGTGCGCACGGCCATAGAACAGCTCGTGAATCTGCCTGGGACGATACATTTGCCCGTCATGCACGAGCACCCACGGCCTCACCGCGCCGCCGGTGATGGGACTTTTCTCCAGCGGAACGGTGCCGAAGCCAACCGCTCGTCCTGTATCGACGCACACGGCTTCTGGCATGACTTGGATGTCGCAGCCGAGATAGGCACCGCACAGGAAGCTCGGCAGATGCCGCTCGATGATCGGCGTGATCGGCAGGCCGCGCCCCTTTGCCGCTTTCGCCACAAGGATGCCATACATGGTGTGTCCGATCAGTCCGCTCATGCTTTGGACTCTACGCCGTCACGGTAAGAGAGCTGTCACTGCCCGCGTAGGTTTGCGCATGCTCTCCATCTATTCCCAATCCAGCGGCGGCTTCTGCGATGGTGTGTCGCGTCGAAACTTCCTCAAGATCGGCGGACTCGCCATGGGCGGGCTGTCGTTGAATGATGTGCTGCGTGCCGAAGCGGCGCAGAAGGCGGGCAAGTCGCACAAGGCGGTGATCATGGTCTTCCTGCCGGGCGGTCCGTCGCATCAGGACATGTTTGATTTGAAGCCGGACGCGCCGAGCGAGATCCGCGGCGAGTTCAAACCGATCTCCACCAACGTCCCCGGCATCCAGATCTGCGAGCATCTGCCGCGTCTCGCGAAGATGATGGACAAATGCACCATCATCCGCTCGCTGGCCGACTGCGACAGCGGTCACGATGCCTTCCAGTGTCTCACAGGTCGCAGCGCGAAACGTCAGCCGCCTGGTGGCTGGCCGTCGATGGGTTCCATCGTTTCCAAACTCGAAGGCAGCGTGAATCCTGCCATGCCCGCGTTTGTCGGCCTCGCGCCGAAGATGGGTCACATGCCCTGGGCACGCACGGGCGAGCCGGGCTACCTCGGCGTCGCGCACGCGCCTTTCCAGCCGAATCGCGGCGGTGGCACGGAGGACATGTCGCTCAATGGCATCACACTCGACCGCCTCGGTGATCGCAAGACGCTGCTGAGCAGTTTTGACAATCTGCGCCGCGATCTCGACGCCACCGGACTCATGGGCGGCGTGGATGTCTTCAATGAGCAAGCGCTCAATGTGCTGACGAGCCCGAAATTGCTCCACGCGCTTGATTTGAACCGCGAAGACCCGCGCATCGTCGAGCGCTACGGCAAAGGCGAGAACCGCAACCGAGACGACGGCGGCCCGCGCCTCACCAGCCACTTCCTGATGGCGCGTCGTCTCGTGGAAGCCGGTGCGCGTGTCGTGACGCTCGCGTTCAGCCGCTGGGACTATCATTCGAACAATTTCGGCCAGCTTCGCGAGGATCTGCCGCTGCTCGACGCCGGCCTGACCGCGCTCATCACCGATCTGCATGAACGCGGCCTCGACCAAGATGTGTCTGTCGTCGTGTGGGGTGAATTTGGCCGCACACCGAAGATCAACGACAAAGGCGGCCGCGATCACTGGCCGCGTGTCGCCTCCGCGCTGCTCGCCTGCGGCGGCATGCGTCACGGACAAGTCATCGGCGCCACCGACAAACATGCTGGCGAACCCACCGACCGCCCCGTCGCCTTCGGCGAAGTTTTTGCCACGCTGTATAAACAAATGGGCATCGACGTGACCAAAGCCACGCTTACCGATCTGACCGGCAGGCCGCAGTATCTTGTGGACGGCAATCTGCCGATGGCGGAGCTGGTTTGAGTCTTGCCATTGGTGCTCCATTGGAGTATAGAGGTGCGTGGAGTTCATTGAGTTTTCCCACTTCGCCAAGAATCTGTCGCTGCTCGGCGATGACGATGAGTATTTGGATTTGCAGCTTCATTTGATGGAGCATCCCGAATCCGGTGCCGTCATCCCAGGCAGTGGAGGTCTTCGCAAGCTGCGCTGGGCTGGTTCCGGCCGTGGAAAACGAGGCGGGCTCCGTCTCATCTACTACTACGTCACTGCCGAAGGCCAGATTCTCCTCCTCCATCTCTACGCCAAGAATGACATGGAGGATCTGGACGCGCAGATGACCCGTCAGCTCAAGCAACTCGTCACCGAACACCTCGCATGAACAAGAAAACTCTCGAAGAAATAAAATCCTCCATCCGTGAAGCGGGCGCTGTTCGCCGTGGTGAAAAAGCACCTGCCCGCGTCTGGCGGCTGACCAAGCAGCCTGATGGGAGCGTCAAACGCACACAGGTCGATCCGCACAAGTATCAGGGCGAAAAGAAAGCCCAGTGGAATGCGCAGACAGAAATCGTGGCGGCGCGTTCTGCCTTGTCGATGTCGCAATCGCAATTCGCCGGGTTTCTCGGCATCAGCATTCGCACCCTGCATCATTGGGAACAGGGCAGCCGCAAGCCGACTGGCGCGGCCCGCGTGCTGATCCAAGTCGCACAGAAAGAACCCAAGGCGATCAAACGCGTGCTGGCGACTGCTTGAGGTTCATTTGTCTTCGGGCGACAAAACTTCCGTCCATGCTCCGTAGGTTCATCTCGTCATGAACCTGCCACGCCTCACCCTCCTCGCCGCCATCGCGTCTTCCTCGGCTTTTGCTGCCGATGCGCCGCGCACGCTGAATTTCGCGAACGACATCGTTCCCATCCTCACGAAGGGCAGTTGCAACTCCGGCGGCTGCCATGGCAAGTCGGGCGGACAGAATGGCTTCAAGCTCTCGCTGCTCGGCTTTGAGCCGCAGGAGGACTATGAGCACATCGTGAAGGAGGCGCGTGGGCGTCGTGTGTTTCCGGGATCGCCAGAACAGAGCCTGCTTTTGACGAAAGGCACCGCTCAGTTGCCCCATGGCGGCGGCAAGAAGCTCGATCCGAACTCCGAGGACTACGCCGACATCACGCGCTGGATTCGCGAAGGCATGCCGTATGGCAAGGACACCGATCCAAAGATGGCCAGCATCAGCGTCGAGCCATCAAAGCTCACCATGCCGCTCAAAGGCGCGCAGCAGCTCAAAGTGACCGCTCATTACACCGATGGCAGCACGCGAGATGTCACCAAACGCGCCCTGTATGAGGCGAACGAAAAAGCGATGGCCGAGACGACCGAAACCGGCCGCGTGCAGCTCTTTGACCTGCCGGGCGATGTCGCCGTGATGGTGCGCTATCAGGGCAAAGTGAGCACGTTCCGCGCCACGGTGCCGCTGGGTGCTCCTGTTGATAAACTTCCCGCAGTCAGCAACTTCGTGGACGATCTCGTCTTCGCGAAATTGAAGACCATCGGCATGCCGCCGTCCGACATCGCTGATGACGGCACCTTCATCCGCCGCCTCACGCTCGATCTCACCGGACGCCTGCCCACCGCCACTGAGATGAAGGACTTCATGGCGTCCAAAGATGCCAACAAGCGTGCTGCGCTCACCGACCGCCTGCTCGACAGCCCGGAATACGCCGAATACTTTGCCAACAAATGGAGCGCCCTGCTGCGCAACCAGCGCACGCAGCCCACCTTCGCGCGTGGCAGCTATCTTTTCTACTCGTGGATTCGCGACAGCATCGCCGACAACAAGCCTTACGACCAGTTCGTGCGCGAAGTCGTTGCCGCTGCAGGTGATCTCGAACAGAACCCGCCCGTCGCTTGGTATCGTCAGGTGAAGGAGCAGAAGCAGCAGATGGAGGACGTGGCGCAGCTCTTCCTCGGCACGCGCATGCAGTGCGCGCAGTGCCATCACCATCCCTTCGAAAAATGGAGCCAGCAGGACTACTACGGCTTCGCCGCCTTCTTCAGCAACGTGAGCCGCAAACCCTCCACCTTCATCGGCGAGGAGACCATCTTCCACAAACGCGGCATCGCGCAGACCACGAACATCCGCACGAAGGAAGCCGTCACGCCCACCAGCCTCGGCGGCAGCGCCTTGAAGCTGAAGCCTGAGCAGGATCCGCGTCACGCCCTTGCTGAATGGATGAGCGCGAAGGACAACCCTTTCTTCGCCCACACGCTGGTGAACCGTTACTGGAAGCACTTCTTCAATCGCGGCCTCGTCGAACCTGAGGACGACATGCGCGAGACGAACCCGCCCGTGAATCCCGAGCTGCTTAGCGCTCTCGCCGCCGACTTCGTGAAAAGCGGCTACGACATGAAGAAGCTCATCCGTACCATCGTCACGAGCACAACGTATCAGCTCAGTGCCGTGCCGAACGCGCACAACGCCAAGGACCGCCAAAATTTCAGCCGCTACTATCCGAAGCGCCTCAACGCCGAAGTTCTCTACGACGCCGTGAACACGCTGCTCGATGTGGAGAGCAAATTCGCCGGCCAAGCCCCCGGCACACGCGCCGTGGCGCTTCCCGACAACAGCTACAACCAAAGCACCTACTTCCTCAGCGTCTTCGGCCGCCCCGACAGCTCCAGCGCCTGCGAATGCGAGCGCACACAGGAGGCCAGTCTCGCACAGAGCCTGCACCTGCTCAACGCCGCCGACATCCAGACCCAGCTCTCCCGTGACAATGGCCGTGCCGACATGCTCACCAAGGACACCCGCCCCGACGACGACAAGATCACCGATCTCTACCACATCGCCCTCAGCCGTGATCCGAACGCTGACGAAGTGAAATTCGCCCACGCGCATCTCGACAAGAAAACCACCGGCAAAACCGGTGACGAGGCATTCAAAGGCAAAAAAGAAGCCTATGAGGACATCTTGTGGGCGCTGCTGAACACGAAGGAGTTCCTCTTCAATCATTGATCGAGAGCCTCGCTTCATGCGGAGCGCGGACGCCTTCGTCCGCCTTCCAAAATCCAACTCAGGACCAGCCAAACGCCCATGAACTCTCGTTCCATGCCTTGCCGTCATTTCACCTTCTTGATCTCTCTGGCTTTCACCGCCAGCGCCTTCTCCCAGGCCACATTCCCCACGCCCGCGCTCACCGGCATCGCCCCGCTCGGCTCCAAAGCCGGCACAACCGTCGAATTCACGCTTCGCGGCACTGATCTCGACGCGCCCATCGCCATTCTGCTCAACGAACGCTCCATCCCCGTCAAAAGCCCGAAGCCCAACGTCGTCAGTCTCGCGCTGCCCGCTGATCTGAAGCCTGCGCTCTACGATCTTCGCTTCGTTGGCCGCTACGGCGTCTCCAATCCGCGTGTGTTTGAAATCAGCACGCTCGACACCGTCGAGTCACCCGGCAAGAACACGAAGGCCGACAAAGCACACAAGGTCGCGCTGAATTCCGTCATCCAGGGCGTCTTCAAGTCCGCCGCGCCGCATTGGTTCACCTTCGATGCGAAAAGCGGCCAGACCATCACCGCTACTTTCAATGGCCGTCGTTTCGACACGCGCACGGAGCTTCTCGCCGCTGTCAGCGCTCCCACCGGCCGCGAACTCGCCCGCATGCGCGATGGCGTGCTCACTTTCACTGCCAAAGCCGACGCCACCTACCGCCTCCGCTTGAACGAACTCATGTTCCGTCCCGGCGACGACTACAGCTATCGCGTCACGCTCAGCACCACGCCGCCTCCGGCCCGACTCGCCAGCAAAGCAGGCCCTGTGCGTCCCGTTCAGATCGGTCAGACCATTCAAGACGCCTTCCTGCCGCTCGGTGCCTCGCACAGCTTCGATCTCGCTTTCAAAACCGGCGAGAAGTTCATCATCGAAGTCCACTCGCATCAACTCGGTCATCCCACCGATCCGCATCTCGTCATCGAGAATCTCAAAGCCGACGGCACGCTCACCGCGCAGGCTGAAGTGGCCGACGCGCCCGCCATCACACCCGCGCCGAGTCTCGCTGTGCTCAACCGCGATCCCTCCTACGCTTACGAGGCCAAGGCCGACGGCACCTTCCGCCTCACGCTGAACGACGCCTTCGGCTCCACGTATCCCTTTGAACTGCGCATCCTCAAAGAAGCGCCGAAACCGCCGGTGCTCATCGCCATCAATCCCATCCTCCCCGGAGCCAAAACCAAGACTGCCGAGTCCGGCAGCTCGAATGTCCCGCGCAACGGCATCGCCGCGCTAGAAGTCGTCGCGCCGAATCGCAACGCCTTGAGCGAAGCCATCGAATTGAAGGCCGAAAATCTCCCCCCAGGCGTCACCTGCCTCGGCGGCTTCATCGGCAAAGGCCAGTCACTCGGCTACATAGCGTTTCAAGCCGCCGCCGATGCGCCCGCAGGCGCCAGCGTGCTCAGCGGCATCTCCAAGAGCCAATACGTCAGCTACAACGTGGCCGACATGACCAAGGAAAGCCCGCTCTACCGCACCACTGGCGCTCCCGCGCTTGGGGTGAGCACCCAAACCGCCCCAGCCTTCATCCAGACCGAGAAAACCGACATCCTCGAAGTCGCCGCCGACGCCAAACTGGAAATCCCCCTCAAAGTCACCCGCCACGCCGAGTTCACCGACGCGATCAAACTCAAAGTCCTCGGCCTCATCGCGGACGCCACTAAAGCGCCCGAGGCCGACATCGCCGCCAAAGCGACCGATGGCAAATTCACGCTCGATGTGAAGACCCTCAAACTCGCCCCCGGCGACTATGGCTTCATCCTCCAAGGCCCGGCGAAGATGAAAGTGCGCCGCAATCTCGAAGAACTAAGCCAGGCCGAGTCCGACGACAAAAAATTCCTCGGTAACCAAAAGGAAGCCAAGAAGAAGCTCGCCGCCGCCAACGCCGACACCACACCGAAGAAAGCGGAGCTAGTCAAAGCCGCTACCGAGGCGCTCAAGCAGGCCGACAAAACCAAGGCCGACAACGACAAGCTCGTCAAAGACCTCATCGCCAAAGCCACGCCCAAAGAGGCCACGTTCATCGTCTATTCCAATCCCATCCGCATCCGCGTGAAGGAGGTCGCCAAAAAATGAGATCCACCATTCCATTCGTCATTCTGCATTCTGCATTCGTCATTGCCGCATCTGCGGCACCGATCGACTACGACACGCAGGTCCGTCCGTTCCTGAAAGACAACTGCATCGCCTGCCACAACAAGACCACGACCAAGGGCGGCCTCAACATGGAGACGCCGGAGTTGATGACCAAGGGCGGCGAGAGCGATGTCGGCATCATTCCCGGCAAAGGCGCGGAGAGCATCATGTATCAGGCTGCGGCGCATACATGGGACTCCGAGATGCCACCGAAGGGCAACAAAGTGGGCGCGGTAAACCTCACCACCGAACAGCTCGCGCTGTTCAAAGCATGGATCGATGAAGGCGCGAAAGCCTCGCCGAAACGGGAGGTCATCATTTCCTGGGAACCACTGCCTGCCGGTTTGCAGACCATTTTCGCCATCGCCGTCACATCGCAGGGCGATTTCGCCGCCGCTGCGCGCGCCAATCAAATCAGCATCTACCATCTGCCAACGCAGAGCCTCGTCACCAAGCTCACCGACGAGACCTTGCTCAAATCCGGCCTCTACAAGCAGCCCGGAGTCGCGCATCGCGATGTCGTTCAATCTTTGGCCTTCAGTCCCGACGGCTCACGCCTCGCCACCGGCAGCTTCCGCGAGGTGAAACTCTGGAAACGCGAAAACAAGCCCGTCGCCGCACCAGTGCCGACGCATCCGAAGTTCACCGCCACGCAGGAGGCTGACAACTCGATCAAGATTACTGAGACCGTTGGTGGAAAGCTCATCTCGCACATCAAGACCGACCTCGTTGGCGAGCAAGCCGTCGCGCAGCGCACGCTTGCAGCTTCACGCGCCATTTTGGAGATCGCTTATCAAAACGAGGCCATCAAAAAGGCCGAGACCGATGCCACCGAACAGACGAACCGTTTGAAGAAAGCCAATGAACTCGCCGAACTCGCGAAGAAGAGCCTTGAAGACAAAAAGAAGGACCTGAAGACCAAACAGGATGCTCACGCCGCTGCTGACAAGACCGCGAAAGACCTCAACACGCAAATCGCGCAAGCTTCTGTGGGCAAGCCGGATGAAGCCCTCGCCAAAAAGCAGGCGGAGGCTCAAGCCATCGCCGCCAAGACTGCTGCGGATCTCGCCCAGGCCCAGGCTGCTTTCAAAAAAGCGGAGGCCGCCATCGCTGCTGCCGATCCGAAAACGGCACCTGAACTCATCGAACTCGCCAAGGTGGGCCTCGAAGAGAAAAAGAAGACCGTGAAGCCGAAGGAGGATGCCAAAGCCGTCGCAGACAAGGCTTTGAAGGCCATCGCTGATCAAATCGCCGCCGCGCCGAAAATGAAGGTGGATGACGCGATGCTGAAAAAGCAAACCGAAGCCAAAGAAAAGGCCGAGAAAGCCGCCACGGACCTCAAACTGGCCCAGGAAGCCCTCACACGCGGCGAGGCCGCCATCACTGACACCGCGAACGAAATCAAACTCGTCACCGAAAACGAGAAGAAGGCCAAACAGACCGTGCTGGATGCCAAAGCACGTCTCGAAGTCGTGAAGAAGGAATCTGAGAAGGCGAACGCCGAGCGTGACCTCGCCGCCAAGGCGCTCGCCGCCTCCATGAAGAAGGCCAAGGCGCTGCAATTCTCGCCCAACGGCCTCGAATTGATCGCCACCTTCGATGCCGGCCCGCAGCTCGCATGGAGCACCGTCACTGGCAAGCCCATCGCACCCGGCAGCACGAGCACCACCTGGGTGCTCGAACGCGCCTTCGGCACGGGCGATGGCAAATCACTCATCACCGACCGCGCAAACAGCATCGCCTTCTCACCAGATGGCAAAACACTCGCCATCGGCAGCGGTGAGCCTTCGCGCAGCGGCGACATTACCTTGTGGGACATCGAAACCGGCAAGCTCACGAAGAATTACGCCGAGCGTCACCTTGACAGCGTCTTCGCGCTCGACTTCACGCCAGATGGCAAGCTCCTCGCCTCCGGCGGAGCCGACAAGGCCGTGCGCATCACCGATTTGAGCACCGGCAAAGTGGTGAAGGTCTTTGAAGGCCACACGCATCATGTGCTGGGCGTCACTTGGCGTGCGGATGGCCGCATGCTCGCCAGCAGCGGCGCGGACAACGTCGTGAAAATCTGGGATTGGACCACCGGTGACCGCCGCAAGAACGTCGATGGCTGGGACAAGGAAGTCACCGGCATCCGCTACCTTGGCGCGGCTGATCAAATCGCCACCAGCGCGGGTGACACCAAGCTCCGCCTCATCACCAGCGATGGCGGCGAGGTGAAAAAACTTCCTGGCTCGACCAGCTTCCTGCAATCCCTCGCGACCAATCGAGCCGGTGATCTCATCCTCGGCGGTGATGAAGACGGCACGGTCCGCGCCTGGGACGTTGCATCCGCGAAAGAGATCGCGGTGTTCAAGCCCTAACGCGATGACGGGCGTGCGCCCCGTTTGACCAGACACGGCTTGTCTTGACATGACCACCCGTTCAAGGCTCTCTGAACGAGCGTATGCAACCATCCTACGTCCTCCAAAAAATCCGCGCTGGCGAGACCGTCATCACAGCGAAGTCGTGCTACACCGACCCCGAGCTGGTCGAAATGATCGCCTCGTCCGGTTATGACGCGGTGTGGATTTGTCTGGAACACAAGCGCGTGGATGCGTCGATGGTGTATGGGCTCATTCATGCCTGCCGGCTCGGTGGAGCGGATGCGCTGATCCGCGTGAAACCGTCGAACTACACGGACGTGCTCCATCTCATCGAAGCCGGTGCGCGTGGCATCATGCTGCCGCGTGTGAAGCATGCCGACGAGGTGCGCGAGGTGGTGCGGGCGATGAAGTTCCCGCCGCTCGGGGCGCGTGGCTTTGATGGCATTCATGCGGAAGCGGATTTTGGCCGCATCCCGCCTACGGAGTATCTGGCAAAGGCGAATGATGAGAACTTTCTCGTCGTGCAGATCGAGGAGCCGGAGGTGGTGCCGCACATCGACGAGATCGCGGCCACGCCGGGTGTGGATGTGCTGTTTGTCGGTCCTGCCGATCTCACGCTCGGGCTTGGCAAGTTCGGCAAGACGGACGATCCCGAAGTGCGCGCCATTTTGCAAAGCGTGGCTGATGCTTGTGCCCGTCACGGCAAGGTGGCGGCCATTCCCTGTGCGCCCGAGCAGGTGAAAGGCTATCACGACATGGGCTTTCGCTTCTTCAATGTGATCAGCGACTTCCGCTGCGTCTCCACTGGCATGAAAGCTGCCCGCGCGGCGGTGGAGCTGTCATGAAATGAATCCTCCCGCAGATTCAGGGAGGCACGCAGATTGGGTTTCGGAACGGTTCATACAACTCTGCTGGCCTCCTTGAATCTGTTGGAAAAACTGATTTGAACGCATGCCCGTTAGCATCCACACACTCGAAACAGACCTGCTCGTGGCCGGTGGCGGCATCGCGGGCGTATGCTGTGCGCTCGCTGCGGCGCGGCTTGGTACTTGCGTGATTCTTTGCCAGGACCGCAGCGTGCTCGGCGGCAATGCGAGCAGCGAGGTGCGGATGCATATCGTCGGTGCCACGGGACTCAGTGGCGACGAGGAACTGCAAAACGAGCTGCGTGAGGGCGGGATCATTGAGGAACTGCGCCTCGACCTTGCCGTGCAGAATCCGCAACGCTCGCCCGCGCTGATGGATCTGCTGCTTTACGACAAATGCCGCCGCGAACCGAACCTCACGCTGCTTTTAAACACCACCGTCGTTAGTGCCGTGGTCGAGGATGGACTTATCCGCGAGGTGCGCGCTGAAAGGCCGTCCGCGGAGGATGCCTTCGTCATTCGTGCCACAACGTTCGTCGATTGCACGGGCGACGGTCGTCTCGGCATTGAAGCCGGAGCGCCGTTCATGCGTGGACGCGAGAGCAAGGCGCAGTTCGGTGAATCATTGGCGCAGGACGAGGCGGATTCGAAGACGCTCGGCTCTTCGATCATGTTCCAGGCACGCAAACACGACCGCCCGATGCCCTTCGAGGCTCCACCGTGGGCGCGACACTTCAGCGCGGACGATTTCAAACTACGGCCCTACGGCCAGAGCGGTTTCGATCTCGGTCTCGAATACGGCTACTGGTGGATCGAGTGGGGCGGCTGCCTCGACACGCTGAAGGACAACGAACGCATCCGCGACGAGCTGCTCGCCATCACGCTCGGCGTGTGGGATTTCGTCAAAAACCAATCGGACATCGACGCCTCGCACTGGGCGCTGGAGTGGATCGGCTTCCTGCCCGGCAAGCGTGAAAGCCGCCGCTTCATCGGCCAGCACATCCTCACGGAGAATGATGTCATCAGCTCCCGCGTCTTCCCCGATGCCATCGCGTATGGCGGCTGGCCCATCGACACACATCCGCCCGAGGGCGTCGATGCGCCTGAGCTGCCGCCCTGCACACAGCATCACCTGCCCTTCATCTACGACATCCCGCTGCGCTGCTGCGTTTCCACCGGACCGCGCAATCTGATGTTCGCGGGTCGCAACATCTCCGCCACACACATCGCCTTCGCCTCCACCCGCGTCATGGCCACCTGCGCGGTCGTCGGGCAAGGCGTCGGCACCACTGCGGCGCTCGCTTTGCGGCAAAACGTAGTGCCCGCAGACATTGCGATTGATTCTGGCATGATGCACGCCATCCAGCAGCAATTGCTCAAAGACGACTGCCACTTGATCGGCGTGCGAAATGAGGATGAACTCGACCTGGTGCGTCAGGCCTCCCAAATCACCGCATCATCCCAAGCCGATGGACAGCAGAATGGGGACAGCAGAATGGCTTCTGATATTCTGCTGTCCCCATTCTGCTGTCCTCAAGATCGCTCCGAACCAACACACGCCGGGCCTGAAAACATCCGCAGCGGCATCACGCGCATCGTTTCCAAACTTCCTCATGATCGTTTGCAGCCCGGCCTGCATCGTTGGATGAGCCGTGAACTGCCCGCCACGCTCGAAATCCACTGGGACGAGCCTGTTTGCATCCGCGAGGTCGTCCTCATCTTCGACACCGGACTGCATCGCCTTCTCACGCTCTCACAGGCCGACGGCTACACGCAAAAAATGCTCTGGGGCCGCCCGCAGCCCGAAACCGTGCGCGACTACGCCTTGAGCGTCGAAACGCTCACAGGCTGGCAAACCAGCGAGTCCATCCAAAACAACCACCAGAGGCATCGCAGGCACTTGTTGGCCATCGCCGAGCCTGTCACCGCATTGCGCCTCAGCATCACGGCCACCAACGGCCTCGACCATGCGCGAGTTGTCGAGGTGCGGGCGTATGGGTGAGGCCGTGTGGCGTGAAACTGCCCGTTGCAATGCCCTGCGGTGCTGACCAAGCTCCGCGCTGTCTTATGAAGAAGCCGTCCGCCTCCAAGAAATCGCTCTCCACGGCCAAAGCCAAACCGGACAGCCTCAGTGGCCTGCTCACCGAGGTCCGTCAGCTCATCCAGAGCGCCCGGCGCGGTGTCGCCACCGTCGTGGACACCTTCCAGGTGATGACCAACTTCGAAATCGGCCGCCGCATCGTCGAGCACGAGCAAAAAGGCGCGAAGCGGGCGGCGTATGGCTCCGAGCTGTTGAAGGAGCTGTCAGCGAGGCTGACGGAGGAGTTTGGGAGAGGGTTTTCGCGGTCGAATCTCGAATACATGCGGAAGTTCTTTCTCGCGTGGCAGAACCGAGTGCCCCAAATATCCCAGACAGCGTCTGGGATATTGCTGGATGCCCCAATTTTTCAGTCACTGACTGAAAAATTCGCTGGCTCCGAGATTCCCCAGACGCTGTCTGGGAAATTGGTCCCCGGGCAGATTTGCCAGCAGGCTACTGGCAAATCTCCCTTCACTCTGAGCTGGTCGCACTACGTCGTGCTCATGACCATCAAGGATCCGGACGAACGCTGCTTCTATGAAATTGAATCCCGGCAGGCAGACTGGGATGTCCGCGAACTGAAGCGCCAGAAAGCCTCCTGCCTCTACGAGCGTCTCGCGCTCAGCCGGGACAAGGAAGGCATCCGCAAGCTCGCCAAGGAAGGCCAGGTCATCGTCAGGCCGGAGGATTTGCTGAAGGAGCCGCTCGTGCTTGAGTTCCTGGGCCTGGAGGAAAAATCCGGTTACTCCGAAAACGACCTGGAGCAGGCCATCATCGACCGCCTGGAGCACTTCCTCCTCGAACTCGGCAAAGGCTTCCTCTTCGAGGCCCGCCAGAAGCGCTTCACCTTCGATGAGGACCACTACTTCGTGGACCTCGTCTTCTACAACCGCCTCTTGCGCTGCTACGTCATCATCGACCTCAAACTCGACAAGCTCACGCATCAGGACCTCGGCCAGATGCAGATGTATGTGAACTATTACGACCGCGAGGTGAAGCTCCCGGAGGAAAACCCCACCATCGGCCTCCTTCTCTGCAAATCCGCCAAAAAGACCGTCGTCGAACTCACCCTGCCGAAAGACGCCAACATCCACGCGAAGGAATATCAACTCTACCTGCCCTCCAGGGAACTGCTGAAACGAAAGCTCGACGAATGGGGCGCCATTGAGACCCGGTAATCCTCACCTTGCAAAACTGCTGCCTCCAGCCAAAAGCTCATCCATGAGGATCACCGAGGACGTGAGAAAATACGCCGCCGAACAAGCCATCTGCGAAAAAGAAGCCCTTCAACGTGGCGTGGAAGAGAAGTCACGCGAGTTCGTAGAAAAGGGTGCGGAGGTTTAAGCGAAGGCGTGAACCTTGCGCCTAGAATGGGATGTCTTCTAGGAGATGCGGATCAATGAATCGTCGTTGGCCATGTTCAAAAACAAAGGCGGTGAGTGCGCGCATCTGCATTCGCGAGAGACTCTCGTTTGGCAGACCGAAGAGAATAAAGTGAGGATCGAGGTCACACTGCTCATCAAAAATCCAGAGCACATCTTTGCATTGTTCATAGGACAGCTCCCCAGCAATCCATTTCTTTGCCAGACGTCGCGCCGAACGCCGCCATTTGGAAGTAAGGGGTTCTTCGCCTCCTAAACCGTAGATTCCGAGGGGAAGCCCCATGTGTTCCCGGACTCGGTGATGAATCTCCCAACATCGCGCGTCGAAACCATCTTCAGGGAGGTTGAGATCGTCTAACGCTCGCAATTCCGTTTCGTTCAGCCGACTGAATTCATACATCTGTTCAATTCGGGTCGTAATCTCCGCTGCGATGACTTTGGATGTTAGATGGTCCGCGGAGGAATATCGATAAATGACGTTCAACGCTGGATCGGACTCCTCTTCGTATTCATTAGCAACGTCGAGTATCGAAGAAGTAAAAGGTGCTTTTGACAGCTGCTCGTAAAGTTGCAGACGATACAATTTCACTTCATCTGGGGTCAACCGTTTCGTTTGTCGACGAATAGAATCGTAATCGTCGTGATGGGGAAGACACAGCCACGCTAGATTTTCCAAATGGTTGTTTGAAGCGTTACGATCTAAATGTGCAATCTGTCCTTCCTTGACTTCGATGTCTGCCTTTAGTCCGAAACACAAGCAGCATCGACGTTTGCTTTGGGTCAAAAGTTTCGTCTGGGTAACGGTTGGAATTGATGGACGTCGTTTTGCCATTTGTTCCTGAGCTATATTTGAGGCAGGCCCGAATATCGAGGCCGATTAAGCGCAGAGATGACCTTTCTAACCGGCTTTCTCTACGGGTTTCTAAACTCTCGCAGTGCTTCCTTCTGAAGATCGACGCCCAAGTGACGAGTTGAAGAACCTCTGACCGACGCCTAAACTCCCCGCCATGATTAGCGCAGAAGAACTGGTGGGTGAGGAGTGGGCCGAGTGGTATCGGCTGACTCCGGCTCAACGCTGGACAGAGATCTCGCGTCTCTAGCAGACTTACCTTGCACTTGGAGGTGCCCTTGATCCCTAACCCGATACGCAAAGTCCTTTCTTCGATGCGCGAGCACCAGGTCCAGTGCCTGCTTATGGGCGGCCTGGCCTGCGTGTTATACGGCGCAGCGGAGTTTAGCCGCGACAACATGTCAGGCATTTTCCTTGGCTGACAGCAAATGGGGGCAGAAAAATGGAAGCCTTTATTTGCTGCCCTCATTTGCTGTCAGCATTTTTCATGCGGCTGCGTCTCATCGCGGATTAGCTTCCTTTGCCCCGTTCGACTTTGATCCTCTGGAACTGATCTCCCGCTTGGATGCACGGACGGGCAAACTGGGGACGTTTGATGGCCGATCATGTCACGTCTCTTCATCTCGGCTCTCGCTCTGTTTGCATCGCTCCTTCCTGCCCAGGAGATTCACACCCTGGCCTCGGATGACGACTATCTGGCCTTCCCGGTGGTGATCGAGCTGGGGGATGAGGTGCTGGTGAGCTTCAAGCGCGGAAAAGCACACGCGGCGGATGCGGGAGCGACGCAGGAGCTGCTGAGGCTGGACAGGGCCTCTGGCAAAGTCCTCGCCACGGGCACGCTGGCAGCGGTGGAGGGCGAGATCATGCAGATGGGCGAGTGGGTGCGGTTTGGGAACGGGGACGTGGCGAACTACATCGACGCGCAGGCGGCGCAGGGCTCGCTGCGGACGGGATTGGCCGTGGTGAGGTCCAACAATGGCGGCAAGACCTTCGGGCCGGTGCAGCGGGCGGGCGTGATCGATGGCGTGGAATATGGCTATGCCTTCGATGCCATCACGCGGGACAAGACGACCTGGATGCTGGTGATGACCTTTGCGAATCTACCCGGCGGCAAACTCGTCCATAAGACCAAGAGCCAGCCAGGTTCCGTCGATGTGATCCGCAGCGATGACAACGGCCTGACGTGGCGTTTCGTCCGCAGCATCACGAACGAACTCGGCGGTGCGCCGATCAATGAAAGCGCGTTCATGGCGCATGGCGATGGCTTCATCGTCACGGCGCGTGGTTATGACAATCGCGAGTGGCTGCTGCGCATGGACGCGGAGTTCAAGCTGATCGCGAAGACCGATCTGAATGCCGCTAGTGAAGCCATCACCTCGCACATCGGCCGGCCGCGTTTGTTTCAGCGTGACGGCGGCTTTTACCTGCTCGGACGGAACTGGATCGAGAAGGGCGTGATGCAGCTCGCCCTGTTCAAGTTTGATCCGCAGACGCTCGCGATCACACGGCATGTCGTCTTGGACAATGCGGAGAAGAAGCCGGTGGCGGACGGCTACTACGCGCAGCCGTATTGGACGGAGCAGGACGGACGCACGGGCTTCCAGGTCATCACTTATAAAAGCGGTGCGCAGAAAGTGCCGGACATCATCCGGCTGGAGTTTGACTGGGAGGAGGTGCGATGAACGCGGACCGTCTGCCGCGTGCATGGCTCATCGTCGGCGTGCTGTGGGTGGTGGCGGCGCTGAACTATCTGGACCGCATCATGATCACCACGATGCGTGATTCGCTCACGCAGGCGGTGCCGATGACGGACGCGCAGTTTGGCCTGCTGACCTCGGTTTTCTTGTGGGTGTATGGGTTGCTGAGCCCGTTCGCCGGGTTTCTCGCAGATCGCTTCAATCGCAGCCGACTGATTGTGTTCAGCCTGCTCGTGTGGTCACTGCTGACGTGGCTCACGGGTCATGCGCGGAGTTTTGAGGAACTGATCGTCGTGCGGGCGCTCATGGGACTGAGCGAGGCGGCGTATCTGCCCGCAGCGCTGGCTTTGATCGCGGATTATCATCGCGGCAGCACGCGCTCGCTGGCCACAGGCATTCACATGACCGGGCTGAGCGTCGGCACAGGACTGGCAGGCATCGGCGGCTGGGTGGCGGAGAGGCATGGATGGTCGGCGGCGTTCGATGTGTTCGGGCTGTTCGGTATCGCGTATGCGGTGGGGCTGTTGTTCGTGCTGCGTGATCCGCCACGCGAGAGTGGAATCGTGACATCGAATGCGGATCAGCCACGACTCGGCCAGGCGCTGAGCAGTTTGTTCAGCAGCCGTTCGTTTCTTTTGCTGCTCGCCTTCTGGGGATTGCTGGCGCTGGCAGGCTGGGCGGTGATGGGCTGGATGCCGACTTTCTTCAAAGAGCAGTTCAAGCTGGATCAAGGCGCGGCGGGCATCTCGGCCACGAGCTTCCTGGCGGTGGCGATGTTTGTCGGCAAGCTCGCTGGCGGTGCCTGGGCGGATCGCTGGAGCCGCACGAATGATCGTGCGCGCATCCTCGTGCCCGCCATCGGCCTGTTCATCGCCGCTCCGGCGACGTTGCTGGTCGCCAACACCGGCATGCTCGTGCTCGCCATCGCCGGGCTGTCGATCTACGGGTTCACGCGCTGCTTTTCCGATGCGAATCTGATGCCCATCCTCTGCCAAGTGTCTGACAGCCGCTACCGCGCCACAGGCTACGGCGTGCTGAACATGTTCTCCTGCATCGTCGGCGGGTTCACGGTGTACATCGGCGGTGTTTTGCGTGATGCGCAGATCAATGTCGGCACGCTGTTTCAATGCGCGGCTGGCGGATTGATCGTGTGCGGCGTTTTGATGGTTTTTGTCAAACCTGTGCGTTCCACCGGCTCATGAGCCGGTTGATCGCCCAGACCACGCCCAGGCCGGTCAAGACGCCGAGTGCCATGGAGGGTGGGATGTCGGAGGGCCAGTGCGCGCCGCAGTAGATGCGTGAATAAGCGACGGCGGCGGCCAGCAGATACATCGCGAGGCCTGCGCCGCGATAAAAACAGGCGATGACCGTGGCAGCGGCGAACAGATTGACCGTGTGGCTGGAGGGAAAGGACTTGCCGCGTGTTTCGCCGCGCGGTTCGCTCGCTTTGACCACCGGCTTTTCAAACAAGCGCATGAAGGCGGGCGTGGCGTTGCCGAGATCGCGCACGATCACGCCTTCCATCGCATCGCGAGGGCGCACGCGACTGATGGTTTTCTTCAGCGTGTTGGAGATCACGGCGTCGCCAAGGGCGATGGCGATGGCGAGGCAGAACAGCATGAGCCGCGCTTGTTTGCCGCCGCGCCAGGCGGTGAGCAGCACCGCGAGGATGATGAGAGGCAGCCACGCCTCGATGGCGGAGAGCGAGGGCATGAGCCAGTCGAGCACCGGATGCGACCCTGCGGTGTTGATCTGATGCAGCAGACTGAGATCCCAGGCGTTCATTGGGCGCGCACGGGCTGCCAGGTTTTCAGATTCGTGCCCAGATACACGCTGAACTCGCGTGTCTGCTGCCCGAGCACGATGCGGATGTCTCCACGATGCTCGAGTTTTTCAAAGGCTGCGGTGAAGACCGGGTTTTCAAGCAGGCCACGGCCTGGAGAAGGATCGAGGATGAGAGCGTCATGGCCGAGGCGTTCCTCCGGCCCCGGCCAGACCTCGTATTGAGACTGCGGCGTGCCGCTCGGCTCCCAGCGATACAAACGCGGATGCGAGGGCATGTAGAAGGCCATCTGTGCCGCGTTGTAGCGGTGGCTCAGCGCCATGACGAAGGTTTTTTCCGCTCGTGGCACTTTATCGAGAAACTTCTGTGCCTCGATGCCCGCCTCACGCCAGCCACGGATGCTGGCCAGCTTGTTGACGACTTTCAGGTCGGTGGTGAAAACAAGGACCAGTGCAAGATGAACGATGATGACGAATGCGCCGCCGACACGCAGGGACCAGCGCTGCCAGCCGGAATTGGCCGCCGAGGGCAGGCAGCCGCGCATCCACGCCGCCGCCAGCACAAACGCGGGCACGAAGAAGGCGGCGGGCCAGTTGGGATTGATGCGCTGCCGCAGCGCCAGCAGAGCGAAACAGGCCAGGGCGGGCGCGGAGGCCAGCAGCAGGAACAACGCGGGGCGCGAGAGCTTGGCGCGGTGCTTCACCGCCGCCAACATCGCAGCCACGAGCGCCACGAAGGTCACGGGCGTGTAGATGAGAGCCTGAAGGCCGACGTTTTCCAGCGTGCGGCCGATCCAGCCGCTGAAATCCAGGCTCTGCGTGTCGAAGTGATGCTTCGTGTGATCCAGGGTGATCCAGGCGTGCTCCTGGTTCCATTTCAGCACAGGAATGATGAAGGCCATGCCGGCCAGGATGGTGAGCCACAGGCGCGGATTGCGCAGCAGCGGGCGGTCCTCGCGTGAAACGGCCGCGAAGGCGAGCATCAGCAAAGGAAAAGCCAGCATCATTTGCTTGCTGAGCGTGCCGAGGCCGATGACGAGGGTCAGCGCGAGCCAGCGGGTGTTGCAGGTGGGTTTTTGTGCCGCGAACCAGAACAGCAGCAGTCCCAGCGTCCAGCAGAGAAGCAGCGGCGCGTCGATGGTGAGCAGCAGGTTCAGCCCGGCGTTTGCAATCGTCAGCAGCACGAGCAGGGCGGTGAGAAAGGCCGTCCTGGCATCAAACAGCACGAGCGCGATGCGGTGCATGACGACCAGCGTGGCCGTGCCGAGCAGCAGGGCGGCGAAACGAATGCCCCATTCGGCGTTGCCAGTCAGCCAGCCAATGACACCCATCATCCAGCCGATCATCGGCGGCTTGCTGAAGTAGCCCCAGTCCGGGCGGCGGCCCCAGTCCCAGTAGTAGGCCTCGTCCCCGGCCAGGTCCGCGCCATTCACAAACAGCAGCATCACACCCACGCGGGCGATGAAAACGGCGGCCAGCAGCCACCAGAAGCGTTTGAGCCAGGTCGGGGAATCAGGGTCGGGAGTCAAAGACATGCGGCGGCACGATAGCGGCGTGAAAAGCATGAGGAAAGCCGAGAGTTGCGCCGCGCTTTTTGCACGGGCACGGTGAGCCACGCGAATGACCCACGACACGGCGCAAAAGGAAATCGACTGGCTTTACAGCACGCAGCTCTTCGGCATCAAGCTGGGGCTCGACAATGTGCAACGACTGCTGCGCGAGCTAGGGCTGCCCGCCGCCGGGCAGAAGTTCATCCACGTCGCCGGAACGAACGGGAAAGGCTCCACCTGCGCCTTCATGCACTCGATTTTGAAGAAAGCGGGCATCAACGCCGCTTTGTTCACCTCGCCGCACTTGGTTCACTTCGGCGAGCGCATTCGTGATGCGGAACGGATGATTTCGCCCACTGAAATCGCGGCGGGCATTAATCGCCTGCGGGAGCGCGTCGCTGGCTGGAATCCGCACCCGACTTTTTTTGAACTGACGCTTGCCCTGGCGCTCGAATGGTTCGCGCGGCGTGGAAATCCGTGGGTGATCCTCGAAACTGGACTGGGGGGACGTTTGGACGCCACAAACGCCCTCCTGCCCGCCGTGAGTGTCATCACGCCGATTGGCTGGGACCACATGGACATGCTGGGGGACACCCTGGCGAAGATCGCCGCTGAAAAAGCCGGGATCATCAAGCTGGGTGTGCCGGTCATCACGATGACGCAGGAGGCCGAGGCGCTGGAGGTCATCCAAACTACCGCCGCAGAGCGCGGTGCGCCGCTCACGGTGCTCGATACCGCGTGGAGCAGCGAAACGGGTCTCCCTGGGCCGCATCAGCGCTGGAATGCGGCGATGGCGGTGGCCGCGTTGCGGGCCGCAGGCTTTGATTTTGCCGAAAGTGTGATCGAACGCGGCCTGCGTGAGGTGGAATGGCCGGCCCGCTTCCAAAAGATCCGTCCCGGCGTCGTCATTGACGGTGCGCACAATATTGATGCCGCCCGCATGCTGGTGCAGACGTGGCGGCAGCAGTTTCCGCAGCAGCAGGCGCAGGTCGTCTTCGGCGCGGTCGCGGGCAAGGATGTTTCCGGTGTTTTGCGGGAGATCGCGTCCATCGCGGATAGCTGGCATTTCACGTCTTTTGGATCACCCAGGGCGCTGCCAGCGGAGGAGATGTGTCGCGTTTGGGAGGGGCTGGGACTTGAGCCAAGGCCCGTGGCTTCGCATGCCAGCGTCGCTGAGGCGCTTCGTGCGGTGCGAGGCGGGCAGCCGGTGCTCGTCGCGGGTTCGCTTTACCTCGCGGGGGAGGCCATTGCGTTGATCGAGGGGCAGGCGGAGGCTTATGAGCGCAGTGCGCAGTAGGTTTTGGCAGTTTTTGTCCCAGTCCCGGCATTGACAGCTGGGGCATTCCATCGCTACTCAGAAGGCCGCCCTCTCATGAACCTGCCCAACAAGCTCACCCTCTCTCGCCTGGTGCTCACCGGCGTGTTTGTGGCGGTTTTTTACCTCCCGTGGGAGAACGCGGTTTCGGTAGCGATGATCATTTTCGGCATCGCCTCGGCCACAGACTATTTTGACGGCCAGATTGCGCGGGCGCGGGGCATCGTGACGAATTTTGGCAAGCTGTTCGACCCGCTGGCGGACAAGATCCTCATTGCCGCCGCTTTCATCATGCTGTCGGCGGACAAGACGATCCCGGAGGAGCTGCGGATGCCGGCGTGGATCACCATCATCATCCTGGCGCGGGAGTTTTTTGTGACGGGCATCCGGCTGGTGGCGGCGGGGCAGGGGGCGGTTTTGTCGGCGGAGAAGCTGGGGAAGCACAAGATGCTCTGGCAGATCCTCACGGTGCTTTATTTCATGATGCGCCAGTCCTCGACGGAGCCGTTGTTCGGCTTCACGCGGTCCGCGTTCATCGCCAACCCGGACACGGAGCGCATCGTGGCCTCGTCCATCGTTTATTTCACCACGCTGCTGACATTGGTGTCCGGCTTCAGCTATTTCTGGAAGAACCGGCGCTTGTTTGACGATGCGTGACGCACCGCTTTCCATGAACGCCGAAACATCTCTTGCCTCCCTCAGTCTGACCCTGCCACCGCCGCCGCCACGCGGGGGTGTTTACAAGCCCGTCGTCATCGTGGGCAACATGGCCTACGTCTCCGGCCACGGCCCTTTTCTGGGTGATGGCGAATACATCTGCGGCCGGGTCGGCGCGGGTTTGGATCTCGACGCGGGCAAGGCCGCCGCCAAACAAACTGCTCTGGCACTGCTGGCGACGTTGAAAAGCGAACTCGGGAGCCTGGATCGCGTGAAGCGCGTGGTGAAGCTGCTTGGCATGGTGAACTGCACCCCTGATTTCCCCGATCATCCGAAGGTCATCAATGGATGCAGCGAGCTGTTTGGCCAGATCTGGGGCGAGGAGAACGGCATCGGCGCCCGCAGCGCGGTGGGCATGGGATCACTGCCGGGGAACATCGCGGTGGAGATCGAAGGCATCTTTGAGCTGCACGACGCGTGAGATCGGGTAGGAGGCGGGGTTGCCCTCGCCGTCCTCCCACACCACCGGACGTGCGGTTCCGCATCCGGCGGTTGAGTTAAGAGTTTGTTTTCAGGCTCTTCTGATAACGTTGGATGCGCTCGCCGATGAAGATGAGTCGGCGCTGGCGGAACCAGCCCAGGGGCAGGGC
>Ga0209573_1002559_pt1 | contig 22769 bp, 9 predicted proteins | sample TNRBio252014_DNA_FD_185870 | JGI IMG/M metagenome (GOLD analysis project Ga0209573, IMG submission 185870) | Wastewater treatment Type I Accumulibacter community from EBPR Bioreactor in Madison, WI, USA - TNR Reactor_6/25/2014_ DNA (SPAdes)... | ecosystem: Engineered > Bioreactor > EBPR >...
ATCACTAACTCTGCAACTGAGCGCGTATTGCTGAAAGGCGAATTGAAAACAGCTATTCCATTTTCTATGGCATCACCCATGCTAACCTGGTTAACACCAATACAAAAACATCCTGTTGCAATAAGTTTATCTGCCTGTGCAATAACAGCAGCAGTAAGTTGTGTTTTTGAACGTATGCCAAGTATATGGATATTGCTTATTTTCTGCAGTAATTCTTTTTCAGATAAAGCACCGGTTGTGGTTTCTATTTGTGTATATCCTGCATCTTTAAACATGGCTACAGCAGCAGGATGAACACCCTCAAACAAAAGAATTTTAATTTTTTCTTTCGGAAAACTTGTCAACGACATAAATCAATTTTGCTGCAATGATAGTTTGTTTTGTCTGAACAATATTAAGCTATGTTGGACAAGTTATTTACATTCTGCCAGGAAATGATAAAACGAATTAAATTAGAGGAGAAATATAAAAATGATTTTATAAAAAGTATTTTTTACTCCCTAACAATTTTCATTGTTTTAACTTCATCTGTAACTGTCGTTAGCTTAATAAAGTAAATGCCGTTTGAATTTAAACTTGGTTTTACTTCATAAGATTGCTTAAGCATAAGTTTTAAATCTTCAGAAAATACTTTATTGCCTAATGTATTATAAATTTCAATTTTCGCTAACTTATTTTTAGCACTAATACTAAATGTATTGCTAAAAGGATTGGGTGCAATATCAAAATCGAAGTTGTTTTCTAAAGCAGAAACTGATAATGCAGGGTCACAAACACCTATCTGAAACGGATGCAGATTATATGCTGTGTCTGTTGCCATAGCCGTACTGTCAGTTAAGATTGTTCTGATGTATGAATTATTACTTATTATTCCTGAAGGCACATTCCATTGATAGTTGCCATTGTTAGGTGCTGCTGCGGCAACCGTTGACCAGATACCGTTAAGGCCGGTTGAAGAAAATTCAATCTTTACTGATGTTTGATGTCCCGGAATGACACTGCTGTTCCATGTAATATTTCTTACTGCATTGGCAGGCATACATTCATATCCTTTTGGAAAAGTCTGATTGATGTTAAGTGTTGTTACCGGAGTAACTTCTCTGAGATAAACCAATTTATTAATAGTCGAAAACGGTCCGTTGTTGAATGTTGCCCAAACTGCAATTTCAGGGTAACCGTTTTGATCTGCATCAGCAATGGCTATGTCCTGGCAAAAAGTCATGTTGGTTAAAGGTATAGTTAAAACATTATTCCATACGGTTCCTCCATTACCTAAAAAAATAACAATACTGCCTGTGGTAGCAACTACTGCATCTGCAAAGCCATCATTATTTAAATCTGCCAGTTTTATACATGATGCCAACCCGGATACTGTTAAGCCTGATGATGAATTTACCCATTGTTGTGCAACGTTATCCCATTTGTAAACATAAGGCACACTGTTGTTATGAATAAAGCCAAAATCATCGTCACCATCGCCATCAATATCTTTAAGAGAAATGTCATAAAAACCTAAAGGACCAATGGGTGGAAGGTTAAAATGACTGTTTGTGAAATTTCCTGTACCATCACCAAAATAAGCAGCACCATTCTGATGGCATGAAACAAAATCAAGATTACCATCATGGTTTATGTCACCACATTCAACATAATGTTCTGTGTTACCATTAATATATCCGAATGAATGATTCCATACTCCTGTCCCTGAGTTTAGATATACATGTGTGCCTGCACAACAACCAAACGAACCGGAAACAATATCGAGCAAACCATCATTATTAAAATCGCCAAAGTCTGTTCCAAACATGCCCCAAGTTTCGCCTGCCGTAGCAAGAGAGTCGTCCCATGGAGTCCAGTTCATTCCTGTGCCATCACCTAATGCAACTTCCAGAAGTTGATCGCCAAAATCAGTTGAAGAATAATTGTGATGAATGCCATAACCTACATCTAAAAAACCATCGTTATTGACATCGCCAACTGCAATGCCACCATAACCAAAATCACCATTCTGATAAAGTGTCCAGCCGGAGCCTGTTCCATTACCAAAAAAAACGCTGATGCCATGTTGACTTGTGTTGATGAGTGGGCTGCCATGATCGCCAACAGTCAATAAATCTAAATGTCCGTCATTGTTTATGTCGGCAAATTCAATTTCTGTTTGTCCGCCTTCTAATGTTAGCGCATTAAAACTGCTGTAATCTGTAATGTATGATGGTATCTGCGCACGAACAGAAAATTGTACTGATACGATTGTCAAAAAAAGTATAAGTTTTTTCATAATGAATGGATTATAAAGCAAAAATATGTTTTTAGTTTTAATGTAAAAAGAAGTGTTTCTTATTGACTCTGGTAAAAATTTTCAGGCTTATGCCGGAGATAATAAACATTCCTGTTGCCTATCAGCCTTTTTCTTAATTTTGTAAACTAATCTGTAAAGAATTATGTACACACCAAAACGTGTTATCACACTTGGACAATTTATTATAGAACGCCAGTCAGATTTCCCTTATGCTAAAGGAGAATTATCACGTTTACTTCGCGATATTGGTATTGCTGCCAAAATGGTTAATCGCGAAGTGAATAAGGCAGGCTTGGTAGATATTCTTGGCGACTATGGCAATACCAATGTGCAGGGCGAAGAAGTAAAAAAATTGGATGTATATGCCAACGAACAATTTATATCTGCATTGAGCAGCGGTGGTGAAACCTGTGCTGTTGCCAGTGAAGAAAACGAAGAAATGGTTCCCATCAATTCCGAAATTTCTAAAAATGCAAAGTATGTGGTTGCAATGGATCCTTTGGACGGCTCATCTAATATTGATGTCAATGTTTCTATAGGAACAATCTTTTCTATATACAGAAGAACAACTCTTTCAGGCCCCAGTAACCTTTCTGATTTTATGCAAAAAGGGACTGAACAGGTAGCGGCCGGTTATGTTATTTATGGCTCATCTACCATGATGGTTTATACCACCGGTAAAGGCGTAAATGGATTTACATTAGATCCTTCTATCGGTGAATTTTGTCTTTCGCATCCCGATATGAAAATACCTAAGCAGGGATTTATTTATTCTGTAAACGAAGGTAACTATGCACATTTTCCTGAGGGTGTAAAGAAGTTTATTAAATTCTGTCAGGAGGAAGATGAAAAATCCAAACGCCCTTATTCATCAAGATATATAGGATCGTTAGTTGCCGATTTTCACCGTAATCTTTTAAAAGGTGGCATTTATATTTATCCCGCAACAGCCAAATCACCAAAAGGAAAGCTAAGATTACTTTATGAATGTAATCCATTGGCATTTATTGTAGAGCAGGCCGGAGGCAAAGCCTCTGACGGATTTAACCGCATACTCGACATTCAACCAACATCTTTGCATCAGCGAACACCATTGTTTATAGGATCGCCAGACATGGTTTCAAAAGCAGAGGAGCTGATGATGCGATTCAGTCAGGTGAGTACATCTTAATTTTTCTAATTATTCAGACCTTTTTAAAGACAAAAAGTAATTGCTTACTTTTGTAAAAGATAACATCACATTATGCGCGAAATACAATTCAGAGAAGCCCTGCGAGAAGCCTTAAGCGAAGAAATGCGCAGGGACCCTAATGTTTTTTTAATGGGCGAGGAGGTAGCACAATACAATGGGGCGTATAAAGTTTCGCAAGGCATGTTGGATGAGTTTGGTGCCAAACGTGTTATTGACACACCTATTGCAGAATTGGGTTTTGCCGGCATAGGCGTTGGTGCTGCCATGAATGGATTACGCCCTGTTATAGAGTTTATGACATTTAACTTTTCTCTCGTTGCCATAGATCAGGTCATTAATGCAGCAGCTAAAATGAAAAGTATGAGTGGTGGACAATATGGTGTGCCTATTGTTTTTCGTGGGCCTACAGCATCGGCAGGTATGCTCAGTTCACAACACTCGCAGGCCTTTGAAAGTTGGTATGCCAACTGCCCCGGTTTAAAAGTTATTGTTCCTTCAAATCCTAAAGATGCCAAAGGACTGCTGAAAGCTGCAATACGTGATGACGACCCTGTAATTTTTATGGAAAGCGAACAGATGTATGGCGACAAAGGTGAAGTACCCGAAGGCGAATACCTGATGCCTATTGGTGTTGCAGACATCAAACGTGCCGGCAATGATGTAACCATTGTTTCGTTCGGAAAAATTATAAAGACTGCTTATAAGGCAGCAGAAGAATTAGCCAAAGAAAATATAGATGTAGAAATTATTGACCTGCGTACTGTACGTCCTATTGACTATGCCACAGTAATAGCGTCTGTGAAAAAAACCAACCGTATGGTAATAATTGAGGAGTCGTGGCCGCTGGCAAACATTGCAACAGAAGTAGCTTTTAAAGTACAGCGCGAAGCGTTTGACTATCTTGACGCACCGGTGCTGCGCGTTACAGGTGGTGATGTGCCATTACCTTATGCACCTACACTTATTGATGCCTACCTTCCAAATCCTGAGCGTATTATCAGAGCCGTGAAGAGGGTGATGTATTTGGAATAAACAAATTTTGCACAACGCACCCCCATATTAGGATTGTTTTAAGGCTTCTCAATAAAGTTATAAAAATATTTTGAATTTATTATTTTATAACTATATTTGCTTTGAATTATATTCAAACTAAAATTATAAATGTCATGAAAAAGCTAACTTGTTTGTTTGTTTGTTTGTACAACATTAAGAGCACAAACACTTAACTTTGTTTTGTCAGTGGATACCATTGCTATTGGTGACACACTTACGGTGAACAATACTTCATCATACCCACCTAATACGATATTTGTATGGAATAATGGCGAATATTGCAGAACAACAAATCTGACTGGTATTGCAGGTGGAGAAGTTCTGATAAATGATAGCCTTTGTAATGATACTGTTATTGGTAGCAGCCCTATTAATTTTATATATGAATTTCCAGGTAATAAAACTATTTCTCTAAAGGTTGCAGGTTCAAATGTTTTTCTTACAAAAAATATATATGTAATTTACGGAGGCGGCTGTTTTAATCAATGTAATTTGGTGAATGGTGATTTTGAACAATTTAACCAGCAGGAATGCCCCTATACAGGTCAGAGTGGTATGGTTTTTACAGCTTGGCCTTCTGGTGTAAATAACATTGTTGATTGTTGGAGTCTTGTGCCGCCCGGAACTTGTGATTTTTATACACAGGCATGCAACTCCACAACGGCATTAGGTAATGGTTTCGGAGGCTCGTTGCCACATAGCGCTGATTCTTACATCGGATTAATACCTTATGTGGGAACGCCAACAGGCAATTTAACACAATACAGGGAATATTTTACCCAACAATTATCTTTTTCAATTCGCCCTAATTGCGATTATCATGTCGGAGTTTATGCAAAAATTGCGTCTAACGGCATAGCAGGAACTACAGGATATGGGGATGTGGGATTACCATTACAAGTTCAACTAACGGACTTATTTCCTAATCAATTTGTGGGTTCTACCTTTTTATTGGATATAAACAGCGGACTGACCTCATCTTTTACTCCGGCAATTTCATCTAATACAAACTGGCAATTAATTGAAACCACTTTCAATTCGGGAATAGTAACAGGAACAAAATTTCTGACTGTTGGCAATTATTACAATAATACGAATACACAATTAACAGACCCTTTAAAAAATGACCAGCAGATTTACATTTTTTTAGATTCGTTATTTATAGAATTTGTAGATTTTACCTCAACTATTTCTGATGTTACCTGTGTTCAAAACGGGTCTATTAATTTAACCTCTGTGTGTGGTACCGCGCCCTTTACTTATCAATGGTCAAACGGAGCTACAACTCAAAACATAACCAATTTGTCATCTGGAAATTATACTGTTACCATTACTGATGCTAAAGGATTGCATTTTACGGATAGTTACAATGTACCTAACACTTCTTGCACGCCTCAATTATCCGCCACTGTAAACAATACATGCTCGGGTTCCTGTAACGGACAAATTGATTTAACTGTTTCGGGAAACTGTAACGGAACTTTTACTTACTTATGGAGTAACGGAGCAACAACCGAAGATATTATAGGGCTTTGTGCAGGAACATATACTGTTACCGTAACAGCCCAAAATGGGTGTACTGCAACCGCAAACTACACAGTTACTGCAGAAACGGCTCCTATAATTTCATTTGATTATTTACCGTTACAGTGTCAAGGAACTTATAGTCTGCAAAATCCAACTGTCGGTATTGATTATTATTGGGAATTTAGAGATAATGCCGGCAATCTTATATTCTCCAATACTGGAAGCGGTGGTCTTACTTCTGTTACGCTACCACCAGGAGCCTCACCATCACAGTTAATTATTAGTGCAGACAACAATGGGTGCAAGGTTTCAAAAACATTTTTACTAGGTGAATGTTGCCCTCCTGATCCGAATACAGATGATTTTGCTGTTTACGGTAACATTACACTAAGTCAATTGGTAGTTTTGCTGCAAGCCAATAGACCTTCATGGGTCAATGACAATACAATTAATGGACAACCACAACAAGGTTATTGTGTTAATATAATTCCAAGTAAGTTGGTTTACTACAAATTGAATACAGGACTAACTGTAAATACTACAAACAATCTGTTTATTTATGGGAACCTGACAATAGATAAGAGTATTGACCTAAGCGAATTTTCATTAGTTATGGCTGCAGATAGAGAGGTAGTTGTAAATAATAATGTAAGCGTTACGCTTCATTCCGATATTGGTGTGTTTTTTAATACTTGCGGTAAGTATATGTGGAGAGGAATTAGATTATTGGGTAGCAATAGCAAAATATATGCTAGAGGACAAACTTCACATCTTTCCACTTATTACAATAACCAAATAAATGATGCTGTCAACGGAATAAATAGTTCGGCAAACGGTAAATTCTATTTAAGTAACACTCTGTTTAACCGCAACTTGAACGGAATTTTTATTACAAATAGTAATGCAACAATCAACAATTCCTATATTACTGATTGTTTCTTTACCAGCAAGGATAATGCCCTCATCAACGATCAGGTATTGCTGGAGAACCCTATCAATAATACCACTGCAACTCGAAGCAGGACAGGAATTAGCCTAACAAGGCTCAATAATACAGTTATAGGCTATGACGAAGCACTGGATATTAACGGCACCTATGCTAATACTGCTTGTTATTTAGGTGATCAGTTTAATAAATTTGAGAATATTGATTATGGGATTTGGCTGCAAAGATGTGCCGGTATTGAAGTGTACCGCAATGAATTTAAACGGATTATTAAGGGAATACGCACTAGTGGCGATGCAAGCAATGCAGCTTCAATTTCCGTAGGTAAGGCTATGGGAGTTAATCTATCACATAATAATATTTTTGACCAATTTACAGAGAATGGAATTGAGTTGACCGGAAATGCTTCAATAGCTGCAAATAATAACTTTTTTTATAACACCACTTTAATTAGTGGAAGTAGCGACAAATTACGTTCGGATATTGAATTTAATAATGCATATTCACTTACTAAAAACAGTATAATGAATAATGAATTTAGCCATTACTATTATGCTGCTGTTTATCTGCATAATAATACCTCAGGTAGTATGAGTGTTGACGTGATAGGGAATAAGTTCTATGGAAGACTTAATCCGACAAATGGAAACCCCTGGTCTGTTTACGGCATTTATGCAGATGCTGCCCCTGCCAACAAATACGTGATGAACATTAATAAAAACCTTGTGATTGACGATACGCGCTATGGCATTAGAATACGCAATAACGACAACGCCAACATAGTTGGTAATATTCTCACTTACCACATGGCTTCCAATGTAACTTTTAATAACAATACACAATGGATCAGGGGAATATTTCTAAGCAACTCAGCATTGAATAAGGTTGAAATGAACCGCATTCAATGGAGTACTTATCCTGCCGGTTTTAACACTACATACCCCGATAAATTGCAGGGAATTAGTATGGAGAATGTGACCAACAGCAATATTATATGTAATAAAATGGATGGCATGGGTGCAGGTGTTTATATTCAAAACAACAACATTGGCACAAGCTATATTACAAACATTACCAAAAACTGCTACAACGGCTATAAACTAAACAATGCCTCCATTGACCCTGTGGGAAATAATACAACAAGTAACAACAATACATTTTCAAACATTACAAGCTTTAGAGTTACGGGTACAAGCGGTACTCCATCGCAAAACTGGTATTACTACAACAGTAATGATATGCCCGTGCCTAACAATAATGTTGTTGCTGCTGTTCAAGTTCCTTTATTTTTACAACCCTGTACGAGCTTTACTGATGAGCCTGACAGCAGCCAGATGCGTACGGAAACGGAAATGCTTCAGCAGGTAATAAACAACGAAACGGAATTTGCACAGTTTGAAGAGGAAAACAAATACCTTACCGAAGAAGCCGCGCTGAAGTTACTGAAAGCCGACAGCCTGCTGAGAGATACACTGCCTAATACAGAAAATTTTATACAGGCAAATGAAACGCTTGGCAAAGGAAAATATATTGAAGCCGAAAAAGCACTGGCAGAGGGCAACACCGGTAATGCTACAGCCATAATGGCAACCATAACAGATAATAACCTGATGGAAGAAAACAAGCGGGCGGTAATGGGAATGATTATAAAAATGAATGACAGCATTCCGCTTACTGCGGCTGACACCGCTGCGCTTGAATCTATTGCTTACACGCCTGCTATAGTGGGTGGAACAGCTGTGTATATTGCACGAGGTATTTTAGCCATTGAGGTGGATGATGAATGGCTGACATCATCTTACAGAATGGCTAATGACAACCAAAAAGAAAAGAATAAAAATACACTGGATATTTATCCCAACCCTGCCAGAAATTTTATTTTTATAAAATGCACGGGCAGCATAACGTATGAAATAACGGATGCGGCAGGGAAACAATATAAGCAGGGTAATTTTGATTTGCAGGGCAATGCAGTAGTAAGCATTAACATTGAGCAGCTCATGCAGGGAGTTTACATAGTAAAGGCTACACAGGAAGATTGCACCAAGGTAGCGCGGATTGTTGTTATAAAATAATTTCTGAACGTAATAAAGCTGTTTTTTTATGTTAAGAAATATTATTGTCTTACTGGTATTGAGCATTAATATATGCCATGCACAGTACAAAAATTCAGTATGGTGCTTTGGCGACAGCGCAAGGATAGATTTTGTAAATGGAATGGCAACAGCAAGCAGCAGCGCTGTTGGCTCAAGAGGAACATGCACAAGCATAGCCGATTCGGCTAACAACTTGCTTTTTTATACGGCTGATGATCCAAATTACAATAATATCCCCGGCTACATTAGAAGAGGTACTGTTTACAACAAGTTCAACGTTGTTATGGATAATGGCGATTCGTTAATATCCCTTGCATGGTACAATGAGCATATTATAATTCCAAACCCGGCAAATGATAATACATTTTATTTATTTCACGTAGGGATCAATTCAGATTTACACAGTGGATTGTTTCTATCTGTTATTGATTTGAACTATAACATAGGGTTAGGAAAAATAACCATTAAAAACAAACCATTAGTTGATTCGGTTGTGTTTACAGATGCTATTGGAGGGGTTAAGCATGGCAACGGGCGTGACTGGTGGGTGGTGAGCAAGCCAATCTATGTAGGAGCAACAAGCTTAATTCCTTCCGACACGTTTTATGTTTATCTTGTAACGCCTGACAGCATACATGCTCCAATGAAGCAGCGTATTGGATATGACAAAACTACGGGTTTGGGTAATTTTACATTTTCATCTGACGGCAGCAAACTAAATTTTGTTAGTTATGGCGGCTCAATGCAGTTATTTGATTTTGACCGCTGCACAGGGTTAATGTCAAATGCCAATATTATTACTGATTCATTGCCGATTACAGATGGAGCTTTTTTAGGTTCGGCATTTTCGCCCAATGACAGCTTGCTTTACATTATCAAAGGAGTCTATTATCCTTTTTATTTATTGCAGTATGATATTTATTCGCAGGATATGGACACCATAGCACAGATAACCGGAATGCAAACGGTTGTAAACAGGGGGAGGTCCCCCGGTCATATCAGACTTGCTCCAGACGGAAAAATATACATGACTGCATCCTATACCGATACATTAGGGTATCTTTATTTCCCTTATGCAGATTCCTGTTATTTTCCTGAAAACATGTATTTGGGAGTCATCAACAATCCGAACGTGAAAGGTGTGGGGTGCAACTTTAATAATTTCGGGTTTTATCTTGGAGGCAAACGTACTTATTGGGGTTTGCCCAACAACCCCGATTATGAGTTGGGCGCATTGCAAGGTAGCGGTTGCGATACGCTAACAGCATTAAAGCAAGATCCGGAAATAGTTAAAAATAATTTATTTGTTTACCCCAATCCTGCTAAGGATTTTGTCACCATTGCGTTTTTAAAGGCTGTTCGTACAACCTTCAATTTACGTTTGTTTAATGTACTGAATAAAGAAGTTTTCAGGCAAAATTTTGTACAACAAAAAGTAACCGTGCCCATAGCAAATCTTGCAAAAGGCATTTACATTGTTGAGGTTAGTTACAATGGTTTTAAAGAATATGCAAAATTTGTAAAAGAGTAGATTCAGATTGTTTAGTAATACAAAGCAATAAATTAAGTCCTTTTTATTCAGAATTAGTTGCGTTGTGGAAGCATTTAATCACCGTATTATTGTTGGTATCTCATTTTTTATTTATTGGGAATTTTTAAAATTTTAATCCCTAAATACTTCTATAACATTTCATCCGTTACCTTTATGATTTTTAATCAAGGTAAAAACTGCATTATGAGTACCCTTAAATACCATTTCTGGACATTACTCTGTATTGTTCTGCTATCGGCATGCAAAAACCAAAACACGGTTTCTGTTGCCAATAAAAACTTTGAAGATGTTGTAGAGCAACAACAAAACCTCATTTTTACTTTCGATAAAGACCTTGTTGACGATAGCCTGCTTAACCGTTGGGACAGCACACAGTTTGTTGCTTTCACACCAGCGGTCAAAGGATTGTTTAAGTGGAACACCAAACGCGAGTTGATGTTTTCGCCAGAAACATCTTTTGGCCCTGCTACATTTTATAAAGCTGTTGTTACAGATAAAATTCTTTTTGAAAACAGGTTACTTTCTTTAAATGTACCTGCAGCATATGATTTTCATACACCACTGACACAACTTGAAGGCCTTCATGCACACTGGGCGCTATCTACACAACAAAACAGCATTGTATTACTTGCCAAACTTGATTTTAATTATCCTGTTCCGTCAGCTCAGATGAAAGACCTTGCTCAGATAAAGATTAATGATAAAGTTTATCCTTTTACCGTTGTTACCAACGATGCTTCAACAGAAGTAGTTCTGGAAATAAACAACATGCAGCCTGCAGATTTTAAAAAAGTAAATGTCAGCGTATCTATTAATAAAGGTTTGGCATGTAATGGCAGCAATTATAAAACTGAAAGTGTTCTTATTAAAGATGCAGATGTGCCACTACCCAACAGGCTCACCGTCATGAATGCATCAGGCGAGTATGATAACACACAACCTGTTATTCATGTTTACACCAATCAGGCAGTTGATATGAATCAGATTGCAATGTATGTTACTGTTCAGCCAAGAGTAGATTTTACCACAGAAGCAGCCAACGATGGCTTCTTAGTAAAGGGTGCTTTTGACCCGGGACAGTCGTATCAGCTTACAGTTAAAAAAGATCTGAAAGGATTAATTGGCGGCATGCTGGAGCAGGATTTTATTGCAACTGTACCTTTTGGCGAAATGCAGCCATCCATATCATTTACCAACGCTGCTGGTATGTATCTTTCTTCAAAGGGAAATAGAAATATAGGAATACAGCTCGTAAACGTGCCTAAAGTTCGTGTAAGCGTTTATAAAGTTTATGAAAACAACATTCTGAATTTTATGCGTCAAAACAGTTATAGCAATTACTATGAAGAATCAGATGATGGTAGCTACGGTGGTAACCAATATAATATTTATGGAATTGAAAATTATGGCGACTTAGTGATGCAACGTAATTACAGTGCCAAAAGTCTGCCTCGCGGTAACGGCATCAATTTGCTCAATCTTTCTCTCGATGAAATTAATGCCTACAAAGGCATTTATGTGGTTGATGTTGCATCAACTGACGATTATTGGCTGCACGATACAAAAGTAATTGCACTTTCTGATATTGGAATGATAGCAAAATATTCCGAAAATGAATTGACAGTTTTTACCAACTATATTAAATCGGCCTTGCCTGCCGAAGGAGTAAATGTCAGTTGCATATCAACCAACAATCAGGTGCTGTTCAACGGCACAACAGACCATGATGGAAAGATTACTTTTTCTGATATAGGCAGTAAAGCAAAAAATTTTCGTGTAGGAATGATTTCTGCCAGACAGGCTAAAGATTTTAATATGATTTTGCTGAGTGAATCGAAGGTGAGTACAAGCCGCTATGATGTTGGTGGCTATAAAGATAATCCTGCCGGAGTTATGGCTTACATTTATGGCGACAGAGATATGTATCGCCCGGGCGAAACGGTTTATCTGAACACAATAGTGCGTAATGAAAAATGGATGCCCGTTGCCAATGTACCTGTTAAATTGAAAATGACCATGCCCAATGGTCATGAGTTTAAGACACTGCGTAAATCCCTCAACAGTCAGGGTGCAGTGGCAGCAGATTTTTTATTGCCGCAGGCAGCAGTTACAGGAAATTATAATATAGATATTTTTTCTGCCAACGATGTACTTATCGGCTCAAGAACAATACAGGTAGAGGAGTTTATGCCCGACAGAATTGATGTGAAAGTAAAAACTAATAAAAACAATTTTCAACCTGCTGACACCATTATTGCTGCAATTGCTGCTACAAATTTTTTCGGTCCGCCAGCAGCAATGCGCAAGTTTGAAGCAGAGTTTAATCTCGTAAGAAAAAGTTTTTTAAGTAAAGAATTCAGTGGCTATAATTTTACTGTTAAAACAATTAACGAACTACCGGTAGATAAAAAGGTTGAGCAAGGGCAGACAAATGAAAAAGGCGAAGCAACAGCTAAGTTTCTGATTCCCGATTCCTGTAAAAACTCAGGCCTTTTGCAAGGTAGAATTTACACAACGGTGTTTGATGAAACCGGACGTCCGGTAAACAGGCTCAACACTTTTGATGTAAATACGCAAAGAAATTATTTCGGTATTAAGCTGAATGATTATTATGCAAATATTGGCACCAACATGGTGATTAATCTGGCAGCATGTAATAGCAATGGCAGTGGTGCAGCGGCTACGGCCTATGTAGAGATAATTAATTACGATTGGTACAATGTGATTGAAAAATCAGATAACGGACAGTATCGCTATGTTTCGCAAAAGCGCGAAGTAACCATGTTAAGCCGCGAAATAAATATTGCTGCTGGCGGAAGTAATCTGAATTTTATTCCTGCCAATTCAGGTGAGTATGAGGTGCGCATCAGTGCAGTTAAAGGTGGTAACTATGTGGCATCAAATTTTTGGGCTTATGGATATGGTTACACATCAAACACATCTTTTAACATAAACACAGAAGGGCAGGTTATCATTAAGGCAGATAAAGACACATTTACACCGGGCGAAAAAGCTAACTTACTCTTTAAAGCACCTTTTGCAGGTAAGTTATTAGTTACGGTTGAGAGCAACAGGCTTTTAAAACATTATTATATCAACACAGATAAACGTTCGGCAATGCTTTCAATACCTGTGGACGAAAGTTTCTTGCCCAATGTGTATGTAACAGCTACGTTGTTTAAGCCACTTGATGATGGCGCAATGCCATTAACGGTAGCCCATGGCTTCATACCCCTTATTGTTTCAAAGCCTGAACTGAAATTACCTGTTGCCATAACTTGTGCTGCAAAGTCAAAGAGTAAGAGTAAACAGACGATTAAAGTACGCACTGTCCCTAATGCAGAACTGACTGTTGCTGTTGTTGACGAAGGTATTCTTGCATTAAAGAATCAGAAGTCACCTGATCCATTCGGATATTTTTATCAGAAAAAAGCATTGCAGACTACAACGTATGATGTATATGCGCAGTTGCTTCCCGATTTAAAAATGCGTTCATCCACCACCGGTGGTGATGGATTTGATCTGGCAAGAAGAGTAAATCCTTTATCCAACAAACGTGTTCAGTTGGTAGCACTTTGGAGTGGCATACTCAAAGCCAATGCAGCCGGTGATGCAGTATTCAACATTGAAATTCCACAGTTTAGTGGCAAGCTACGTGTAATGTCATGTAGTTGGAAAGATAACCGCTTCGGAAGCAGTGAGCAGTTTATCAGTGTTGCCGATCCTGTGGTTATCAGTCCGTCTGTTCCACGGTTTCTAAGTCCCGGTGATTCGTTAGAGATGCCTGTAACCTTCACCAACACTACGTCAATGCCTTTAACGTTAAATGTAAGTTGTTCTACAACAGGGAATCTTAAATTGTCCAATAATGCATCATCACAACTCACAATTGCACCCTCAGCAGAAGCGCGTTATGTCTGGAATATAGTAGCTTCATCGGCCATAGGGCAGGGTGCAATAGAAGTTAAAGTAAATACGGGTAAAGAAACATTTTCGGATAAGACTGCAATCACCATCAGACCGCCATCTTCTTTAGCAAAGGAAACAAGTAATGGTGTGGCCGAAGGAAACACTACTGTAAAAGTTGCATCTGATTTTATTTCCGGTTCAGCCAAAGTGAATTTTATGCTTAGTGCATCACCGTTGGTTCAGTTTACAGATCAGCTGATTTATTTATTCGATTATCCGCATGGCTGTTTGGAACAAACTGTCTCAATTGCATTTCCACAGTTGTATTATGGTAGTCTTGCAAAAAACATCACCAACAAAAATGGTGTGGCATATAATCCTGACTTTAATATTCAGGAAGCTATCAGAAAAATTGAAGGCATGCAGATATATAATGGCTCAATGACATACTGGCCGGGTAGTGTAATTGAAAACTGGTGGGCAACTGCTTATGCCTTGCATTTTCTGACTGAAGCAAGAAAAGCAGGATATTCAGTTAACGAGAACACCATCAACAGAACTTTTGAATATCTCAAGTCAAAAGTAAAAACTAAAGAAACAGAGATAGTATATTTTGCTAATGCAAGTAATGTTATTGAAAAGCAGGTGAAAGTAAAACGTGAAATTATCTATTCACTTTATCTGATGGCACTTAACGACAAGAGAGATTTGTCTATGATGAATTTTTATAAGGCAAATCATTCACAACTGACATTGGATTCAAAATACATGCTTGCCTTAAGCTATCTTGCAATTGGCGATACAAAAAGTTATTTGGCATTATTACCCGAAAAATTTGCAGGAGAAAAATCAGAAAGAAGTCTTGCAGGTAATTTCTCATCCTACATCAGAGATCAGGCATTGACTTTAAACTGCCTTCTCGAAACCGACCCGGACAATGCACAGATTCCAAATATGGCGCGCACACTTTCGCAATTGCTAAGAGGAGAAAAGTGGTTGAGCACGCAGGAACGTGCATTTGCTTTGCTTGCATTGGGTAAGTTTGCTAAACGCAGTACATCAACAAATGTTCGTGCAACAGTGTTTGCCGATGGAAGACAGATTGGTGTTTTTAATGGCAATGATTTGACGATAAATAGCAATCTTGCCGGAAAGAAGATTGAAATACGGACAGAAGGCAAAGGTCAGTTGTATTATTTTCTTGAAGTGAGTGGAATAAAAGAAAGCTTAAAGTTTAAAGATGAGGATAGCAAACTGATTGTTAGGAGAAGTTACTTCAATCGCTTTGGTCAGCAAATGAATAACAATTTTAAACAAGGTGATTTGATTGTCGTGCAGTTGGCTTTAAGTTCTCCAACCGGTAATGATGTAGAAAATGTTGTACTTACAGATTTAATTCCTTCAGGATTTGAAATTGAGAATCCACGAATTGTTGACGACAGAGAAATGACATGGGTAAAAAGTAAAGCGCAACCAGATTATTTTGATATCCGTGACGATAGAATTAACCTATATTCTCAGGCAGGTAAAGTAACGAAGTATTTTTATTACACTGTGCGCGCTGTAAACACCGGAAGTTTTGTTGTTGGGCCTGTCAGCGCTGATGCCATGTATGATGGAGAGTTTCATTCTTATAGCGGAGGTGGAAGAGTTACGGTGGTTAAATGAAGGCAGCAGTTAAAGGCTTCCGATGTATTATTTTAAAAAGTGCAATTGCTATTGCAGCATGCATGTTGTTGGTGTATGTGATGTCATGGTTGATTCCATTGAACGTAAACATTCCTTATGCTGTAACAGTTACTGACAGTCGTGGCGCAGTGCTGCATGCTTTTTTATCCAAAGATGAGAAATGGAGGATGAAAGCAGGTTTGAGTGAAATAAATCCACAATTGGTAAAAGCTATTATTCAAAAGGAAGACAGGTGGTTTTATTTTCATTATGGCGTAAATCCCGTTGCCGTTATCAGGGCAGCAGTAAATAATTTATTTTACCAGCGAAAGACTTCGGGTGCATCAACCATTACAATGCAGGTTTCAAGATTGCTTAATCCTGAACCACGCACATTGTTTAATAAAATGATTGAAGCTTTCCGTGCAGTACAATTGGAATGCAGGTATTCAAAAAAAGAAATTTTAGAGATGTATCTCAACCTGATTCCGTATGGCGGAAATATTGAAGGTGTAAAAGCTGCGTCAGTTTCATATCTCGGCAAATTGCCTGCCGACTTATCACTTGCAGAGTGTGTAACATTATGCATCATTCCTAACAGACCAAATTCTTTACGCCCGGGTTATGACAATGATTTAATAAGACGTGAAAGAAATAAATGGCTGACAAGATTTGAAAGGAATGGAGTTTTTAAAAAGGAAATCATCAACGATGCTTTGAATGAACCTGTTGAAATGACACGACAGGCTGCACCTGCATTGATAACACAATTAGCCTATCGCCTGAAGGAACAGTATCCAACTTCGGAGAATATTCATTCTACCTTACAAGCATCGTTACAGCATAAAGTGCAATCGCTTGTTTATAATTACAGTAAACGTAAGTCATTGCAAAGTATTTACAATGCATCGGCAATTGTGATTGACAATAAGAATCACAAAGTAGTAGCCTATATTGGCTCCGCAGATTTTAAAGATCAGTTACATCACGGACAGGTTGATGGAGTAAATGCTGTTCGTTCTCCGGGTAGCAGCCTCAAGCCATTAATTTATGCAATGGCATTTGACAAAGGTTTAGCAACACCTATGACAGTAATTAATGATGTGCCGGTAAATTATATGGGGTATAATCCTGAAAATTATAATTCAAAATTTAATGGTAGAGTTACTGTAGATTTTGCATTGTCACATTCACTGAATATTCCTGCAGTAAAAATTCTGAATCAGTTGGGTGTACCAAATGTAACACAGGCATTAATTAAATGTGGTTTCACTTCAATTGAAAAGAATAAAAACAGACTGGGATTATCTTTGGCTCTTGGAGGTTGCGGTGTGCGCCTTTATGAACTTACAAACTTGTATTCTGCCTTTGCAAATAGTGGAGTTTATCAGAAATTAAAATTTATTGAAACGGATTCATTGAGTAATGATACTGTCAGAATAGTTTCTCCCGGTGCAGCCTATCTGACTACAGAAATACTTAGTAAGGTTACGCGCCCCGACTTGCCTGATAATTATGCAAACCTACTTCGTATTCCTCACATTGCATGGAAAACAGGAACATCGTATGGCCGAAGAGATGCATGGAGCATTGGCTATAATAAAAGGTTTACTGTTGGTGTATGGCTGGGAAATTATAACGGCAATGGCGTTGCCGAACTTAGTGGAGCTTCTGTGGCCACGCCTCTGCTCTTCGATATTTTTAATGCAATAGATTATAACAGTGACTCAACATGGTTCAGTCCGCCTGCCGATGTAAATTTCAGATTGGTATGCAGCGAAACAGGTCTGCTTCCCGGTGTCAGTTGCAGCAATCAGATTATGGATGAGTTCTTACCCGGCATAACCTCCAATGCTGTTTGCAACCATGTAAAAGAATTTATGATTTCTCCTGATGAGAAAATAAGTTATTGCACATCATGTATGCCGGCAGCAGGTTATAAGAAAAAGCTGTTTTCTTCTCCTGACGCTGAATATCTGGCATTTCTGAAAAGTGAAAACATCAGTCTCAATCTTCCGCCACCGCATAATCCTGCTTGCACCAGAGTATTTGCAGGGCAGCCTCCAAGAATTGTTTCTCCCAATATGCAAAGTGAATACTTACTTGATTTAAATGCAGGAGATAAAATTATGCTGCAATGTCAGGCATCACCGGAAGTAAGAAATGTTTACTGGTACATTAATGATTTGTTTTATCGTGCTGCAGCAGCTAATGAGCAACTGTTTTGTTCTCCACCAAAAGGCCGTATTAAAATTTCATGTGCTGATGATATGGGCCGCAACAGCGACATCTTTATTAAAATAGACGAGTTGTAATTCAAAAATTTTCCATCATCCTTACACGCATAAAGCCTTTCCGCTCCCAAAAATCTTTTAACTTAAGTGCTTCTTGCTGTGTGGCAATATTCAAAACTAAAATATGATACAACGGTCTGCCATTTTGATTTTTTTTGCCAACATAAAAAGACTGAATGTATTCTTCTTGTTGCAAATATTTTGCAAGTAGCAGTGCATGATCAAAATCGCGTGTGCGCCAAATACTGATAGTGTAACCTGAAGGAATTGTAATTCGGCCATCTGCATCTACAATTTGATTTGTCATGAAATTTTTTTCAATTGAATCGGTATTTTGCGATGGCTGAATAATTTCAAGCTTCACTTTTGTTATGCCATGTTTATAGCTTCCGATAATACGTGCTGCCTGTTCAGTAAGGTCAATGATGCGGTTTTTTGCATATGGGCCTCTGTCATTAACACGAACAATGGTAACTAAGTTGTTTTTCAGATTGGTTACTTTTAAAAAAGTGTGAAACTTTAATGTTCTGCTGGCACAGGTCATGTCATAGTTGCTGTATATTTCGCCATTGGCTGTCTTTCGGCCTTCAAAGCTTTTTGCATAATATGAAGCACCGCCTGTAAACACTTTGTTTTGTGCACCGGACATTAACGTTGTCATGCTCAAAACCAAACCCAATAAATAGCTTCTAATCAATTTTAAATCAATAGGTTTAAATTTATTCTTAAATGAATAAATTGGTATAAGAAATAGAATTTTGTTCATCTTTTTAAGTGTATTTCTTTTTCAGAACCAAGCAAAGTACACGTTCAAAATACCTACATTTGCACTCAATATTTAATATCATGTCAACGGTAAAATTCAACAATAAAGATGCAATATTTTTTCCTGAGTTAAAGCAACGCATCAATCAATATTTTGAACAAAATAAAATAAAGCCTACCGGTAATCTGAAGTTGTATGCTAAAACCATTATACTTTTCACCGTTTTAGTGGCACTTTATATTGTATTGGTATTTTTTACCCCCGAAAACGGATGGTTGTCTTTACTATTAGCTTCACTCTTAGGTTTGGTAATGGCATCTATTGGCTTTAACGTAATGCACGATGGCGCACATGGCAGCTACTCCAGTCATAAATGGGTGAATGAATCTATGGCACATTCACTGAATTTACTGGGTGGTGTTTCATTTATCTGGAAACAAAAGCATAACATCAATCATCATTCTTATACCAATGTTGAAGGAATGGATGATGATATAGACATCAAACCTTTTATTCGTGTGCACGAAGGTCAAAAGAAATATTGGTTTCATCGTTACCAGCATATTTATGGCTTATTGCTGTATGGAATAACTTATTTCTTCTGGGTTTTTTATAATGATTTTAATAAATATTTTTCAGGTAAAATAGCTGAACATACCCACATGCAGAAAATGTCTGTTTGGGATCATGTTATTTTCTGGGCTACTAAAATATTTTATGTGTTGGTGTTTATTGTATTCCCAATATATAATGTAGGGTTTATTGACACACTATTAGGTTATGGCGTGATGGTGGCAGTTACAGGAATTACTATTGCCATTGTTTTTCAATTGGCACATGTTGTTGAAGATATGCCATTTGTAAGCCCTGAGGGTGATGTAATGAAAATTGAGTCGGAGTGGGCAGTGCATCAATTGCAGACAACTACCAACTTTGCAACAAAAAATAAATTTATCAGTTGGTTGTTAGGTGGTTTGAATTTTCAGGTTGAACATCATTTATTTCCTCGTATAAGCCACATACACTATCCATCAATCAGCAAAATTGTTAAAGAAACTTGTTTGGAGTATAATGTACAATACAAAGAGTTTCGTACCATGCGTGGTGCATTGGCATCGCATATTCTTCATCTTCGCGATATGGGTAGAAAATAGGCTGCATTATTTTAGCCTGTTTAACTCAGTTATTACCTGAGTACTGTAAATTTTTAGTTAAAATTTGGTTAATTCAAATTATTATTAACTTTGTGTGAAGTTTTTCTGAAACCACATACATGAAGTTGTTTTTCATAAAAGGTTATTCGCAATATAAAAAAGATCTGTTTTTCATAGACACAGACAGTAGATTAAACCGCCAGTTTCATTCTACAACAAATAAATTAAATAAGTTAAACTCAAATTAAAAGCAGTATGAAGAAAACAATCACATTGTTTATTTGCCTGTTCTCGTTGTCATTGGCAACCTGGGCACAGGACAAGACTGTAACCGGAAAGGTTACTTCATCGCAGGACAAACTGGGTATTCCCGGTGTTAGCATCCTCGAGCCCGGAACTACCAATGGTGCCGTTACGGATATTGATGGAAAATATTCCATAAAGGTAAAATCTACTACAACCCAACTCCGTTTTTCCGGAACAGGTTTAGTAACCCGCACAGTGGATATACCTGCCACAAATGCACTTGACATTACTATGGCGGCCGATGTACAGAAAATTGGTGAGGTAGTTGTAACAGCTTTAGGTGTTAAGCGCGAAGAAAAGTCGTTAGGTTACAGCACACAGAAAGTAAGTGGAGAGGACTTGTCGGCTGCAAAAGAAGCCAACTTCATCAACTCACTTCAAGGTCGTGTTGCCGGTGTAAGCATCACAGGTTCCAGCAATCTGGGTGGTTCTTCAAGAATTTTGTTACGCGGTATGCGTTCCATCAATTTTGAAAATCAACCTTTGTTTGTTGTTGACGGAATTCCAATGAATAACGAAAACGTAGCCACCGTTGACCAGCAACGAGGTGCATTAGGTTATGATTACGGAAATGCTATTCAGGATATTAACCCTGATGACATTGAATCTGTTAACGTACTTAAAGGGCCATCTGCAACAGCACTTTACGGTTCAAGAGGATCAAACGGTGTAATTATCATCACAACTAAAAAAGGCGTTGCCCGCGAAAAATCTGAAAAGTATTCACCAATAGGTGTAACAATTAATTCAGGCTGGAGCATGAAGAAGATTTATAATCTTCCTAAATATCAGAACCGTTATGGTGGAGGAGCATCTTCCGATTTTATTGAGAGTGATATTCACCCGGGCGAGTTGCGCTCTGAGTTTGAATATGATGGTAGCTGGGGTCCCGAATTGCTTGGACAAGAAGTTTATCAGTGGGATAGCTACTATCCTTCAATGCCTAATTATAATAAGAAAACTCCATGGGTAGCACATCCAAACAACGTAAAAGATTTCTTTGAAACCGGTATTGTTAAAAATAACAGCATTTCGCTCGATGGCGGTAACGAAAAATCACTTTTCAGATTAGGTTATACCAACTATGACGAAAAAGGTGTTATTCCAAACGAAAGCCTCAACAGAAATATTATAAGCTTTAATGGCTCAAACAAATTTAACGACAGGCTTACAGCTTCATTAAGCATGAATTATGTTGTTGCCAGAGGTAAAGGACGTGCTGCAACAGGATACAACAGTATTGCTTCTAACTTCAACCAGTGGTGGCAACGACAACTCGACATCAAGGAGCTTAAAGATTATAAAAACCCTGATGGCTCACAGCGTGCATGGAATATGAATGCAGAAGATGATCCATCACCACTATATTGGGATAATCCATATTGGGTTTCTTACGAGAATTATGAAACCGATCAACGTAATCGTTTGTATGGTGGATTGACTTTTTCTTATGATATTGGTAAAGGATTTACACTTGCTGCATCAGGAAAAACAGATTATTATAACGACAACCGTCAGGAACGTGTTGCCGTAGGAAGTGCCGTTGCAACAGCAATACCTGCTTATTCAGAAAACAGCATTACCTTCAATGAGAATAACTACGAAATGATACTTTCATACAAACATCGTTTGGGTGATGATTTGGATTTTAATGGCTTTGTTGGTGCAAACAGACAAGATCAGAAATTCAGCAATAAATTTATTTCTACACAGGGTGGTTTAAATGTTCCAAATTTTTACAACATCAATAATTCAACAAGCAGCGAATTAATTTATTCTTCGCAAGTAAGACAACTTCGTAAAAATTCTCTTTTTGCAAGTGCATCTTTCGGATATCAGAGTTTCTTATACCTTGACATTACTGGACGTAATGACTGGAGTTCAACATTACCTGAAGGCAAAAATTCATACTTCTATCCATCAATTACAGCAAGTTTTGTTTTCTCCGAAAAATTGGATTTCAACTGGTTGAGTTATGGTAAACTGCGTGCAGGTTGGGCACAAACA